>JGI12109J20283_10375066_pt1 | contig 32879 bp, 26 predicted proteins | sample ElkSlonscriptome_12_FD_20283 | JGI IMG/M metagenome (IMG submission 20283)
GTCTCCATCATCGTCTACCTCCGTAGCGTGTCATCTCCCCCACGTGCGCATATGCCTGTATCAGGGATCATATCACCTTTTTGAGTGGTTTACAACCACTTTAGGATTGCTATAGTTACCTGGCTGGCAGGCGATATTGCCTCCGGCGGGCCGAAACAGGCCGCACCGCGTACGGCGTGTCAACGACATCTACCATAATAATACAGTGGGAAGCGGGATATGCAAAGCGACAACCGCGCGCTCAATCGGCGCTACTTGACACCGTGCCCGGACGCGCCACCTCCAGCGGGCTGGTCTGCGGGAGCGGTTGCGCCAGCGCCGCGGCACTCAGCAACACCAGCGTGATCCAGACCAGATCGGCCAGCAGTAGATGCACCAGTTGCATCCAGATTGGGGCCAGCAGAGCCAGGTTCACCACACCCGCAATCAACTGAATGAAGAAGAGCGCCATCACGCCCCAGGCAAACCGGCGCGTCAATACGGTATGCCGCTGCTGCGCCACAAACCGGGCCGCAAAGAAGAGGTAAAACCCGACGGCAACGGCAATTACCGGATGCCATATCCGCAGTTGGATCAAGATATGCGCGGTTGGCGATAAATCCTGACGGAGGCCCTCGGCCAGCGAACCGGCGGGGAACAGCGTGTCGCCTAGAGCGGTTATCGCGCCACTGACGCCCAGCAGCAGCATGCCCAGGAACCCACCCAGTAGCACCCGCCCAACCGCCCCTTGATTACGCAATCGCAACTGCGCACCACCGGAAGCCCACCAGGCCGTCAGCGTCACCGCACCCAGCAGCAGGAAGGTGTTGATCAGATGAATCGCCATCGACCAGGCACGCGCCATTGAGTCATTATCCGCCACCAGTTCAAACAGCACCAACCCGGCCCCGACCAGCGCCTCGGTGATGGTAAAGATCAGCGAAAACAGTGCGCCCCAACGCACCGGATCACCCTTGGGAAACGCGCGGTAGGCCCAGACCACCAGCCCGATCACCAGCAACAGCACCAGACCGCTGCTCAGGCGATGAGTAAACTCGATCATCGTCTCAACTTGCGGCGCGCGCGGAATCACCTCACCGTTGCAGGTTGGCCAGTGCGCGCCACACCCTGCCCCGGAGCCGGTGGCCCGCACAAATGCGCCCCATAGAATAACGACCAGATTATAGGCCAGCAGCGCCCAGGTATACGCGGCAAATCGACGAACCTTCATATGATTGTCTCCATTTCACACATGCGGTATAGTCTATTCTACCGGACAATCCGGCGCTTGACAATAATTTCACAATATTCGCTACGTCAGTTCCCGGCTGTACAGGCGTGCGGCTTGACGAAGTTTGAAAAACAGCCCGGATATGCGACTCAGGAGTCCCGGCTTTAGCCGGTGAACACCTGCCGGGACAGCGGCATCCTTCCAGGAACGCCTGATCCGGCTGAAGCCGGGACTCCCGATCAATGATGTCCGGATTTCAAGTTCACAGTTCATTAGCCACACCTGCACTGTGCAGGGGTATGGCGAATGAACGGCGGCACCCGTTGCGGCTGATGCATGCACACGGTGCAGCGAATGCACCCTACGGCTGGGCAAGCGTGCGGTTACAAACCGCACCTACATGATGCATGAACAGGGTGCATAAAATGCACCCTACGGCTGAACTGGGCAGGCGTGCGGCTACAAGCCGCACCTGCACCCTCCCAATCCCCAGTTACCAATCGCCGGTCTCCATCGCCACGACCTTTTGAAAGAGAAGACTAGCAATTCTTGACTACATCTGGTATACTTGTACGCACACGTACAAAGAATAAACTGTGAGGAGGATAGACGCATGTCAGTTGCCGAGCATAGTGCGGAAACCCAGACAACAACAACCCCGTTGCTCGAAGTCACCCAACTCGCCGCGGATCGGTTGAGTTCCATGATGCGAGAGCGTGAGTTGGAGGGCTATGCCCTGCGCGTCTTTGTATCGGGCGGTGGCTGCTCCGGGTTGCAGTATGGGATGACGTTTGATGATGAAGTGCGCGAGGGCGATAACGATTTCACCAGCAGTGAGCTGCGTATTCTGGTTGACCCGATCAGCGCGCGCTATCTACAAGGCGCATCGGTTGACTATGTCGATAACCTGATGGGCGGCGGGTTCAAGATCGAGAACCCCAATGCCGTTTCCGGCTGTGGCTGTGGCCACTCATTCCGCACGGAAGAAGAGGGCAGCGACGCCGAGGAGCAGAGCAGTGGTGGTGGTTGCTCAACATGCAGCAGCTACTAACGCGCGTACGGTTAATCACGTAATAAGCCACCTGCGATCTTCAAACATCCGGGTGGCTTCTGCTTTGTATTATGCACTATCCGCCGGCCTACCATGAAGGTATACGCCTGTTTAATACCGGACATTTCTGGCATGCGCATGAGCAGTGGGAAACCTGCTGGCTGGCCGCGTCAGGGATGGATGCGACCTTTTACAAAGGCATTATTCAGGCGGCCGCCGCCCTGGTTAAATGGCAACAGGGCAATCTGCGCGGCATGCAGCTCAACTGGACCAAGAGCAAGGCCCGGCTGGTAACTCTGCCCGATCACTATATGGGCATTGACCTGCGGGCCTTCTCCACCACTATGGAACAGTTTATTACCACCCACCACTGCGATCCGGCATACACCACCCCCCGGTTTCATCTCCTGGATGCTTTCCAAGATTGAAAGTTGCGCAACTGCTACTTTTCGCCGGCAGGGGGGTATGCTATACTAACAGGCGAACGTAGACCTATGATCGCACACGTTACATGCAACTCAGTCCCCTGATCGAGATGCTTTCACCCTGATGCTCTACGTGCTCTTGTCAAAACATTCAGCAAGAAAGGTGTGAGCGTGTCCGCGAAAATCCTGGTGGTTGATGACGATCCACTCATTCTCGATGTGCTTGTACGATTCCTTCAGCGCGAAGGATTTGAACCGGCCACAGCCAGCAATGGGCTAGAAGCGTTGCGCCTGGTGGCCGACATGCAACCCGATCTTATTCTGCTGGATGTGATGATGCCTGAACTTGATGGCTTTACCGTCTGCAAGCGGCTCAAAGATGACGAGCGGACGGCGCTTATTCCGGTGACAATGCTGACCGGGCTCGATGACCGTGAGCATCGCCGACGGGGGATGGAAGCCGGTGCTGATGACTTTTTAACGAAACCCTTTGAGCAGAGTCTGCTTCAGGCGCGGATTCACTCGCAACTGCGGCTCAAGCGGCTGACGGATCAGCTTGAGCGCACCGAGAGTGTTATCTTCATGCTGGCGCTGGCGGTCGAAACCAAAGATGCCTACACCGAGGGGCATCTGCGCCGCCTCGCCTACTATGGGGAACAACTGGCACTGGCGGGTGGGCTTTCAACCAATGCGGTGCGGGCGGTGCGGTATGGCGGTATTCTGCACGATATCGGCAAGATTGGCGTTGATGATGCCATTCTGCGGAAACCGGGCAGCCTCACGCCCACTGAGTATGAGCAGATTAAACAGCATCCCGAATTTGGCGCGCGTATCGTTGCCCCGATGCGCTTCGCCAGTGAAATCCAGCCAATTATCCTGGCGCACCATGAACGCTGGGACGGTGGGGGCTACCCGCGTGGCTTACAGGGCACGGATATCCCGATTGGCGCACGTATTATTTCTATTGTTGATGCGTTCGATGCCATGACCACCGACCGCCCCTATCGGCAGGCCTTGAGCCGGCAAGAAGCGTTACGCCGCTTACAGGCCGGTAGCGGCGTGCAGTGGGATGCGCATCTGGTCGAAATTTTTCTAAATCTGGTTACATATGATAAACTCTTCCTGGCATCGAGTGATCTGAAGCAAGACATGGAAGAGTTTATGCAGTTCCTGTTCACTTGATCCGGTTTTTTGCGCGCGTTTGTCGGCGTGCAAGATTAGGCAGAAGCTGTTTTTCTATTGCGCCGAACTCGCTGATATGACGAATGCGGTAATACCAACATTTCGCCAGCGTGGTACCACGATAACCGCATCTTCGTCATGTAGGCAGAACTCAATTTGTTGAGAAATTCTTAACCACGCATGTATCCCGAAGCCCTGACCCATCTACGGTGTCCCAACTGCCTGGATATACCGCTAACATCGGCGGCAGGCGCGCGCCTGGCCCTTGATGGGGCGATTATTCAGGGGCAACTATACTGTGAGCGTTGCCGGGCAAGCTATGGTATTAACCATGGTATTGCCGATCTGCTGGGAAGTCGGGCACTACCCGATAGTCCGGCCCAGGCGACCAACTATTTACCGATTACTGCCTGGGGGTATGAACGGCTCTGGCGCTGGTATGCGCTCACGCTACTCTCAGGCGAAGCCTTTGCCTATGATCGGGAGTTGGCCCTGGTGACGGCCCTGACGGCTCCCGCACGCGGCGGGCTATTTGTTGATCTGGGTTGCTCCAATGGGCTGTATGCCCGCGCACTTACCCGTAAACTGCCCCCTGACCGGAGCCATGTCATCGGGATTGATCACTCACTGCCGATGCTCCGGCAGGCACGCACCTTTGCGCAACACACCCGGCAGCGCATCAGCTTTGTGCGTGCAAAGGCGCAGGCGCTGCCGTTTGCCGCCGGCACTGTGGCCGGAGTGCCAATCGGCGGCTCACTCAACGAGATCGGTGATGTAGGCGGATGCCTGAACGAAGTACGACGCGTACTGGCTCCCTCGGGACGGTGTGTGCTTATGAGTCTGGCACAGGCCCGAAGCCATGCCGGTCGCGCCCTCCAAACATTCCTGGGATTGGGAGGATTAATGTTCTGGACGGATGACACGCTGAACGATCTGCTGCAATCGCATGGACTGCGCCTGGCTGCGCAGTGGCGTTACGGCATTGTCGTGTTTAGTCTGCTCCTACAGGACAATAAACATGCGATACCTGTCTATCAATAACAGGACTTACGCGGTCCCTGACCCGGAAGGTATATCAGCCTCCGGTTGGGCAGAAGAGACCAGATCTTTTTCACAAAAAAAATTCACGTTGTGGATTTTTTTGTGAAAAGAAAAAAAGCGTACCACGCTGCCGCAGGCGAATCCGGCTTTTGGGGCAGTCAACAGACCAAAATAGACGGCACCGCGTAACGCGTGTCAGTAACACGAGTTACGCAGTGGGAGTTGGGACCACAAAAAACACGAAATGAGCGAAAACCGCGAAACTACCAATACCAACATGGATCAGGCGCTCCCGCGTTTGGCGGGGGATATCGTTTCCGGCAGGGCGGAACAGGACATTCTTTTGCAAGCATTTTGGCGCTGTGCGCCAAAATGCTTGCAAAAGATCAAAAAGCACCATGCTGCCGCAGGCGAAAACATCTTTTTGTACAATTGCCTGGTTTACCTGGTTTGAACAGAGACTGTGTAACGTATGTCAGTGATTTGTAACGTCACATGCCCATGGATCATCGGACCTGATGCTACTATACCGAAAAGAACAACTTGATTCAGATCCGGCGTTGACTACAATCTAACGCGATCATACCTGACCTTATAGAGGTGTGCTATGTCAAATTCCACCATACGGGTACGCCACGCTGCTCCTTTTGCGATGATTCTGCTGGTTCTGCTCGTCACTATGCTCCCGCCGGCCACGCCGCCAACCAGGGCGAACGATCTGCCATGGCGCGACAAAGGTACTCCCTTTGGGGTTGTTGCCGCGCTGGGCAATCGCGTACGTAGCGATGAGATCGACGAGGCGGTCACGCTGATGCGCGAGGCGGGGGTACAGTGGCAGCGCGAGGAGATCTTCTGGGACAAGGTCCAGCAAGCCCCGAATGGACCTTTCGACTGGGATGGTGACGGCAGCGGTTTTTATGACTATGATCGGGCCATTGAAGCGCAGGTTTCCGCCGGTATCAATGTCCTGGGGCTACTCGACTATAATCCCGCCTGGTTTAAGGGCAAGAACCCCCATCCACACGAGTGGATTGAGGATTGGGGTGATTATGTCTATGCCACAGTTGCGCGCTATGGCCGTGAGCGCGGCTGGATAAAATACTGGGAACTCTGGAATGAACCAAACCTGGAAAAATCCGGCTATCAGAGTGGCCTCTACGAGGTGTGGGACTTTGTCCGCATCCTGGAGGTTGGGCGCGCGGCGGCCCTGGCCGCCGACCCGGAGGCCAAAATCGTTATGGGGGGCCTCGCCAGTATCTGGAGCGAACCGCCCTCGCCCTACAATTATGACTATTTCGACTACCTGGAAGCCGTAGCACAGAATGGCGGATGGGACGAGGTCGATATTATTGCCATTCATCCTTACCGCCCCGATGCGCCCGAAGGCAACCCCTGGCGGCGGGACTGGGCCGTGACCTTCCGCGATGAGATGCGCCGGTTAGATGAGATCTTATGGACCTATGGCTCAAAACCAGTCTGGCTAACGGAGTGGGGTTGGTCAACTAATAATCAGTGGCCCGGCGTCGATTCCGATACGCAGGCATTTTTCCTGGTACGTGGCTATGTCCTGGCACTGGCACACCCCAGCATCGAGAAAATCTTCTGGTACGATTTCCGGAATGATACCCAACCCGGCGCACCCTATGAACGACCGATCTATGATGATCGGGAAGTCGAGTTCCACTATGGCCTGCTACGGCGTACCTATCCGCTCGATTCCAACCGGGGCGACTTACGCAAACCCGCCTTTGTCGCCTACCGCACGCTCACGCAGATGCTCGGCGGGCTGGGCCTGCAAGATATTCGCGCCGACGGGTATAAGCCCGGGCAGGAGAATGTCTACTGGTATGCCTTTGCGGGAAGCGGACGGCGGGTAGATGTGCTCTGGCGCACCACGCACTCCTCCCCCGATCTACAGATCAACTGCAACTGCCGGCAGGCCATCGTACGCGGTTGGAATGGTCAGGTCAAGCGTATTCTCTACACCGACGACGGCGAACTCACCTTCCGGCTTGATGCCACCGGCGCGCCGATGTATATTGAGTATGATCCGCCGGTGCCCGAAGGCGGCGAACGTTTCGCGGCCACCAACCATAGTCTGCGTGGGGCATTCCGCCAGTACTGGTACATCAATGGTGGCCTGTCGCGCTTTGGCTACCCACTCACCGAAGAACTGATCGAGCCGGAGTTTGGCAGTGGACGCCCCCGCGTGGTTCAATATTTCGAGCGCGCCCGCTTTGAGCACTTCCCGGAGTTTAGCGGAAGTTCGTACGAGGTTCAGCTTGGGCATTTGGGGACCGCCGCACTGGAGCGCAAGGGGGTGGACTGGCAGAGCCTGCCCAGGGTGCCCGGTGCGCCCGAAGAATGCATCTACTTTGCGCAGACGGGGCATAGTCTCTGCCCACCGTTCCGCGCGGTGTGGGAGGAACAGGGCGGGCTGCCGCTGGTCGGCTACCCATTGACCGAGGCATTTGAGACACTGAACCCGGAGACAAATGAACCCTATGTTGTCCAATATTTTGAGCGGGCCCGCTTCGAGCGCCATCCCGAGTTAAGCGGTACACCCAATGAAGTCCAACTGGGACTGCTTACACGCGAACTGCTGACAAGCTGGGGCGTCATGCCCTGACAGCAACTTGCATGCCGGAGAAGTAGCCGAATCCTTCATGAAAGGAATCATCAGACTATGAAAATCGCCGCAGTAACCAACGATGGCCGAAGTATCAGCGCCCACTTTGGGCGGGCAACCAGCTATCTGGTTATGACCATCGCGGACGGGGTAATTGTCGAGCGCGAAACCCGCGACAAAGCCGCCTGCGACCATGGACATCATGGCCATAGTCACGCGCAGCACGAGCAGGCCCAGAGCGGCATGGTGACGCTGACCGATACAGCCTCACCGGCCGTGCCGGTTAGCGACAGCCATACCGACGCGGCAACACTGATTGCCGACTGCGACATCGTGCTCGCACGCGGGATGGGCCGGGGCATGCATGCGAAGCTCCAGCGAACCGGCGTGCGGGCTGTACTTACGAAGATTGTGTTGATCGAGGAGGCGGTCGCCGCCTACCTGGCGGGCACGCTGGAAGAGCACCCGGAACTGGTGCATTAGCCGAAGTGACTCCGGAGGGCGGGAGCACGGCTCCCGCCCTGTTTGACGGAACCTCCTGACGTGGCTATACTGCATATGCATTCTGCTCAACATCATCCACAACAAACCGATAAACTATATCTGTCCGGCACCGCTATGGACGGTGTATTAATCACACGAGTTACGCGGTGGGCGTTTGGACCACGAACACCACGACATGCGCGAACACCGCGAAACGGCCAATACTGCCATACATCAGGCGATCCCGGGTTTGGTGGCGGATATCGCCTCCGGCATGGCAGACGATTTGATCTTTTCCCACAAAATGCAAAATTTTTGTGGGAAAGATCAAAAAGTACCATGCTGCCGCAGGCGAATCGGGCTTCCATCGGGGCAACCGTCCGGGTTGAATGCCCACCGCGTAACTTTTGTTAATAACGAGTAACTACTATGCGCCAACCGCTCCACCTGCAACTGAAGCAACTTGCCGGCGACCGCCGGGCACGGCGCGGCATGCGTATGCTGATACGCTTTGCCTGGCTCGGCTTATCCGTCTGGTGTATTGCCCTGGGGGGACATCTGCTGTTTGACTGGGCGATCCACCTGGAACTGCTGGTGCTGCTCATCCTCGGCTGCGTCGCTCTCGGCACGCTGCTGCTTTTACGGCGGCCACTCTCGCCCCACGAGGCCGCGCAACGGCTTGACCAGCGCTTTCGTCTGAATAACCAGCTTGCTACCGCGCTCGAAGTAGATGCCCAGGGCCGGCAGGAGGGTGTCGCTGCCTACCTGCTCGCGCAGTCGCAGCAAACGATGAACCGGGTCCAGCGCTATGTCACCCGAAATCAACGCTTCCCCTGGTCCGATCTGACGACCCTGGTCGGGTTGCTGATCCTGGGCCTGGGTCTGCTGCTGATGGTTGGTCTGGGTCTGCCCAATCTCCAGCCGTCCGCCGCGCCGCTGCCCAATCTGGTGCCACCGGAACCCCCGGAAGAGTTCCCGCCCGAACCCTTTGAATCGCAGGACGAGTCCCAGACTGACGGCAATGACGACAGCGGGTCGGGAGAGACGGACGCCGGCAGTGAAGGCAGTGAAGAAGGTGCGGGTGAGGGCGGCCAGGCCGCAGCTCTGGCCGCCCTCGCCGATGCTCTGCGCGACCAGAGCGCAACGCGCGCGGCCGCCGATGCGCTTGACCAGGGTGATACGGACGCCGCCGCCCAGGAACTGCGCGAACTGGCCGACCAGGCCAACCAACTCTCGCAGACGACGCGTAGCGACCTGGCTGAATCGCTCCGTGAAGCGGCCGACGATGTCAGGAACGACAGTCCGGTTCTGGCCGAGCAACTGCGCCAGAATGCCGATGATCTCGAACGGGGCGGGCAGAACGCGGCGCGGGCCCTCGAAAATCTGGCGAGTCTGGCGGAACAACTGGGGGGCGAGGGGGCCGCCGGCCAGGATCAGGGTCAGCAGAGTGCCCCTGGACCGGAAAACCAGCAGGGCCAGGGCCAGTCGGGGCAGTCGGAGCAGGACCAGAATCAGGGGCAGGGCGGCGGCGTGGGTAATGAACCATCGCTGCCCGGCGAGCAACGCCCCTCGGAGCGCCTGGGGGTAGACGGCGTGCCGCTTGAGCTTGAAAGCGAAGGCGAGGGCGACACTCCTACCGACAGCAACTCCGATGAACCAGTTTCCGGCGGGAGTGTTGGTAGTTTTCAGCCCGGCCCGAGCGAACCCGATGACCGCACCGTGCAGACCGGGGAAGACCCGCTGCGCATACCACCGGATTTACGAGATGTGGTTCAAGAATATTTTTCACCGGAGGAGTAACCGGCGCAGCGACCCGCTGTTTGACGAGAACTTTCTGCGTCGCCTGGAGCGGATGAGCCTCCAGGCGCAGCGCACCCTGCGTGGTCGTCCAGCCGGTGGGGAGCATCCCAGCCGCCAGCAACTCCCTACCAGCATTTTTAGCGATCACCGCCCCTACACCAGCGGCGACGATATGCGCTACATCGACTGGAATGCCTACGCCCGGCAGGGCCATGTGCTGGTCAAGGTTGGCGAAACTGAGCAGAACATCGAAGTCCACCTGCTGCTGGATGCCTCAAACAGCATGGGCTGGGGCCAGCCACCCAAACTGCGGACGGCCCAGCAACTGGCCGGGGCATTAGGCTATCTCTCGCTGGCGCACAATGACCGGCTGCGGATTGTGCCGTTCGGGGCAACAATGATCGCTCCCTATGGTCCGGCGCAGGGCAAGATGCGCATGATTGAAATGATGCGCTACATCGAAACGATCACGTTGCAGCAACAAACCGATCTGCGTAGCGTGCTGCGGCAATACTCGCGCTACCAGCGGGGCGGGCTGATGGTGATCTGCTCCGATATGCTCTCGGCGGGCGGCCTGGAAGAAGGTCTGCGCGCCCTGCCGCCACCGCGCTGGCAGGTGCTGGTGCTGCATCTGCTTGACCCGCATGAACTGCGCCCGGAACTGCAGGGACCGCTGGAGTTGGAAGACAGTGAGACCGGGCAGCGCCTGCAGATCACGCTCGATACCGAGGCCATCACTCACTACCGGCGGCGGGTTGCTGCCTGGCAGCAGCATCTTGCGGCAACCTGTGGGCGGCGGGGCGCAACCTATGCGCAGATTCTGACGAACTGGCCCCTGGAGCGCAAAGTCGTGCCCTATCTGCGCATGCGGCAACTGCTTATGTGATGGAGGCAACGATGCATCTCCGGTTGCTACGGGTTCTACTTGCCACCAACTCCGCAACCCTGCGTGACCTTCTGGAGGGCCATTCCGATGCCGGCCAGGTTGTCGCTGTTGTAGCGCATGCCGGTGATGTCACCGAAGTGCAGTCGCTGGCACTGGCTTACACGCCCGATGTGATCATCCTCGATGCGACGCTCCCCGACGCGCTCACCGCCGCGCAGTCCCTGTTACACCTGACGCTCCAGGGGAGCCGCCTGCTGGTCATTGCCAACGAGCATGACCCGGCCCAGTTGCTGGACTGGTTGCAGGTTGGCGCACGCGATATCCTGCTGCCACCGCTGACCAGTGACCAGCTTCTCGCCGCGCTGATCCGGGCCTGCGCTAATGACCGCCCGGCACATCACGCCGCCGAGCGCCCGGTTTCCCCGCGCATTCTGCTGGTCAGCAAGTCGGCGGATGCCGGCGTGCGGCTGGCGACCTTCTTACGCCGGCATCTCGATCTCCACGATGTAGACCAGGCCGAGAACGCCGGCGATGCGATCAAGCAGGCGGCCGCGCGGCACCACACCATCGCGCTGATCGATGCCGACCAGTTTGGGCGTAGCGCGTTTGATATCGCAGTCCAGGTACGCAGTTATGCACCGATGACCAGTGTGGTTCTGCTGGTGGCGCAGATTGACACGGATAAGTTGCGCCTGGCCGCCCAGAGCGGCGTGCGCGATATTCTGCTCAAGCCGCCCAACCTGGACAGTTTGAAGACAACCTTCGACCGGGCACGGGCTTTTGCACAAGCGCTACGCTGGTCCACAACCGGAACAACCACCACGCCGGAATTACCTCATAGCGATGAAGTCTCCGCTCCGGACGATACCGCTGCTGCGCCGGTAGCAACGGCACAGGCACCCGCCGTGATCATCTCGTCACGGGGCCGAATCCTTACGGTCTACAGCCCGGGTGGGGGCAACGGGAGCACCACACTGGCATGTGGGCTGGCGCTCCTCCTGCGGCGGCGCGATCTGCGGGTCGCCCTGCTCGACGCCGATCTGCAATTTGGCAATGCGGCTGCACTTCTGGGCGTTCCGGCCGGCGTCACCCTTGATCAGATCGCCGAGCGGATTACCCGGCTGCGCTGGCCGGAAGAGGAACTGGCCCACCATCCGAGTGGCCTGCATCTGCTACCCGCGCCCACCAGCATTGTTCAGGGCGCGTTGATCAACGCCGCCCTGCTCATTCGGGTGGTCCAGCGTCTGCGTGACTACTATGATCTGCTGGTGATTGACGCGCCCCACGCCCTGAACGATCACAGCGTGCGCCTGCTCAAACTTGCCGACCATGTGCTGGTGCCGGTGCGCACCTGGGCCACACAGCAGGGGCGGATCACCGCCCTGCGCGAGTTGCTGGAATGCAGCGGTTTTCATGCCGACCGGCTCCACCTGATCCAGAGCGGCTTTGGGCAGGAGCGCCACGGCGAAGCGGCCGCCGTGATCAATCTGGATGTGCTGGCGGCCCAACTCGCCGCTGGCGATGCCCCCGATCTCACCTCGCTGGAAGCACTCGCTGATCGACTGCTCGCAACATGCTAAACCGTGTACTCATCAGCGGCGGCCCGGAGTGCGCGAATATTGCCCCAGGGCGCAACCGTAGGTAACACACAGCCAGTCGAGAGGCAGACGCGCCGCCCGCCGGTTTCGGTCACAGCCTGTCGTGCCAGTTCGCGGATGCCGGCGGGGTTGCCCTCCACCATATCGCGCTGGCTCAGACCACCCACCACCAGGCCCGGGAAACTGCGCGCGCCCTCGGCCAGCGACGGTCCCGTGTCACGGTCGTGCCAGTTGAGCGCATGAACCGGATAATCGCTGACCAGATCAAGGTAGGTATCCATCCCGTGCAGATGCAGCAGGTTAAAACTCCCCTCCCGCGCCGCCTCCAGGATACGCAGATCAAGCGGACGCAGCCTGGCGCGATACTCCTCCTGACTGATCAGCGCGGCGCGGGCATGCTGAGTAGCATAGAAGATCCCGTCCGCGCCGGCCTCCAGCACTGCGGCAATAAATGCCGTCGTCGTACTGGTAATCTGCTCCAGCGCAACCTGCAGTTGCTGCGGGTTGCGTCGCAGATGGACCAACTCCATTCCATTCCCCACCAGTTTGCGTGCCTGCGATAGCGGATTAAAAACGGTCTCGATAATAGGAACCTCCGGCCCGACCAGTTCCCGCAGACGGCGCACCGAGGTCAGTTGCCGGCCCATGGTGCCGGCATGCGCATCCAGCGGCTCCAGGCGCTCCCAGTCCTCCGGGGTTGTCACACGCGGCCGGGTAATATAATCGCTGGTGCCTTCGGGATGGCCGTGGTAGGCTACCGTGCCGCCCCAATCTGCCACCGAGTAGTTACTGAGCGGTGTCAGCTTGATAAAATCCCAATCATACTGCTGCTGAAACGCGGCCGCCGTGCGCGCTAACTCCTCGGCGCTGGTATCGTCCACCGGAAAATGCCGCCAGAGCGCCACCGGCACCCGGTCTACCTCCGCGCCGGCAATAGCGGCCGCCAGGCGCTCGCGCTTGGTCATACTCATGAGAAAAACTCCTTTGCTTGGGAAACGCTCACCAGTCTGATGATAACATAAAGGCATCGGGATCGATCCATGGGATCAGAAAGCATCCTGATGCCGGTTTGAAAAGAGACGGCCTGCCGGCGCTCATTTGACAGTTTCTTCAGGTCAAAAGCAGAGTGAATATGGTATACTGCCAGGGAATCTTGTGCGCCAACGTTGTCACACCATCCGTTAAAACCACCCGTGTGGGTCTGGTTTTGCCGGCATGTGCGGCAGACCCACTGCCCCGGCCCGGAAGAATCGCGCAAAGGATTGTAGACTGCATGCAGACGAATATTTCTGAAAAAAAACAGATTGTCAGCGTCCGTGAGCGTACCCTTGACATTCTCTACAAACTGGCAATCGGAGCGCGGTTTGTTCTCTGGTACATTATCCGCCCCACCAAGATGGGCGTACGTGTCCTGGTTATTCGTGGCGAAGAGATCCTGCTGGTACGGCATCGCAGCGGTAGCGAACCCTGGAGCATACCGGGTGGTGGCGTCAAGGCGCGCGAGTCGCTGGAAACCGCGGCCCGGCGGGAAGTGCTGGAGGAGGCGGGATGTCCGATACAGCTTGAGCGGCTCCACGGCATTTTTTACAATTTTTCGCAGGGCTATAACAACCATATTGCCGTGTTCGTCGGCAGACCGCTGGCCGACCTGCACCCGCCCGTCGGCAATCTGGAGATTGCCGAGGCGCGCTATGTTCCCCTGCATGCACTGATCGAGACAACCGACGTTGGCAGCCGCGGCCGCATTGCCGAATATCTGCGCGGCGAGACAGGCGTGACGGGAAAATGGGAGTGATCAGCGGTCGGGATCCGGTACACCGCTTACTGCTCGGGGAGGAGGGTTGCGGCCCACGCCGCATCGTCCGGGGGCAGTGGTGGCTGCGCCGGAACGCGATAGTCGATGCGCAAATCGTAGCGTGCGCGCTGGTAGGCCGTACGTAGCGCCTGCCCCATATCCAGCGGAACCACCGGGTCGGGCGGAAGCAGCGGCACCGGCAGCACCGGCAGCCGTTCGCGGACGCTGATCGGCCAGGCAGCACATTCGGGACGCTCCTGCGCCGCACTGACGATTGCCAGATAATCGGTGGTAGGTACGGTCTGTCCAAACGGCATACGTGGTCCCTCGCGCAGCAGATCAATCTCGATCAGGTGAACACTGCTCTGCAGAAACGAGTTACGCTTCTTGAGATAGTCCTGGCGACCATCGCCATAGCGCTTGTTCACTGGTGAGAGCAATTCAATCACCGTAACCAGTCGCATTGACTCGCGCTGCCGAATATAGATGGTGATCAGGCGGGTCGGCATCGGCATTGGCAGGGTCAGGCGGAGCGGAGCCGGGACAATCGCAATCTCCTCCTGCGTTGGAGTACCGGGACTCGCGGACCGGGTCACGGTGACATCCGGCAGGACGGAGCGCGACTGCACGACCCCACTGCCATTGCCGCCACCATTGTCACCAGTTACCTCGTCAATAACAATTTGCGTACTCAGTTCAGTAACGTATTTAGGGGCCAGTAGTGGCGTAAGTTGTTCCCGAAAAATATACATCAGGCTTTCGTGGGCATCAGGCCACAAACCCGGTGCCTCAAGATATGGGTCCATTCCTGGAAATGGTGACTGAACCATTGCCACACCTCGCTTACGCATATCCTTGGGGAATCAGTAGACTCATGGTAAGATGCGCCGGACATATTGTCAACCGACAGCAAACCACAAGATCACGGGCTACGGACGACGGATTACGGACTACGCACTACCGACGACGAATTACGGACTACGCACTACGGATTACAGACTACGGATTACAGACTACGGATTACGGACTACGGATTACGGACTACGGACATGTACACACCAATTGTTGCAACCCTGGGCTATGTCCTCTCGCCGGACGGCGGCTCAGTGTTGATGATCCATCGTAATACCCGCCCCGATGACCTGCATTATGGCAAGCACAACGGACTGGGCGGCAAAATCGACACCAACGAGGATGTTGTGAGCGGTATGCGCCGCGAACTGCGCGAGGAAGCCGGCATTGAGGCGCTGGATCTGACGTTACGGGGAACGATCAACTGGACGGGGTTTGGGAAGCATGGCGAGAACTGGCTGGGCTTTATCTTCCTCATCACCCGCTGGAGTGGCACGCCGCTTGATCGGAACCCCGAAGGTACCCTGGAGTGGGTGCCGGTGTCGCAGATCCTGGAGTGCAACCTCTGGCCGGGGGATCGCTACTTCCTGCCGCTGGTGTTTGGCGATGACCCGCGCCAGTTCCACGGGTTTATGCCCTACGCTGCCGGACAACCTACCGACTGGCGCTATACCCTGATCAATTGATACGAGTTACGCGGTCACGAACCCGGAAGGACATTTCGCCTCCGGCAGGGCGGAACTGGACATCCTTTTTCACAAAAATGTGGCTCTGTGAGCCACATTTTTGTGAAAAAGATAAAAAACGTACCCTGCTGCCGCAGGCGAATCGGGCTTACGGTTGGTGAAACGCTCAGTTTGATCGTCCACCGCGTAAGTCGTGTCAGTTGATACAAAAACCTCCCGCAGGCATATGTCTGCGGGAGGAAGTATGCTATCGGCTGGATTGGACTGGCGATTTAGCTCTGACTCTCGGCCTGTTCGGACAGTTCCGGCGTGTCCCGGCTGCTCTCCTCCTCCGATGACTCAATCGAAACTGTAGCTGTCATATTCCAGCGAAGCCGGCTGTCCCACTCCTGCGGCTCGATCACCACGGTGTAGGTAATATCACCCTGATTGTTCTTCCCAATCGGCTTGATCTGCGTAACCGTGCCCGGCAATGTCAGGTCAGGGATGGCATCAAAGGTGATTTCAACATCCTGACCCTGCTCAACATTGACAATGCTCAACTCGGTCAGGTCGTCGGTTTCGATCTTCCACTCGGAGAAGTCGCCGATAACCACCGCCGGTTCGGTTGCGCTGGGGATCTCGCCGATCTCCAGGTTCATCTCCGCAATCTCGCCGGCCAGCGGCGTGAACAGGGTCGCCTTCTCACGCTCCAGTTGGGCCTGATCCAGGGCCACCTGACGTTGTAAGACAACCGCTTCGGCCTGCGCAATCTCGGACGCTGTCGGGTCGGCCACCAGTCGGCTGAGGCCGGCCTGCGCATTGTTCACACCCGCCTGCGCCGCCGCGACGCGTCCAGCCCGCTCTTCACCCTGAAGCTTACTCAACTGGGCCTGGGCGCTGGCAATGTCGGCCTCGGCGCGGGCTACATCTGCGCGAGCGCTTTCGATCTCATCCACGTCAAAGCCCTTCAATACATCGTCCAGATTGGACTGCGCCTCACGCACACGGGCTTCAGCATCCTCAATCCCGGTGATTTCCGCGCGCTGAGCCTCTTCGTAATTCAGCTTCGCCTGTTCCAGCGCCTGCTCAGCCGTCTCCACCGCGCGCAGAGCTGCCTCTTCCTGGTCCTTGCGCTCCTGGGGCAACTCATCACCACCCCGCGCCAGTTCATTCTCTAACTCCCGATTGTCCCAGTAAATACGGCTGTAATCTGCCTGCTGGTCACGCAGTTCGTTGGCAGCCTGCTCAATCTGCAACTCGGCATTGACCTTGGCCGCCGACAGCCGGTTACGTGTATCCTGCAACGTGGCACGCGCCTGATCTACCCGGGCGCGGGCACTCTCCACCTGCGTCGTCTCCGGACCGGCCTGGAGCCGCGTGAGCCGCGCGCGCGCCTCATTCAACCGGGCCCGGGCTTCCTGCACCCCCGCCTGCGCCGACTGAATATCCTGCGATGTCACTGAGCCCTGCACCTCGCGCAGTTGACCCTGCGCCTGGGCAATCTGTGCCTCGGCCTCGGCAATTTCCTCGGCGGTGGCCCCCTCCAGCAACTTATCCAGATCGGCCTGGGCCTGCGCCAGCGCCGCCTCCGCCTGCGAAACCCGCAGATCCAGATCGCGTGTGTCAAGCCGGGCCAGCGCCTCACCTTCTGCGACCTGCTCACCCTCCTCGACCATAATCTCCGCCACGCGAACATTGCTAAGTTCAAAGGTCAGGTTGACATCATTAATCGGTAGCACGACGGCATCGGCGACCACGCGATTACCCGCTTCGACCGTATCAATCAATGGAGCGGCGGTTGGGGTTGGTTCAGCCAGTCCCAGCGTCCCGCCGCCACCACCGAACGCCACGTATACACCACCGGCAATCAGGGCGAGCACCACCAGACCGATAATCCACTTGCGCATACACTCTACCTCTTTCACCTCGCGGCTATCTATTTCGTCGGGGTATCGCTGTCGATACCCGCCGCATTATACTCTTGTAACAGGACTTACGCGGTTACTATGCAAACCGGACGTTCCACCCGATGGAACCCTGTTTCGCCTGCGGCAGCGTGGTCCTCTTTTTAGCTTTTCCACAAAAATGTTACACAGTGTGTAACATTTTTGTGGAAAAGCATGGGATCTTCCGCCCTGCCGGAGGCGACATTCCCTTCCGGGTCAGTGACCGCGTAACTCCTATCATGTAACAGGAGGTACGCAGTCGGTTCCAAATCAGGTGTTCATCTGAAGGAACGACCCGATTCGCCTCCGGCGGGGCAGAAGATATCGTTTCTTTTTCAGGAAAATTTGGCTCTCCGAGCCAAATTTTCCTGAAAAAGAAACGGCCCATTTGAACGCCCACCGCGTAACTCCTATCATGTAACCGATATCGTTTGACGATAAACTACGACTGTTGGTTGCTGAATGCTGCGATGCTCCGGAACCGCTCATCCGTTATCCGCCCCATCTCGGTTTTCGTCTCCTCGGACGTGGCTATCAACCGGCTGAAATCTTCACGATCCAGCGTGGCAACCTCAACCTGCGTTTCCGGCGCGGCCCGCACGGTTGCCGTCCGCGCGCCGCTACGCACCAGGCCCATCTCGCCAAAGTATTTTCCCTGGCCCAGCCGGTCCACGATAATTTCCTGCCCATCGGGATGGTGAATCTCAATCTCCACTTCACCGCTGGTAATGATATAAAAACGATCCGCCATCTCACCCTGCGTGATGATCGTCTCACCGGGATGAAACTGGCGTGGCTCAAGCTCACGCGTCACCCAGGCCAACTGATCGACCGTCAAACCGGGGAGTGCCTGCACCACATACTGGTTAATCACTTCGCCATCGGAGACAATAACCGCGCGCGTCGCCCGCTTCGCCAGGTCGTTATCGTGCGTCACCATCAGGATGGTCTTCCCCTGTGCCACCAGTTCCTCGAAGAGTTTGAACACCTGGCCGGCCGTTTTCGAGTCAAGGTTACCTGTCGGCTCGTCCGCTACCAGGACGGGCGGGTCATTCGCCAGTGCCCGCGCAATAGCGACGCGCTGCTGCTGCCCACCGGAAATCGCGGAAGGCAGTTTATGCGCATTCTCCACCATATCTACCTGACCCAGCAGGTACATGGCGCGTTCGCGGCGCTCGCGGGGGGAATACATATTGCAAAAGTCCATCGGCAGCATCACATTCTCGATCACCGAGAGCGTGGGTAGCAGTTGGAAAAACTGGAAAATGATGCCCAGATCCTTCCCCCGCCAGACGGCCATCTGGCCCTCGTTAAGCTTGTGAACCGCCGTATCGCCAACATACACTTCACCGCTGGAAGGGCGGTCAATGCCCGTGATCATGTTGATCAACGTTGACTTCCCGCTCCCGGACTTCCCGATAACTGCAACAAACTCCCCCCGATCGACCCGGAGATCAACGCCTTTGAGCGCAGTAAACGTTCCCGCCGCACTCTGATAGGTCTTCACCACGTTGCGTAGCTCGATCAGATGGGTGTTGCCATGGCGGTAGCCCCCGTTCGTCTGGTCCGTATTACGTTTGAACAGACGATTAAACATAAACCCTCCAGCCATAAAACCACTATATCATTGCGCTATCATTGCCGTATCATCGTTGCTGAATTCAGTATACCCATACGTAGCGGTCATGTCATCACCCGAAGGTATCGCACGGAGTACGTCCTGAGAATGAGAGATTTTGCCTGCCGATGACGCAACCGCGATGCGCCTACAGTACCACCGCTGCTCGCTCTTTCCATTGTACATTACATTTCCCCACACGGTGATTGAAATTCAGGAGTTACGCGGTCGGTTCCAACCCAGGCGTCTGCCGGGGAGCCATGGCCCGTTTCGCCTCCGGCAGAGCGAAATATGCCGTTATCGGGAGCAAACGACCTGTTTGAACGCGCACCGCGTACGTCCTGTGAAATTGACATGCCTCACGGCACCGCGACCAGGGTACGTCTCACTGCACTGCCGTTCATGACGCAGATGCCCGGTTCACTGTTTGATTGACAGGAGTTACGCAGTGCGGAGTCTCCTGTCGGATCAACGACCGCGTAACTCGTGTGATTGAGACGATTATGAGCCGCACTACGACATACAACGGTATCCCAACATTTGCATGGAATGCGGCTGATTTACCCGGCTGTAAAATCCAAGCATGGTGGCATACATCTTGCAAGGCGATGACACCAGAAAGGTATCATCGTTCAGGAGGTGTATTCCATGACCATGGTGGGCGTACAAACGGAACAACGGTATCCGAGTGATGTCACGGATGAACAATGGACAGCGATCGAGCCACTGATCCCAGTCAAAACCGGCAGTGGTACCGGCCCGGGCAAACCACGGAGTTTGAATATGCGGCAGGTCGTCAACGCCCTCTGCTATCTGGAGCATACCGGGTGCCAGTGGCGTTATTTGCCCAAGGATTTCCCCAACTACAACAGCGTGCGCTACTACTACGACTCCTGGCGCAAGGATGGCACATGGGAACGCATCCGGGCAACACTCGGATGCCAGGATGCCGAACAGGAAGAACCGGCCCATGAAGCGCCCTTTAGCCTCTCCCAACGCCGGAATGGAAAACCCCACGGAGGAACGGATGGTGCGGCCCATCCCAACCTGATCGAGCCGCGTCCCCATAATCGGCGATACGCTGCGCGCCAGAAGGCGTAGTGACGTTCCCGAGCGAACACGTTAAAAGATGAATACCCCAACTCTTCGCTTGTATGCAGTGCGCGGGTCAGGTTGACCCGCGCACTCTGCTGAATTGGGCAATAACAGAAGTTACGTAGTGCGCGTCTACATGACAGGCGTTACGCGGTTGGTTCCAAACCAGGCATTTGCCTGGACGCATAGCCCGTTTCGCCTCCGGCAGGGCGGAAAACACCAGGTCTTGTTCACGAAAAATTGGCTCTCCGAGCCAATTTTTCGTGAACAAGAGAAAACCGTACCATGCTGCCGCAGCCGAAGCAGGCTTCCACCCGGTCAAACGTCCGGGTTGCATGCTCACCGTGTAACGTGGGTCAATAATTGGCATGCTCCGGTATCACATCCGCGCCAATGCGTGTAGAATAGTACCGACAGATACCTGATCTCTCTGCATGCTGTGAAAGGAGCCGTCAATCTATGCTCGACATCAAACTCATCCGCGAGCAACCCGATTTTGTGAAAGCGCAACTGGGCCGGGCCGAGGTTGCTGGTGATGTGATCGACACTATTCTGTCGCTCGATGAGCAGCGCCGCACGCTGCTGCAACAGGTCGAGTCGCTCAAGGCCGAGCGCAACGCGGTCTCGAAGGAGATCGGCAAGATGAAAGACGCGGCCGCCCGCGATACGCGGATTGCCGAGATGCGCGTCGTGGGTGATCGCATTACGGAGTTAGACCGCGAGGTGGCCGAGGTCGAAGAACGCCAGCGCATGTTGATGCTGGAAATTCGCAACCTACCGCATGCCGATGTCCCGGAAGGCGCTGACGAGAGCGCAAACGTCGTTATTGCGCAGGAGGGCGAGCCACATGACCTGGGCTTTCCGGCCCAACCCCACTGGGATCTGGGTGAGGCGCTGGGTATTATTGACTTTGAGCGCGGTGTTAAGCTGTCGGGATCGCGCTTCTATGTGCTGCAAGGGCTGGGGGCAAAGCTGCAGCGCGCGCTGATCCAATGGCTGCTTGATCTGCATGTCGAGCAGGGCTACCGTGAGGTCTACCCACCCTTCATCGTCAAGGAGCATTGCATGTGGGGGGCCGGGCAACTCCCCAAGTTTAGCGATAACCTCTACCGCGATGAAGATGCCGGCTTCTGGCTTGTTCCCACTGCCGAAGTGCCGCTCACCAATCTCTACACGGACGAAATTCTCGACGCGGGGCAACTGCCGATCCATCTCTGTGCCTACACTCCCTGCTTCCGGCGTGAGCAGATGAGCGCGGGGCGCGATGTGCGCGGCATCAAGCGCGGGCACCAGTTCGACAAAGTGGAAATGTATAAGTTTGTGCATCCTGATACCAGCTATGCCGAACTGGAAAAGATGCGCGCAGACGCCGAGGCGACCTGCCGGGCGCTTGGTATTCCCTTCCGCACGAAACTGCTCTGCACGGGGGATATGGGCTTTGCGGCGACCAAAACCTACGACCTGGAACTCTGGGCACCGGGCCAGGAAGAGTGGCTGGAGGTCAGCTCGTGCAGCAATGTCGAGGCATTCCAGGCCCGGCGCGCCAACCTGCGCTTCCGTCCGGCGCCGGGCGAACGTCCCGATCACCTGCATACGCTGAATGGCTCCGGGCTGGGGGTACCACGCACGATGATTGCGATCATGGAGAACTATCAGCAGGCTGATGGCAGTATTGTCATTCCTGAAGTGCTGCGCCCCTACATGGGCGGGCGAGATGTAATCCGGTAACGATATAATCGCAGCAGCAGCGGTCGTGTTGTGACGCATATCACACGTTTGCGTTCCGGGAGCGGAACATGTACCATACCCGATTATACGTGTGAGTTCCTGCCGATACGATACCCTGATACATACAAAGGACACGGCTATGCCTGTAATGATACCGCTCACATCGGCTGAGCATGGTGGACATGCCACATGTGGCTCTTCCACGCATGGCGAGTGTGGCGTTAACTGCGAATGTGGCTGTCCCTACACCGGGATGGAGGAGAAAGGACGCGTCGAACTGATTGCTGAGGTGGAAGAGCGCTACCCCGAGGAGTGGCTGGCATTTGTCATACCGCCGGACGAGGACGAATTTGCTCCAGAACGGGGGATGCTGGTGGTACATAGCACCGATGATGCGGAAGTCTGGGAGGCAGTTAACCGTATTACCTACAACCAGATCGTGCATGTCTACTTCAATGGGACGCTGGAGCACTACCTGAAGTGGACCGAAACGACTTCAATTTCATAAGCGGCGGTACCTTCCGCATATATACCGCCGGTCACAGCACTGGAACCGCGGAAATACCTGAAACCCGGCGCGAAGGGCCAACCGGAGGCATTCCAGGAACCACCCTGAATGTAACCCCACGCCGGGTTAATCGAGTAATAATACACGTACGCGAGCATCTACAACGTTGTTGTCGAGCTACCAGTTGTAGTAACGGCCAGGATAACCCCGCGCAGACATGCGCGAGGTGTCCTGTTCTTCATCATCACTATATATTTGCGTATACACATCCGGGTAGAGTTGCCGGGTACACTCAGGACAGATGGTATGCGTAAAACTGGCTTCCAGTGAACTGCGGATACCATCGTCAATCACATGCCAATGACCGGCGTGATCACACACGCGCTTGCATGATGCACATGCCGGCAAGAGTTCGCTGGATGTACGAATCTGGTAGCTCATGTAAAGGAACCCTTTCTGTCTCTCCCATATAATCATAAATTTCTTTGTTGCTACCAATCACTATACCGGGACAATGTTATAAAGTGTAGTGTGACTGACCGGGTTAAGGTGACAAATTGCTCAGGTTGTGGTCGGTCCATCCCGTCATCGATGGGACGATTATGTGACGAGGATTGTTCCCGGAAGAGAGGTTGCACCGCTTGTTCTGCGTATCAAACCGATGAAGGCCGTTGCTATAACGCCCGTGCCTCCCCCGCTACAACGACGCGCAGGCACAACCGGGCCCGACTGCCTGTAGAGATAGGCATCCCAAAATAGTTTAATTTTCGTTATTATTGTGCGATTATAGCAAATCAGGAAAAATTTTTCAGTAGCATATGTTACACAGACGATGACATAGAGAGGACACAGCACCAGGAAACACAGAACAAAACGCGCCTGTTGCGTGACTATCAAACCCTGTCTTTGTTCTGTGTCTTATGTTTATCTGCTCTCTCCATTCTCTCCATAGCCGATCTGGAAAGCGCATTTGTCATGTAACAGGCGTTACGCGGTCACTGACCCGACAGGAGATTCCGCCGCCGGCAGGGCGGAAGATTCTCTTCTTTTTCACGAACATGTTGCACTTTGTGCAACATGTTCGTGAAAAAGACCCATAACATACCATGCTGCCGCAGGCGAAGCCGGCGTTTATATCGGTCAACAGACCAAAATACGGCTGCACCGCGTAACTCCTGTCATGTAACGGTTAGAATCGTACCCCCATGTCTGGCCTGATAAATGGTATTATTGCCATATTCTACCTGATACAGCGATAAACAATCACCAGCATATGCCATTAATGGAGCGACTTATGCACAGCATACCTGCCGACTCGTCGCTGCCTCCGGTTCCACAGAGTGGTCGCCTGGCTACCCCGGCTCCTAACATTGAGCCGCGTAATCTCTGGCAGCAACTCCTGGCAACATTTAATGAGGTTGGTAATGCGATCGATCCCTTTGCCAACGATATGCTATCGGAAGTCCGGGCACTCGGTCGTCTTGCCCGCCGGCGCCACCCGCAACGGGCAAACAACTATTTTGCCCTGGGCGATCTCTGCGCGCGCCTGGCGTTCGACGGCACGCACCTGAACCAGACCTACGTTGAGAAAGCGATCCTGGCCTACCAACGCGCAGGCGAGAGTTCGTCAGGAGATGCGGATGTGGCCCGCCGCATGATTTTCACCTTTGCCGTATGGGTTGCCGGCACCGCCCGTATCCTGAACGCGTATATCGACTTGGAAGCCGGTCTCTTTGCCTGTCGGCGTGCCCTACAGTTTGAGACCGATCCAGACGGCAGTGCGACCGCGACACAACTTAATGATTTGATCGTGCGCACGGAAACCCAGATAGCGCATATGCTGAATAAGCAGGGATTGACACCTGACGAAAGTGCCACGCTCTCACGCGAGCGCCGCAGTCAGAAAATCACCGACGAAGGGCAGATGCTCTTGCGCCGGCAATGCATCGACGAGGCGTTGAATGCATTCGCGCGTGCCATCGAAACGGATAATCAGAATAGCACCGCCTGGCTCTGGCAAGCCCTGGCATTGACCGATGTAGCACGTTTCGATGAGGCGCTTGCCAGTTATGACCGGGCGCTTGCACTCAATCCTGATAACTATGGCGCACAAAATAGCAAAGGTGCGCTGCTGCTGGAACTCGGGCAGATCGAAGCGGCCCTGCACTGCTTTGAGCAGGCGCTCACCATGCCGGCACCACCCGCCCTGGTCAAAGCAGCTTTTTTGCTCAACCAGGGTAAGGCGCTCTACATGCTTGGGCGCTACCACGAGGCGCGAGCAGCACTGCAACAGTCCGACGAATTGGCTCCCAATCAGGAGAGCGCGGCCGGTGTGCTGGCCTGCAACGAGATGCTGAGCGCAACGAATACCGAAGACACCTGCTGAACTTTGCACCATCTCGGATATGGCGTGCGGCAGCATGGCTGCCGCCGCCGGCTTCTGTCCGTCTGGATGACAGCGTACTGCCGCAAGTACTACCTCAGGATCAGACTAAAGTCTTATTCACGAAAATAGTTGCCCATGATATAGTTGCCCATGGTACAAGTATTTGTGCCGACGCTGAACAATGCCACTCAGCGATACAGATATTCTGGGATACCAGGTGCGCTGCATCAGGTATTCAAACAATCAGGGAGGTACAGGAATGTATAAGAATAACACGCTGGAGAACTACTGGTGTGCAACGGTTCGCGGATATCCGATTGTGGTCGAGGAACACCTGAGTGATCTGACATACATTGTTGAGTTCTACGATGGGCGGGAACTGGGTAACGAGCGCTGTGTCACCTTCTTGCCCGATCCCGATGAACTGCTCACGGTTGATCTGCTTCAGCAAAAGCGGATGGCCGCAGCAGTCCAGTAAGCCAACCGGCAACTTCATCCATAACGCATAGACCGCTTTTGCACCGACAGCCGCTCACTGAGCGACTGTCGGTTGTTGATTCGGCAGAAATATCAGCGGCGTAACGATGCCTTGCTTGCCCCCATTGCCTGCTGCGCAGTACCAATGACGATAAAAGCGTGAGGGTCAATCGAGTCGACAAGCTGCTTTACCTCGCCAACCTGCGAACGATAGATCGTACACATCAGCATAAAATGCGTGTTCCCGGTATACCCGCCGGTAATCGGCCACTGGCTGACACCCCGGTGCATATTGGTCATCAAGGCCTGGGTCAACTCCAACGGCTGATCCGTAATAATCGTTGCGGTACGCACAGCGCTCGGTCCTTCGAGGGTAAAGTCACTGGCTAACCCCCCAAGAAAGAGCGTCAACATCGCGTGCAGCGCTAACTCCCACCCAAAGACAATCCCGGCGGCGACGATAATCGTGGTATCCGTGTAGAGAAAGATCTGGCTAAGCGGAAACCCGGTATGACGCTGGATAATCCGTCCAACCACGGCAGTACCACCCATAGTACCACTGGCGCGATACACCATTCCATTCCCAATCCCACCAATCATACCTGCGTAGATGGCACTCAACAACATATCATCGGTAATCGGAAACTCTTCCAGGACTGTAGGCAGATAGAAGGTAAAGAGATCAGCAGTAACTGAGAAGACGACGACGGCCAGCAATGTCGAAAGCAGGAAGCGCCAGCGGCCCAGGTAGACAAATCCAATGATCAGCAACGGAAGATTCATGATGAAGTAGAGCGTTCCGATAGGAAAGCCGGTAAAATAGTTAATGATAATACCGATACCCATAAGTCCACCGGCAGCAATGTTGAAAGGCACCTGGAAGAGACTATAGCCCAGTGCGGCAATTGTTGCCCCCAGGGTAATCGTGAATGTCCAGGCAGTAACACGCCAGAGGCTGCCAAAACTAAGATATTTCTGCAAATGTGACCAGAACAATTGACGTTGTGCATGCATACGAACCTCCCTCGTGAACGAGTGAAAGATGAGTTGAGAACCGCAGCAAAGAAAAACCGCTTTCCCGAATTCAGGAAAACGGCAAGGGCGTATAGAATAGTAACAGCCTGCGTATCATCGGTGTTCAAGGGGTCATACCCGGCCAGGCCGGCGGCCCGATGATCTTACCTGTGAAGGATACTCGATCTTGGGCAACTTCGGCAGGATTCTCATTATCCTTTAATGTAACAGGCGTTACGCGGTCCCCGACCCGGAAGATAGTTCCGCCGTCGGCAGGGCGAAAAACCCCAAGACGAATCCGGCTCCCATCGGGTCAAATGTCCGGTTTGGATCTCAACCGCGTACGTCCTGTAATGTAACAGGATGTACGCGATCACTGACCCGAAAGATAGTTCCGCCGCCGGCAGGGTAGAAGAAACCAGCTTTTTTTCACAAACCATTTGCACTGTGTACAAATGGTTTGTAAAAAAAGATCAAATGGACCATACTGCCGCAGTAGAAGAACCTCAGCCTGTCTGCCCGGTATCCGGAGGCGGTGCCAGGTAGCCCCGCCCCATCGCATCGTTGATCAGCGTCCGGGCCAACTCGCTGAGCGCAACCGACCCGGGCGCGATGTCGTCGCATAACAACAACACCCGGTCGCCCGTAATTTGGCGTTCGTGCCAGGACTGGCCCTGCGTGTGGTAGTTATGCAACAGGGGTATTAACCGATCCAGGGCGGTGGCAAACCTGGCTTCGGCGCTCTGTTTGGTTTCAAACTCTTCCCAGAGTTCGCGCAATTCCTGGGCCTGGTCTGTCGGTAGCATCCCAAAGAGCCGATCCGCTGCCATCTGTTCGCGTTGCGGTTTACTCTGGGCAGCCGTTTTATCGAAGTAATCCACATCCCCGGCATCGATTTCGACAATGTCGTGGATCACGACCATCTTCAGCACGCGGAACAGATCAACTGGCTCATTCGCATGCTCTGCCAGCAGCATTGCCAGCATTGCCAGATGCCAGCTATGCTCGGCCGAGTTTTCCCGGCGCGTAGCATCCATAAGATAGGACTGCCGGATGATCTGCTTGAGCTTATCGATCTCGATGATAAATTGTATCTGCTGCGTAAGCCGATCGCCTTTCACCCATTTCCCCTCTTCTTTCAAAATGGTAACGGTTCACACACAACATTCGCGGAAACTATGGTCCCTGAGGCAGTTGCACAAAGCCCTGCATCGTCGCCTGATACTGGACTGCGCCGTTTTCCTGCCCGATCTCCCGGGGCGGATCGCCGACATAGGTCAGTCCCACATTCTGGTTGATCACCGCGCCGGGATGATTCTGCGCTAAACGCGCTTCATAGGCTTGCTCAAATGCCGCGCGGATGGTAGCATCATCCGCGTCGGCGGGAACGGTTACGGTCAGATCCTGGCTGAATACGCCTTGCGACCCCAGTTCAACCGGCGGTGTATCCGATCCGCCAAACGGCAGATCGGGCAGATACTGACTGATCCCGCCGAGGGACAACATCAAGACGACTAGCGCAACGCCAACCAGTGCCAGGACTGCCCAGAGAATGCATCCACCGAGCCAGTTGCGGCGCTGTCGCCGCGCTGCTGAGGGAGCCGGCGGAACCGGCGGAACCGGCACCGGCTGCATCCGGGGAGCAGTCGCCGCTGGTTCCGCCGGCGGGTCCGGTGCTACTGGCGAAGGCACTGCCGGCACCAGCGGATTGGCCCGTTGGGGTGTGCCACTGCTACTTCCCGCCGTTTGCACAGCGCTGCTCCCGCTGACTGCCGGCGCAGATGCCGGTGCCTGCGCACGCGCAGCGCCGGGCAGCGCAAGTGTGCCGCCGGACGCAACCCGTACATGGGCCGGCGCTCCGGGGAGCGGTCGCAGCATCGCGCGAAACTCCGACACCGAGCCAAAGCGCTCATCGGGACGCATTTTCAGCGCCTGCTCCAGGGCATCACTGGTACGGCGCGAGACCTGCACATTGACATTGCGCGCGGATTGGAAGGAGAAGGGCGGATGATCGGTAGGATCGCGTCCGGTCAGAGCATGGTGCAGTGTAGCCCCCAGCGCATAGATATCGGAGGCCGGTGTAGCGCGTCCCTGGTACTGCTCCGGCGGCGCATAGCCGGGTGTACCAATCTGCGTACCGCCCTTTTCCGACGGCTTGAGGATCTTGGCGATGCCAAAGTCCACCAGTTTGACCTTGCCGTCCGCCGCATCGATCATGACATTGGAGGGCTTCATGTCACGGTAGACCATGCCGTTTGTGTGCAGGTAATTCAGCACATCGCAAATCTGGTCGGCCCACTCCAACACCTGCGCTTCCGGCAGGGCTCCCTGGCGCTCGATAATCTCCTCCAGGTCTTCGCCCCGGACAAAATCCATCGTCAGGTAGTGCCGTCCTTCATCGGTAAAATGGCTGTAGACGCACGGGATACGCGGGTGAGATAGCTTTTGCAGCAGGTTCGCTTCGGCATTAAAGCGGTTAATCGCCTCCTGCCGCTCGTCCGGATCGAGAAAGTAGTCCAGCATCTCCTTAATGGCGTAGACGCGCTCATCCTGGTCAACCCCCTCGTAAACGGCGCCCTGCCCACCCCGCTTGATAATCCGCGTAATGCGATAGCGCCGATCATCGCTGGGCATATAGTTGTTGAGAATCGTATCGTGACGACAGTAAGGACAGAACTTGGCCCTGGGCGGAATTTCACGATAGCACTCGGGATTGGGACAGATAATATGGGTGATTTCGGCCATAAATTGCTCTCACCCTCCGAATCAGTGGGTAGTACTGTTACACTTGCCATGCATACACATGCCTGGAAGAAGCTCCACGGATGTAGGCCACCTGGAATCATGGAGTAAACTGCGCTTCATTATAATCTACGTTGACCCGGTGTGGGAGGTTTCAGTGTGATCGGAGTCAGGGCTTTACACCCTGTCACCTGTCACGAGTTACGCGGTGGGTACACAAACTGAATTTGCCCAGGTGAACGCCCGATTCGCCTGCGGCAGCATGGTACATTTTGATCTTTATTCACAAAAAATTCGCATATAGTGCAAATTTTTTGTGAATAAAGATGGGTTCTTCCGCCCTGCCGGAGGCGGAATCTCCTGTCAGGTCAACAACCGCGTAACTCGTGTCCCCTGTCCCCTGTCCCCTGTCCCCTGTTCCCTATTCCCTATCCTTACGTTATAATATCTGACGCTATGCGAACAGACGAGCAACATAGGCGAATGCCGACAGAACAGCCTGTCGGGTGGGCGATCCAGCGGCTGCGAGGGGAAGGGCAGGCATGGATGGCGGCATTGCGTGTCCCGGCATTGCACCTGCTGCTGGGGTTACTGCTCCTGGTGCTACTGCTGATCCCCCAACTGCCCTTCAGCTACACCATTAACGTCGGCAAAGAAGAGGGCTACCAGAGCGACCTGCCCCATCTGCAGGGGTTTAACACCGCCGAGAGTGATGTCCACGGCTCTTTCCGCTGGACGCGGGACGGCGCAACGATCACGCTGCCCGGTTTGGGACAACGCCCCATGCTGGTGCAACTGCACTTCTTCCCAGTCAACGCGGAGATGGTCGCCAATGGCCCGCAGCAGACCGCGGTCTGGAGCAACGGCGTACATCTGGCGGATCTACCCGTGCGCCCGGAGGGAGCGGATTACCGACTGCTGGTACCGGCGCAGGTGCTATCCGACGGAACGCTGCACCTGACGCTACGTACTGAAACCTACACGCCACCGGGCGATCCGCGCCGGCTGGGAACACCACTGGACCGCATCAGCGTGACGGCGGCACCGGGAGCGGGACTGGCCGCGCCCGACTGGAGCGCGCTGGGAGCCTGGCTACTGGGAGCACTCTTCTTCTGGGTGACGCTGCTGCGGGCACTGGAAGCGTTGCCACGTGCCCGCTGGTGGGCCACATGGTTCTTCGCCGGGGGAATAACCCTGGTCGTGTCGGCGGCCCTGCTGGATCTGCCGCGCTGGGGATTTGGGGCGCAACCGGCGCTGGTGACACTGGCACTCTGTTATCTGCTGGTGCTGGCGCTGCGGGTGATCCTGCCGGGGCTGGTCGCGCGTTTTGCGGTGCCGCTGGATGCGCGGACGCAGGGCTGGCTGCTGTTGATCATCGTCGTCGCCTTCGGGCTGCGCTACGGCGGACGGCTCTACCCCCGGTCGATGCATGGCGACATTGGCTTTCACACCAACCGCTTCTACGAGACTATGCTGGGAACGGTGTACCTCCTGTCGCGCAATCGCGGGATTGATTTTCCCTACCCGCCCGGCCCCTACCTGACGCTGGCACCGCTGACCCTGCCCGGCATTGCCACACCGGATATGCTGCAACTGAGCGCAACCCTGGCCGATAGCCTGGGGGCGGCCCTGGTCTTTGCCATGGTCGTCTGGATCGGAAAAGCTGTTCAGGAGTGGCAGGCACGGGCGCAAACCGGCACTACGGTTATACCATCGCAAGATTTTCACAGCCGAACCGGGCTGCTGGCGGCGGCGCTGTATGTCTTTACCGCCGCCGGGTTTATGACCAACTGGTGGTCATTCAGCACCCACATTTATGCGCAGTTCTCCGCGCTGCTGCTTATCACCGCCATGGTGCCGATTGGACTGCATTACCTGCTGAGAGGTACACCGGAAACGATAGATACCCAACGGCGGACCATAGTTCTCGGCCTCCTGATGGCCGGGGTATTCCTGGGGCATTTCGGGTTCTTTATCAACATCGGTTTGTTGCTGGGATTGCTGCTGATCATCCTCTGGGTGGGGATGGGGCGGGGCGCGGGCTGGGCAGGGCGCATGCATCGGCCACTGCTCCTGGCAGCAGTGGGGGCCGGGCTGGCTGCACTACTGGTTTTCTACAGCGCCTACCTGCCGCTATTTCTACGTCAGGCGCAGGAGGTCGCAACTGGTGGGCTGACCGGCCTGGCGGAGCGGGTACCGGCCGAGCGCGGCCATCTCTGGGAAGTGCTCTGGTACCGCGGGCTGATCACACACTTTGGCTTTTTCCCGCTGCTGCTGGCGCCGCTGGGGATGCTGCTGCTGACGCGCTGGGGACGGCCGGCACTGCTGCTGGTAGCACTAATGGCGGGCAGCTTCCTGGTCAGCGCGCTGTTTGCCCTGCTGCCCTTTATCACGCTCTCAACCCAGAGCACGCGCTGGCTGATGTTCTCGGCGTGGGCGGTGGCGGTGGGAGCAGCCGTGGCGGCGCAACTGCTGTGGCGTTGCGGGCGCGCAGGGCGGTTGGTAGTGCTGGCGATGGGGGGTGTGGTGCTCTGGAACACGGCGATGATCTGGCTGGGGCCGCTGATCTGGCGCATCCGTCCACCGGAGCCATTCTGATGGGCAGCGTGCTATACTAAAATAAGATAGTTCGGGTAGCATACCAATCTGAGAACCAGTATCACCGCAGATATAGCAATCCTAAATTGGTTGTAAACTTCTCAATGTCTTGCCTGGCATTAGGAAGCGTTGGAGTAAAAGCTGCGATTTACAACTCAGTTAGGACTGCTATATGCATGTTTTCCGGGTATCACCTCTATCTGGCGGAAAATGAAGCAGGTTTGCCTGTTCAACCAACCATCCGCAGTGAGCGACCCTGCATACCTTCTGTCTCTGACAATGATGTAACAATTCTGGTAATAGACTCGTAACAAATCACAGTATACATCATAGTAGAGCGTACCAGTTCATCTTTATAACCAGAGGTGCGAGGAGACTGCCGGATGAAGAAACGTATAACATGGCTATCCATTCTCGTGGTCATTGCGGCTGTATTAACTGCTATTGCAGACACTGCTGGCATTATCAATTTTGCCACAGGCAAGCATCTTCCAGACATTTTGCTACCCTATTCAGTTTCCCACAATCATACATTACCAGGACACAGAGACCATGTGGTAAGCGTAGACTTTGCGCCCGATGGTACAACAATAGCAACAGCCTCATTAGATAATACCGTGAAGCTCTGGGATGCGGAGACCGGTACCTTACTACGCACACTGACCGGCCATACCGATTGGGTTCGGGATGTGGCCTTTTCCCCCGATGGTCGCACCCTCGCCTCATCCGCGAAGGATCAAACCGTCCGGTTGTGGAATGTGGACGATGGGATACTGCGGTCGATCTTCCATCAACACACCGAAGAAGTCTGGAGTGTGGACTGGTCCCCCAATGGTCAAACCCTGGCCTCGGCTGCATGTGCGAGTCGGGATTATGATAACTGCCACGCCGGTGAAATTCTACTCTGGCACAAAAATGGGGACGTTTTGCACTGGCTACAAGACCCGACAGGAACATCAACTATCGGGGGCGTGAGTGTTGCCTTCTCCCCCGATGGACAGACGCTGGCGGTTGCCTCAAAAGATCGGCCTGTCTGGCTCTGGAACGTAAGGGTCCATAAAAGAATAACTTCCCCCACCTATGGTAGACTCACACCAGACCAGAAGAGAACGCGAGCACTGAATGCCAGGGAGCGGCACCTATGCAC
>JGI12109J20283_10143240_pt1 | contig 32794 bp, 35 predicted proteins | sample ElkSlonscriptome_12_FD_20283 | JGI IMG/M metagenome (IMG submission 20283)
GTAAGGGTGAGGCCGAGAGTTCAATTCTCTCCAGCAGCACCATTTTTTCAGATACAATCTGCCGCGTTTTTGACATGTCTCTTGGTCATGTCATGTCTTAGCCATGTCACGCAGGCGCACACGCAAAGTGCCTGAGGGGCGCTATAAATGGAACGGCCCAAGGTCAGTCCCATCCCTCGTTAAGTTTGAGCGGTCCGTCCCCGTACAGATAGCTTGGGTCAAACCCGGCATATTCGCGCAGCGCTGGCCAGTCGTTGGTGTACAGAATTCCGCGTCGGATTTCGGCTAATTCCAGCTCGCGCAGCTTGCTCAAGGCGCGATTGGCGTGGATCGCGGTCACTCCGGACATGTCTGCGATATCCTTCTGTGTGAAGGGCGTGCGGATTACGCGGCAGTCGGCGCGTCCGATTAGTTCGAACCGTGTTTGAAGCTCGCAATAGATGTGGGCAATCCTTCGCGGTGCATCGAGGCTTTCCATCATCTGTATCCACTTGCGATGGATAGAGGCGTCAAGAAGCGTCGCAAACCACATGGCGCGAGCGATATCGGGGCGCTCTGCCATGGTTTGTTCGAGCTTTTTGTGCTGAACGATGCCCACCGTCACATCATCAACGGCGATGATGGAGTGGTCCAGACGCTTGAGCGCAAATGCGTGCAGATCGACAAAGTCGCCAGGCAAATGAATCCCCACAATGCTGCGTTTTGCGCCATATCCGATTGTGCGAGACATGAAGCCGGATACAAGGATCGCGCTCCTTTCCAGACGCTCCCCCTTTTTGACCAGGGTTTCACGGGCGGGCAGCGTCAGGATCCCATCGAAGAGGCTTTCGATATATTTGAGGTCATCATCACCAAGATGCTTGCGAAGGCGGCCAGCCAGAAAGTCACCGCTGAGCGGATAGGCGCCTTCGGCACGCTTTTGCTGACTGTTCTCCATGCAAGATGCATTAGGGAAACATATTGGCGCCGGTCTATTGATAAATGTTAGTCGAATAGAACTTTATAATGCGCGAAGCCCATGATCGTACGAGTGGCCCTCTCGCAAGTAATTTGTGCCTTCACCGTAAAGGTAATCGGCTTGAAAATGTCCGAACTCCTCAAGCCGCCCCGGATCGTGGAAGGCCACCCGCCCGCGTGCGAAACTCGCGACGCCTCTTTCTCGCAATTCACGCAGGGCACGGTTTACGTGGACCGTTGTAGCGCCGCTCATCTCGGCAAGCTCTGCCTGCGTCAGCGGCGTATCAAACCCGTGTTCATCGCCAAGGCCCACCATCCGCAAACGGTGCCAGATCTCTGCAAAAATATGCGCGAGGCGTCGTGCAGTCGTAAGTTGTCCGAGCTTCATCACCCATTCGCGGTGCATCGCTGCATCAAGCAGCGTCGAAAACCAGAGCAAACGCGAAAGGTGAGGATGCTGCTCCATGATTTTGCGCAGGCGTTCATGTGTAACGTATCCGATTTTCGCCGGCCCAATTGTATCGATGTTGTGGTCAAGGCGCTTGAGGGCGAAGCAATGAAGATCGACAAAATCACCGGGCACATGAAAGCTCACCGCGTGCCGCGTATCGGCCCCATCGATGGAGCGGACGACAAAGCCTTCAATAAGCACGGTCGAATGTTCGTATACCTTGCCGTGCTCAAGGATTCGGGTGGGCTTTTCGATTTCGGTGACCTTGGTAATCGAGGCTTCGAGAATGTCCCGTTCTTGCTGCGACATATCATGGCGCAAACGGCCGGCCAGAAAACGGCCAGTGTTCGGGAAACGCATCAGCTCTGCTTGGATCTCGTGTGAAACCAAAACGCTCCTCCTAGCATGCGGTGGGCCTAACATGTTGGCCTGACCAGGGCGAGTGGATGAAAAATACAAGGCCCGGGCCAAGCAATCGAAGCCCAAGCCCCTGATCGTTACGACAAGCCCACCGCTCACCTGCGCTATGCCCGGCCCGGCAAGGCAGCTTTCATCGACGACGTCCTGCCAGCTCGTGAGGCGTATGGATTGCCCACGCAATCGAGCCGGTCAAACCCATCTTTGTTCGGCTTATTGCAGGTTTGATGGCGCTGGCCTGTGTATCGCTGCTGCTTGCGATAAGATTGCTGATGTGAGTTGAAATTGCACCACCGCAGTCTCCCGCGCGATCCTTCAGGGCCGATGGAACGGTTTGAGCCCACCAACAGTAGGCGGGTTAGAGGATCAGGAATATTCACTTTGCGCTTACGATTGGTAGAGCGAGCACGAAAATGACGAAAACGAGCCGACCGTCCCCTTCGCCAGACCGCGGTGAATTCGCCCAGCTTTGCGGGTGGCTCGCCATAGCGTGCTGCTGTATTTCTGCGATCGCGGTTTTGGTGGCAGACTTCATCGTTTCGGACAACGACATGGTGGCCGACACAATAAGCGCGATGGCTGCCGGCCCGAATATGTGGGTGGCAGAAATCGGTATCTATGCCTTCGCATTTTCGTTCATGGCCCTCGGCCTTGGTGCAGCGGCGGCTCATCCCGGTGGTTGGCAATGGAGCCTCGCCACGTTCGGTTTCGTCGCATTGGGGGTTATCGTATTCCTGATCGGGTTTCGCGACGAATATGGCGATGGTGATCGGATGACTTCCGAGGCAGTTCATATGGAACTTGTCTACACTCTGGCAGCGGTCCTTGCGCTTTCCACCTGGCTTGCATCCCTCGGTGGCAAGGCGATTGATAGAACAATTGCGACACATCTATCGGCCATGGCGATCGTCTGGTCGCTTTGTGCGCCGATTTTCGTTTTTCTGCCAACCGCCTATGATGGCCTTTATGAGCGGTTTCTGGGAGCGCTTGCCATCGCTATCGTGGTGAGCGTTAGCAGGCTGCTGCTGCTATCTCGCCAAACGGTGAGCGACGGCGCGGATGATCCCGGTCTTCCGGATACTTCGCTCGGCACGGCATGATCCAACTCATCATCAACGGTTTTTCACGAACGAATTCCGGTGCCGCAAATGCGATGGGCCTGTCTGATGCTTCGACCCCTTCGGATTCATTTTCGTCGAAGCCGCCAAAGGTCTGGAGGCACGTCTTTAGACCTGCGCGGTATCAGCGAACCCGCATTCTGAAATAATGATCACCCGCGAATGCTCGTTGAGGCGGCTCAATCAATCAAGATTGCCAATTGTTAACATGGGAACAAAGTAAGCTAGCGCGCATTTTTTTCCGCAAGCCGCGAATAGTCTTTCGCGTTACGGAGGCTCTCTTAATGCCGGTTCAAGTGCAATCGCAAAACGTGGCCTCACCGCCGCAAACCTCGCCAGAAATCCAGCCCCGCGATGCGACACACGCGCCAAAGTTGCAGGCCGGACCGCGCAATCCGTGGCCTGAACCGGCGGCGGAGCCAAAGGTAAAGTTCAAGAAACCGGTGTCGGCGCGCAATTTCAAAAGACAGATGATCGCATCGCAAGAGGCGCTAAGGCGATTTGCTCTCAAGCTGTGCAAGCGCGAGGATGTGGCGCAAGACCTGATGCAGGAGGCGCTGATGAAGGCTTGGGCCGCGCGTCATCAGTTCAAGCCGGGGAGCAGTTTTCTCAGCTGGTCCTTCACGATCCTGCGCAACACTTGGATCAATCAGCTGCGCCGCGAAAAGAAATTCGTCGCCGAGGTTGACGATCAGGCCGCAGAGCGCATGCTCACCGCACCGCCCTCGCAGATTACCACTTTTGAGCTGGCAGATCTTCAGCGCGCCATGTCCGAACTGCCCACCGATCAACTTGAAGCGGTGATGCTGGTGGGGCCGGGGGATCTTACATATGAAGAAGCAGGCGCGATCCTCGGATGTGCTGCCGGCACAGTGAAAAGCCGTGCATCACGGGCCCGCGCGATTCTGGGCGATATCCTTGATGAGGGCAAAGTCAGAATGGACATGGCTGACACCCAGGATGCGGCCAACATAGCGGAAAATTTTGTCGAAGCGATCGAGACAATTGAACGCGGCGGAAACATCGAAAACGTCATCAATCTCGAACAGACTGGATGATATCTCAAAGCCAGGCTGAGCATACAAAAAGACGCCGCGAAGCCTCAAAAGACGCGGCGCCTTTCTGTATGCGGTGCGGGCTGACCGGATTGGTCCATCCCACACCTGAAACTTGAAATCAGGCTGTCTGCACGGTTCCGCGCGGGCCGAAAAGAAGCCACAGGATTACGCCGATCACCGGCAGGACCAGGATCAGGATTGACCAAACCAGCTTGGCCGCGACAGACGAGCCGGACGTCCAAATGCTGAAGAGTGCCCATATGTTGAGGGCAAGTACGAGTAAGCCGATGATTCCATATTCCATGATAGATTCCTTTTATGTGTGAATGACTTTAACGTGTGAATGGCTTTAACGTGTGAATGGCGAGGCGGCGCGCCAGCGGTGCGCTACGGCGATCAACCGGCGTATTCTTCCATGCTTTCGATAATGCGGGCATCCGCTTTGAGTTCGCGCTCAATGCCCAGCAGCATCGTGCGGTCAGTCACTGTGAGATCGCCACTTTCGATCGTGTCACGGACCTTTGTGCGCAGCCGCTCTTCGCCATCATCAATGGTTTCGATCGCGGCCTTTTCGTCGCTTCGGACAAGTGCGGCTACCGACATCAGGCTGCGGTGAAACGCGCCTATGGCTGTGCCATTGCTCTCATCAATCTCGCCGCGCTCGCGCAGCATTCCCTCGATACGGGCCGCCATGTTGGCGCGTTCCTGCGCGCGGGCAGTAAAGATGCGCTTGAAAGCGCCGTGTTCAACGGTCTCGGCGGCCTTCTGATAGCCCTCGCGCGAGTCCGAAATGTAGTTCAATACGGTTTGAAGAGCGGTGAGGTTTGACTGGGTCATTATTTCATCCTTCCTTTGTCTCACCTACCAAAGCATCGCTTGCCGCGTTCCAAATAAATTACGGGCAATTCAAATGATTGAGAAAAAACCCCCGCAATCCGTCTGGGCTGCGGGGGTTTTCTAAGCTTTTGTTCAAGCGATTAACAACGAATTACTGGCCTTCGTCGTCGACATCCCCTGGTTCGATCCCGACCACTGGCACATCAATGGTTTCCTTGTCGGTTGATACATCAACCTCTGGAACCTCGACTTCGGTTTCGGTCGTGCCAACCTTTACTTCGGGCGCGTCGACTTCGTATTCGGGCATGTTGCCTTCCTCTACGGACATATCGACTTCGGGCATTTCGCCCTCTTCGGTTTGCTGAACGTCACAGGCTGTGAGCGCGATGGATGCGATGGCGCAAAGGGCGGCAATGTTGGTCGATTTCATGATAGTGTTCCTTTCATACTGGTTAGAAGTTGCGTTGCCGATCGTTCCATAAAACAGTGCTTTTGGACTGGCTCCGCACTTTTGGCGAACGCTATGGATCAGTCGTTCGAAGCGATCTGCACGGGCTCCTTGAAGGTGTGGGTCCGATACGGGAACGGTATCTCGATCCCGGCGGTGTCCAGTGCCCGTTTGGTTTCGCGGATCATCGCATCGCGGCTTTCATGCATGTCGCGCTGTTTTGATCCGCACCACCAGCGCACGCGGAAGTCCACGGAGCTGGAATTGAACTCTGTCGCGAACACATCAACATCCTTTTCCTTGTCGATGGCGTCCGAGCCTTCCACAGTCTTTCGTATGACTGACGAGGCTTTTTCGAGGTCGGTATCGTAAGAGACCCCGATGATAAGCTCGAAACGGCGCTGTTCCTCGTCGGTCAGAATCTCGACGGCGTTTTTGAAAAGAAGCGAGTTGGGGACAACAGCCAGTTCGTTTGAGAGTCTGCGGATGTGCGTCTCGCGCAGGGAGATCTGTTCAACCACGCCCTCAACTCCCTCGCACTCGATGTAATCGCCGATGCGCATCTTCTCGCGCAGCATCAACAAGACGCCCGCCATGAAGTTTTCGAAAACGTCCTTGAAAGCAAAGCCGACAGCCACTGTCCCGATGCCCAGGCCAGCGACAATGCTGCCCAGGGTCAGATCAGGCAGCAGGATCGTCGCCGAAATCAGCAAGCCGATCGCCCAGATCAGGATGCGCACCGTAAGATCGATCAGCTCGCGCAAAGAAGGGCGCATGTCGGCGCCGCCAGACAATTTTTCCGCAATGCGCGTCGCAAATTTGGCCAGCGCCCAGGTAAAGCCGAGAAAGGCCAGAGCGATAACGATGTTGGGCAGCATGGCAATGACGCCGCGCCCCATCTGTGAGAGCTGGGTGGTGAGGATATTGATGGGTTCGAATGAGAGATTATCCGATTGAGCCATGTCCCGCTTACAACAACGCAAGCGGCGGGTTCCAAATTCCACAGCGGCACCTCGTATGGGATGGCCCTGAAGCCGGGCGACCGGGAAAATCTCACTCCATCTGGAACGTCAGGCCGCACGCCTTGGTAGGCTCCGTGAACAGCGTGCGATGCGGCCGCACGTCCAGTCCATAAGCCCCGTTTTTCAACACGAACACATTCGAGCCAAAGCATGACCCTCTCCACCCTCAAAGATCTCTATATCGACCAACTCCAAGTCCTCTACAGCGCGGACAAGCAGTCGCTTGAAGCGACGCGCAAACTGCATGAAACTGCCACCAATGATGACCTGAAAACGGCGCTTAGCAACGGCGTGGAAGGGATTCAGGAAGGCATCGATACGCTTGAAGGCATCATCAAGAGCCATGATGCTGATCCGGACGGCGAATTTTGCAAGGGCATGGAAGGTCTGGTCAATGAAGCGCGCGCCTACGCGCTTGATGCCGTTTTCTGCGATGATGACGTACGCGATGCGATGATCATCACGCAGTACCAGCGCATGACGCATTACGGGCTCGCAGGGCATGGCTGCCTCGTCGCGTTTGCGAAGCGCCTTGGTCTGACAGATGACGCTGCGAAGCTGCAGACCCGCCTTGACAACACCTATGGCGGCGACCGGGAAATGACGCGGATTGCAACTGGACAGATTAACGACGCCGCTGCCGGCTGATCCTCCACTCTGCGGCCATAGGTCGCCCCTCCCCCGCCTTTTTCACCCGCCTTTTTCACCCGCCCTTTTTCACTCATCGCCGCTCTCGTCCGGTTCACCCGCCGGCTGCCAGAGATACCGATATACGCCAAACAGGTTGATGGCCAAAAGCACGACATTCTGGACAGCCAGTGGGCTGTTTCCGCTCAGCACAGATGCCGCGATCCAGATCAGCGATGAGACGCTGAAGATGACAAAGCCGGATCCGGAAATTCGAGCGCCAGCGTTTGCGGCGACCAAAATCGCCGCGATCATTCCTGTCGTGCTAGCGGTCCAGCGCAGAATTTCAGTCAAATCCAATTTTGGCCTCCGGTGCCTTGTCGCAATCTGATGTCCCAAAGGGAGGGTTTCAGCCAGTATGCGTGATGTCTGTTACAAGTGAAAAAGGCTCTCATCTGGCATGTCATTCGCTATGCTCCCGCCGCGTGCCACGTCAGCCGCCATATTGCTTGCCGTGTGCGCCGTAATTTTAAAAGCTCAGAGCACTAAAGGCGATAATCCGCAGTTCTCACAAGCTGTTGGCGCGCGCATTTGAAACCGCCTCAGCGCGCTGGGTCCAAAAAGGGAAACGGCGTCAAAGATTAATGCTTGGCCACGAAGAGTCTCTTGCCTGCGGATCAAGCACGTCGTTTTTCGAAAGCCATTCCTGAACTGCGCACAGATCCGGCGTTTGATACTCGCGCAGGCCGCGCCCCTCTTCGCTGAGCGTTTCGATCGTTGCTCTCATGGAGCCTGTGGCTTCCAGCAATTGGCCTACTCGTTCAGGCTCAGCGCCCAAATGTTCGCCCAACAGGTCATGGAGCACGTTCCTGATATAGTTTTGCGTCTCATCTTGCCTGTCGGTCGAAACCGCATTGATGCAGACATCGCATTCGCTATCAAAACCCATGGAGCGGTTCGCCAGATTGGATGAGCCCACGCGCAGGAAGCGGTGATCCGCGATGAGGATCTTGGCGTGCACGTAAATATCGTCACCTTCGGCGGTTACGGGGTGATACACGCTGAACCGCTGCTCGTGATCCAAAGCGCGCAGGGTTTCAATCAGGCGCGCCCTCTTTGAATCCATGACCAAAGGTTCCAGCCATCCGTCGGCGCTTGCCGGGATGAGCAGCACAATTTCCGGACCGTCTGTTTTCTCAAGTGCTTTGGCAATCGCAGTGCCGACAGTTTTCGAGGTCAGGTACTGGCTTTCGATGTAAAGCGTTCGCCGAGCAGCGCCGATCAGATCGATGGTGAGACTCTCGATCTCAGACACAGCTTCGAATTGTTCCGTCCGGCCGCGTGTGCGCGCGATCGCAACATCAACATTGCCGATGAGAAGCGTATCAGGCTGGCTGTTGAGCGCAGGCTCTTCGCCATCAGTGACGCTGACAAGCCTTTCACCTGTAACCGCTTTCCACCGCCGTTCAGCATGTTCGCCAAGCGATTGCACCACTTCACCCGTCAGCCGGGTCGCCGCATCGTGCCATGGCCCTGAATCGTGATCGTCGGGCTGTTTGCGCTTGGGTTCGTTTGCCCGATGCGCCCGCGTATCCCAGCGATCCTCCGTAATATCGATGCCGCCGCAAAAGGCCGTGCTTTGATCGACGATGATGAGTTTTTCGTGCTGGGCCGCACCGGTTGGATGCGCATCATCCAGCGCCACATGCACTCTGGGATGAGCCAGCCATTGTGACGCCTTGAGCAGCGTTCGGCCACGCTTCAGGAATTTCAGCGCACCAAGGTTCCAATGAAGAATGTAGATATGCAGATCCGGGTTCTGCTGAACAAGCCAATCGATGTACTCGCCCATCTCCAACGGTCCTGTTGGCTCACCTTGGGTATCGTACATTTTCACCCGTGCATCGAAATCCCAGCCGATAAGAACAATCCGCTGGCGGGCTTGCTGCATGGCTGAGCGCACGGCGCGAAAATAGTTTTCTCCATCCACCAGAACGGTGAAACTGTCGGCCTTCACCACGCGCCAGCAATTATCACCAGGTCGGAAAAACGTCATAGTGTTTTCATCTCATCCTTGATCCCGCGCCATTCGTGCCTGTTTGCGCGCCGCTGCCCTATTCTTCAATCGGGGATGTGGCGTGTCCTATGGATCGAACATTACAAAGGACAGTCTCATCAAGGATTTCAGCATGAAGGACCGAAATATCTCCGGTGCTTTCTAGGACAACGGCGCGAATGTGGGAAAGATCGCACACATTCGCCTCTCGTAGTTTCGCCCATACGTCGCCTTTTGAGACTCGCGTCGCTTTGAGCGCATCACTGTGCCACGCTCCGTCTTTCATAAGCAGCACTGGATCATTGGCCATCGCCGATTGCGCGGCATTGCTGGCCCACCTGAGCATCGCGAGCGCCACCTGTGCCGCCAGTATCACAGCAATTGCTCCGGTGTTCTGAATGAAGGCAGGCCATTCGCTCGCGGTTGCTGCCCCTGCCAGTAACGAGCCGATGGCGACTGTGGTTACAAAATCGAACACGGTCATCTTCGAGAAGGATCGCAGCCCAACCACCCTCGTGGCTACAACGACAACAAGAAGCGCCAGAGGCCCAAGGGCGAGTGTTCTGATAGCTAAATCAAGAGCAGGGGTTTCGGGATAGAACATGATCCTTAGGTGATCCTCTTGCTTTGCGGTTTCGCTAGAAAGCGAAGCATGGCCGTTTCCATCAGGGTCAGATCGCATGCGCTTTCTGACAAATCGGCTCGCAGCTTTTTTCGTGCGTCGAAATCGGCTTTCTTCAGCTCGACAATAGCGGGATGGATGTAGCTTTTGCGCGCGACAGCCGGCGTGTTGCGCAGCTCCTTCGCTGCGGCCACGCTCATTGCCTTGATCGTCAAGGTCTCTTCATCAACGGCGCGTTCGAACGCTGCCAAAGAGCCGGCCCATGTGCGGAATGTCTTGGCCGTTATGTGCTCGCTGGCAGTAATTTTCTGAAGCCAGGAATTCACTTGTTCGGACCGTAATTGGCGCGCATCGCCATCTGGGCCAACATAACGGAAAAGTGCCTTTCCCGGCAGATCGTCAATCGTATCGAGTATCTGCAAAAGGCGGCTGTCTTTAATCTGCCGGCGCACGCGCTTGCCGCCTTTGGCTGTATAATCAAGGTGGAGCCTGCGCCCCGCCAATTGGACATTGCGTTTTTTGAGAGTCGATGCCCCCAGCGCGCTGTCCGCGTACGCCGCATTGCCAATCCGCAAAGGAGCATTGTCCAACAAGCGCACTAAGGCTGCTGTGACAAGCTGCGCGTCGGGCTGGCTGTGTTCGCTGAAAACGCGCCGGATCCGCCGGCGAATGCGGGGGAGTTTCGCTCCGAAATCAGTCAGGCTGTGAAATTTTGTTCGTTCGCGATACGCCCGCCATGCCGGGTGATAGCGATATTGCTTACGCTCGCCTTCATCGAGGCCTGTGGCTTGAAGGTATCCATTGGGCTCCGGGCAGATCCAGACCGTGCGCCAGGCGGGCGGTATCCCAAGGCTTTCGATACGTGAGCGATCACCGGCGTTGACGAAGGACCCGGTTTCGGCATGGCGATAAATGAAATCGCTGCCGTGCCTCTTGCGCCTGATACCCGGGGTGTTTTCGTCGATGAAGACCAGATCCACAGGCGGTTCTGGCCTCTTTGTCGCGCGGGGCGTATTCAACAGGTCGTTGATAAGCTGCATGTCGCAAGGCAAGGCACAGTAAGTGTGCTGTGCGCCTCAGGCCTGTTCGGCCAGAAGCTTCTCAATATCAACGATTTCGTGGTTGGTCAGATCCTTGTCGATTTCGGCGATGATGCGCTCTTCGACCTCTTGGTGCCATTCCTTGCGCAGCTCTCCCAAGGTAGAAGGGTCGGCCGCCACGATCAGCTTTTGAAATTCGCCCTCGTGCGCGCGCGAATATAGCTGTTCGGCCAGATCGCCAGCGAAACGGTCTTTCGCCAGTTGGTGCCAATCGGTGTCATCCACCTTTGATTTGTGACCCGTCCCGTCAAACATGCGGCCGGGACGATTGGCGGCCTGTTCCCGGTTGGGGGGATTGTCCTGCTCCTTTTTGCGAACGACCTCCAGTTGCAGCGCTTTTGCATCGCCGACATTGCGCAGAAAAAGCGCCTTTTCTCCATTGGCGATCAGGACAAGGCAATCGTGCGTGACATTGCTCTTGTCGCTATCGAGATCGGGAAGGTTCTGGGTCTCGTAGACCATGGTATGCTCCTATGGCTGAAACGGGGTTTTTGTTTGTTAGGCACGGATGGCAGCGCGATCAGCACGCCTATCCCAGCGCCCTCAAACAGAATTGAACAGGCGGCTGATCAAGCCTGGCTTTTTCATCGGGCGGATCGGGCCATGTTTGCGCCGGCGCAGCGAGGCATCACGGTGGGGCCGAGGGAGGGTCCATTCATCGGGTTTGCTGGTAACGATTGTAGCGGTGGTCATTGATGATCTCCTTATCGCGTCAACGCGTTCGCAATCCGCGCTTCTCTGATGCCGAGATCCGGGTGATCTCGCGCAATTTCAGAGTGTTGAAGCGCTTGACTGCATTTAAGACACTTAGGAAGCAGAACGCGGATCGTTCCAAATAAGTCAGATTGGGGCAGCCCCCGTTATGTTGCGCCCATGTTCTGTTGCGCCCATGTTCTGTTGCAGCATGAGGCCAGGGCTTAAGCTTTCCTCACCTCGGAGTGGCTCTTGAACACTTCCTGACCATCGGCCTGTTCAATTTTATAGGACGGACAAGCATCGCTGGCGTCACGCGTCACTTCGTTGCCATCAATCGTGAGAGTGCGCTTTTGGGTGTAAACTGCGACAATGGTGCCCGAAGCGGTCCCGTTACCCCAGTCCCATTGGATCTTTGTGCCTTCGCCATATCCACTCATGGTTCCAATTTCCTTTCAGTTATTCCTTTGCTTCCAATTGAATTCGGGCGTCAGACAATCTCTGCGGCCACTGCTTTGATTGAAATGTCTTCTTCTGCCTCTTCAGAGGCGATCGCTGGCTTTTCGCGGACCCATCGATCACACTCGACAGCGTCGAGAAGAACGTTGGCGATATCGCCGGTGCGGCTGCGGATCAGGTCTTCGCGGATGACATTGTCGTTGATCACCGGGTTTGCCGATGGCGGTGCATCCATGAGCCATCCGGGCCTCACGGCAGTCCAGCGCAGCCAATCCTGCCGCGCCAATTGTGCTTCCATCTGCTCCATTTGCTTGAATACCAGCGAAAGTGCCGGCAGCGTCGCACGAAAGTGCACCGGTCCGCGGTCGAGGGTCTCTACAAAGCTTGCGGAGATCACCGCCAACCGGTCGATACCCACTTCTTTCATTGCGGTCGCGATGTTGAGCGTGCCTCTGGTGTAAAGTGGTGGGGGATCAATGAGGGTTGCCGGATCATTGCCCACTCCGAGGCACGAAATGACGGCATCCGATCCAGCCAGTGCCTCGCTCAGATCATCTTCGAGAACATCAGCTCTCACATAAGTGACGCAATCGCGGGACGTATCATTCTTGTCATGCGAAGCTCCTTTTACGGTGAAACCGCGCTCGACAGCTAGATTGACGACCCGCGACCCTACGCGGCCGGTCGATCCAAAAACGGTGATCTGCATTTTTCTGGTCCTGTTTGTTTGGATTGATACTCGCGAACTGACTGCTGGCCGATCACTGGTCAGTCGATGAGGGGCAGCCAGGAAGCGGCAGTCATCGTTTCGAGAATGCGACGATCAGTTGCGTCGGGTCATCCTGCGAGATGCCCTTTTTCTAAATTTACGACAGGCGCAGAAGATCGTTCCGAGATCGACTTTCGCCTGCATTTCGAGGCGATTGCCCATAACGGCTGGCCGGGACAATCTGTTGTTCCCGGCTCTCGCATCTTGAAACTTGGGAATTGCGGCGCGCACTCATCCGTGTGGCCGGGCATTTGCAAGTTGGCTGCGCAGCCTTGCGGCACATCGCGCGCGTGTCACCGGGAATTCGTAACGTGCGGCCTTCTCAGCGTCTGTTTCAGAAGTTCATGAACACGTTGACATTGGCAATGTGGTCCATGCGGTTTTCGCCTTCGCGAAACACTGTCTGGTTAAGGTAGCCTGGCACCACTTCCACTCCCCTTGTCACCGGGATCGAGACGCCGGCAAAATTGCGCCAGACGCTTAGGCCGCCGCGCTGGAACTGCGTGTCATTGAGCTCGATGAATGGCTCGGTATAGGCCACGAACTTGTTGTTTCTGCTGATCGGGGCGCGCAGCTGCACAAAGTTGCGAAAGCGCCATGAAACCCCGCTGCCTTCTTCAAAAGTGCGTTGTTCAAGCCGGGTGCGCGAATCGAGGGTGACACCGCCCTTATCGATCAGGCGCACGTTGAGCTCCTGGTAAAAGCGATGCTCGTTTACCTCGACAGGGCCGATGGGATCGGTGAGGATGTAGGCATAGCCTCCGCCAATGCTCACCCGCTCATTGATGCGATAGCCCACAAGCGTGCGTAAAAGCAGCTGGCCAAGGCGGTCTGCATCATTGGTGAAGCGTTCTTGCGCTTCGCCGCGCAGGAACCAGTCGCTGTCTTCGCCAAGATCGACGACGACGAACTGACCGGTCCAGATGTTGAAATCGTCTTCGGTGGCAGCAGCGGGAGAGGCCGTCAAAGCAAGTGCCGATGTGGCAAGAGCGATGCGGGCGGCCTGTTGGATGGGCATGGGCGGGGTACCTGATTGCGCAGCCGGGACTGCGGGAGGATGGGGAGTTCGCGTCTTAGCGTGCGCGGCACTCGAAAGGATCGATGCAGGTCTAAGCGGTTTTCCGGAGTGTGAAAGCCGCCCGGACAAAGCGCGCAAATCGCGCTTTGATCCGGGCGGTTTGGCCAAGTCGATTATCGCTCGGCTCACTGCACGCTATCCAGGGATGCGATTTAGCTGCCGCTGTACGGGATGGTCGAGCTGTGGACGGCCATCTTCAGACTGCCGCTGGCATCGCGGATGTAGCCGATCGTATATTCGACCTTGGTTTCCGGGCCGCCTGCGACAGGGGTGAAGTAATAATTGCCCATGGCTATCGCCACGTGGCAAACATTGTTCATGATGCCGGTGTTCTGCCAGCGAACCTTGCTCCATGGCTTGATTGCGAAGCCCTTGTCCTCAGGATAGGATTCGTTCCCGCCCACAAAATAGGACAGCGCGCCATCAAAGGTTGGACGGAATTGTTCCACCGCGGCAAGCGTCGGCTTGAACAGGACGAGGCTAAGATCATAGGCGTAGAATTCGTCAATATGGTCAGCGGCAGCCTGGCGATAATCGCCTTTCGCACTGTAGACCTTGCCGATCTGCACGATCCCGTTGCCCCACGCTTCCTGACGCTCGATCACCTCTTTTTCAGTGATGCATTCAAGCTGTTCATTGGTCGGGGCCATATTGGCGTCTGCGCCCAAAGGCTGCATGGCGGCGGAGGGGACGGCGGCGGCAGGAATGGCGATGAATGTGGCACATGCGGCGATGAGGGTTCTGAATTTCAACGGTTTGCTCCAAATGATGTTGTTGCAGCGCTGCGAGTGAGCCGGGCCTGTCGGCTCGGCGCGGATCAAAGCGTGTGGCTGAGGAAATAGGCGAGCGCGCACGCGGGCGCGTCAGCCATTCGGCTCGCCCTGCCAGCCTAGGCCACATGGCCTATGCGTTTTTGGGCCAAGGGACTAAAGACCATGGGATGGTGACGCCCGAAACCGTGCTGCCAGACGATGGCGAGACGATAGCCGAACTGCGCGAATTGTATCGCGCGGCCGAAGCGCGCGCGGCGCGGTTGCGGTTGCTTTCGGCAGCGGGTCGCGATCTGACTGAGGCAGGGTCTGACGATCTTGACACCGTGCTTTGTGCCTGTGCCCGGCGGCTCGCTTTCTTTCTTGGCCGGCGCGAGGCTGAGCTGGCGGACGGCGCTGAGGGCGCGGGCATCGCAATTCAGGCGCCAGGCGCCGACAATCGCATCATAGCCCGTTTGCGCATCGATGATCTGGATCGACTTGAAGCCATTCCGGATGCCGAAGACCGTGATGCCGTGCGCATGCATCTGGAACTGATGGGCGCTACGATTGACCGGGTGCGCAAAGACCGTGAACGCGCCCGGCTCCTCACCGAATTGACGGATCGCGAAAAACGGCTGGAAGCGCTGCTGGAGCAGATTTTCACCGCTCAGGAAGAGGAGCGGCGCCGGGTGGCTTACGATTTGCACGATGGCGTTGCGCAGACCGCCACGGCTTTGGTGCGGATGCTGGAAAGCGCGGGAGGTGATAGCGCCCATCCGCATACCGCGCCGAGCGAAGTGGCCCGCATGCTGGTGACAGAGCTGCGCTGCGTGATCGCAGGCTTGCGCCCGACGCTGCTCGATGATCTTGGCCTCCTGCCCGCCCTGCAATTCCTTGCCGAGGGACTGGAGGCCGAGGGATATGCGGTAAGCATTTCGCTGCCGCACCTCGATACAAGGCTTGCACCCGGCGCGGAAACCGCGCTTTTCCGGATTGCGCAAGAAGCCATCGCCAATATTCGCAAACATGCAGGCGATCCGTGCGATGTCGCGATCGTTGCCAAGGTGGTGGGTGATGCGTTCACGCTGCGCATTGAAGACAGCGGCCGTGGTCCATCCGAAGCGACGCGAAACGCCGCGGGGCGCGCAGGCTACAATGTTGGGATTGAAGGGATGAAAGAGCGCATGAGCGCGCTTGGCGGAACGCTTGACTGGAGCGCGGGCGCTATGTGCGGTGTGGTGGTCGAAGCGCGCTTGCCGCTGGCGGGAAAAGCGCATGAATAGTCCCAGTATTCTCATCGTCGATGATCACCAGCTCGCACGCGAAGGCCTGCGCGCAGTGCTGGAAGGCGATGGCTACAGCGTGATCGCCCTGGCTGAAACCGGAGAACAGGCAGTTGAGCTTACAGCACGGCTTGAGCCCGATATTGTCCTGATGGATGTGCGCCTGGGTGGGGGTATAGACGGCCTAGAGGCCACCCGCCGCATCACCGCTTCTGGCTGCAAGGCCCGGATCCTGATGCTCACGCTGCACGACATGCCCGGCTATGTGCGCGAGGCGTTGGCAGCGGGCGCTGCGGGATATGTGCTCAAGGATACAGCCATCAACGATCTGAGAAATGCGATTGATCAGGTTCTGGCGGGCCAATCCGCTTTGCCGCTCGATCTTGTCAATGCTGCCCTTCGCCAGCCGGATCCAGCACAGCCCACGGCTCCGGCGGATGATCTTTCACACATCCTGACAGATCGCGAATGCGAAGTGGTGGCGCTGATCGCGGAAGGGCTGACGAACAAGGAAATCGCGCGCAAGCTGGCCATCAGCCCCGCCACGGTGAAAGTCCATGTCGAACGCCTGATCGGCAAACTTGGCGTGGCGGATCGCACGCAGGCCGCGGTGCTCGCGGTCAGGATGCAAGGGGGCGCTGGCGGCAGCGGGGATGGGGCATGAGCGGGCAGCCGGGCCGCTCTGAGGGACTTCGGGACTGGCGCAGCGAGAGACGCAGTGCAAACCGCCCCGTGGCGCGCATCTGGACGGACCGACCGCTGGCTTTCAAGGGGCTTGTCGTCGTTGCCCTGCCGCTCGCCATCCTGCTGGTTTCGCTGGTCTCGCTTTATGTGGCGAGCAGCGCCGAAACCCGCGCCGAAGACGATGTGCGGCGCGCTTTTGCGATCCAGCGCGACGTCTATCAGGTCCACGCACTGCTTGCTGAAGCGGCCACCGGAGTGCGCGGCTATGCGCTGACCGGCGAGGAGCGGTTTCTAAAGCCCTACCAAGACGCTAAAATCGAATTGCCGCCAACGCTGGCACGGCTTGATATGGCTATCGAAGACGAAGTGGTGCGTCGGTATTTCGTTGATCTTTTGCGGGTGACCGATGAAAAACGCGCCAGCCTGAAAGCCACAGTCGAACTTGCGCGCGCGCCCGAAGCCGCCTCTGCCGATGAGGTGGAGAAAGCGCTGATCGCAAACACGCTTGCCCTTGATACGGTGCGGCGCGAGATCGAGAAGATTCAGACGCGCGAAGCGGTGGTTCTGGACGAGCGGCGCGCTCTGGTTGATCGCGTGCGGTCGCGGTCGCTGGCGCTTACTGCGGTAAGCGGTATTGTGGGCCTGTTGGGCAGTCTTGCTGCTGTCTATCTGTTTTCGATCGGGATCGTACGCCGGGTCAGCCGGCTAGAGCGCAATGCCGAATTGCTCGCGCGCGGCGAGCCGCTGGCAGACCTGCCGCAAGACGCCGATGAGATCGGGCGCCTTTCAGCAAGGCTGGCGAGCGCAAGCGCGCTCTTACGCAAACGGGAAGATGATCTAAGGGCCAGCGAGGAACGCTTCCGGCTGATCATCGATCAGGTGCGCGATTACGGCATCTTCACGCTGGACCGGCAAGGCATTGTCACCAGCTGGAACCTTGGGGCGCAGCGCATCAAGGGCTGGCAGGCCGACGAAATCCTTGGCGATCATTTCAGCCGCTTTTATCCTGAGGAAACGCGTGATTTCCTGCCGGATAAAATGCTCAAACGCGCCCGCGAGCATGGCTCTGCCGAGGATGAAGGCTGGCGTGTGCGCAGGGATGGCTCCACTTTCTGGGCCAATGTCGTCATCACGGCGCTGCGCGATGACAGCGGGCAATTGCAAGGCTTTGCCAAAGTCACCCGCGACATCACCGAGCGCCGCCGCAGCGAACAGGCGCTCAAGGCTGCGCGCGAAGAGGCGGAAGCGGCCAATCGTGCCAAAAGCGAATTTCTCTCGCGCACCAGCCATGAACTGCGCACGCCGCTCAATGCCATTTTAGGCTTCGGGCAATTGCTGGAAATCGATGCCGGGGATTTGAGCGAGCCGCATCAGGAAGCGGTTGAGCGGATCACGAAAGCCGGGCGGCATTTGCTTTCGCTGATCAATGATTTGCTCGATATCACCAGTATCGAGGCGGGCGGGGCCGAGCTTGATCTGGAACCTCTGGATGTGAGCGACATGCTCGCCGAAGCGCGCGATCTGGCAGACCCGATCGTTGCCAGTGCAGGTCTGGCGTTCGAAATGGACGGCCCTGCTGCGCCGTTGCGCGTGATCGCGGATCGTCGCAGGCTGATCCAGATTATCCTCAATCTCATCGGCAATGCGGCGAAGTATAATGTCGAGGGCACCTATGTCCGGCTCGGCGCGTGCCTTGGGGCTGGGGGAGAGGCGACATTCTACGTCGAGGATGATGGTCCGGGCGTGGAGCCTGCGCTGACACCGCGCCTGTTCACCGCTTTTGATCGCCTGGGCCAGAACCGGCGCACCAAAACCGAAGGCACCGGGCTAGGGCTCGCCTTATCAAAATCGCTAGCGCTCTCGATGGGCGGCGATATCGCGTATGAGCCGCGCGAAAGGGGCGCGCGTTTTGCCTTCACGCTGCCGCTGGCGCACCCGGCCAGCCTCGCCTCTCCCGCAACCCTTGGCGAACAGACCGGAGCCTGAAGGCCATGCAGCTGATTGACCGCGCCGAAATCCTCGCCTGCCGTATTCTGGTGATCGACGATGAAGAGGCCAATGTGCGTCTTTTGCGCAACCTCCTCCAGCGCGAGGGCTATGGCGCGGTTGCCTGCCTGACGGAGCCGGCGCAAGCGTTGGAAACCTATATGGAATGGCAGCCCGATCTGGTGCTGCTTGATCTGATGATGCCCGAAGTTGACGGGTTTCAGCTGCTTGAGGCGTTTTCGCGCCATGATGCAGCGGATGCGTTTCGCCCGGTGCTGGTGTTGACGGCGGATACGACAATCCAGGCCCGCCGCCGCGCACTTGCTTTGGGAGCGAAGGATTTCGTCTCCAAACCTTTCGATCTGATCGAGGTGGGATTGCGTATCTCGAACCTCTTGGAAACGCGGCTTCTGTATGAGCGATTGAGAGCGGGCACGGACACGAGCGCGGGCGCTGGCGCCGGCGCAACAGCGCGCTAGCGGCCCGATCCGATCACACCGCCCGCGGCGCCTTGGCAAGGCTTGCCCGCTCGATCAGCTCGAACGGCGAAGGTGGCGCGTCGCCGGGCGATTTGCCCCCTTGCGCCGTTTCCTCTGCGCCGTTTGCGCCGCCGGTGCGGGCAATCAGCCGCTCACAGGCCTGCTTGAAAAGCACCTCATAGGGCTGGAACATCGCAGCAATAGGCGGTTTCGCCCGGGCCAGGCTGGCGCGCTCTTCCAGCGATATGAGCGAAAGCTCTTGCGGCACTGATATACCAAGCGCTGCAGCCACATCGAGAATGGCAAGCGCCACTTCCTCGGTTTCCGCGATGATCGCGGTGGGCCTGATCGTGGGCACCAGCCAGCTTTTCGCAAGCGCCATCGCATCGGCAAAATCCAGCTGCTGATCGGCGGTGAAGTGGCGATGCGCCCGGTTTGCGTGCCGCGCCATCATCCGGGTGTAACCGGCAATGCGCTGTTTCGAGCGCTGCTTGTCGGCGCAGCCTGCAATAAAGCCGATCTGGCGATGGCCCAGTGTGATAAGATGCCGTGTCACCGCCTCGCCCAGCGCGCCATCGTCAATGCCGGGGCTGGTGCGGCCAAAATCGCGGCGCTCGCCCATGAATTCGATCGCAATCGCGCGCTTGTCAACCGCGGCGCGCAGGTCTTTGCGCGCGTCAAGCGGCGGGGTGAAGATCACCCCGTCAGGGCTGTGCGCGGTGAGCGTGCGTCCCAGACGCGCAAGGCTTTCTGCCTGATCGGTTTCGAGCTGTTCGAACAGGATGTGATAGCCCGCCGGCGAGCAAGCATCGATTCCGGCAAGCAGCATCGCATCAAGCGGCAGCCGGCCTGTGCGCGCGCCCGCGCCCGCCGTGGCAGCGCCGCGTTCGATCACCGCCAGCAAAAGGTGGCTTCTCGCGCCGCCCATCCGGCGAGCGGCTGTGCTCGGGACATATCCCAGCTCGGCAATCACCGCCTCGACGCGGGCGCGAACCGCCTCGCGCACATTGGTCTTGCGGTTGATAACCCGCGAGACAGTCTGGCGCGAGACACCGGCAGCCTGCGCGACATCTTCGATCGTGATGCTTTTTCTGCTCAACGTCTTTGGCTCTGTCCTGTCCGGCCACGCTGATCGCTGGCTCGGCCGTTACCTGCCAGTTTCGCTTTGCGCATTAAAGACATCAGCGGGAACCCTCACACAAGCTGCGCGGCAATGCAATCGCTCCATTGATCCGGTCTTGATGATCCCGCTCAAGTGATTCTCATGCAATGTTCATCTGCGCAGTGTTTGAGAGCGCGGACCGCACACAGCCAGTAGACTTGCACACACGCGCTTTCGTCGCTTGAGGCCTTGCAAATTGGCCGGGTGCACCGATGTAACCGGGTCTTCGAGCTTTGCGAATAAGACAACGTCAAGTAAAAATTGCAAAGACATGAAAGCTGTTTCGAGGTAAGAACGCGCGCATGGCCACCAGAATACACCAGTTTGCCCATCTTCCGCAGGCGCGCCGCGTGCCTGCGGGTGAGCCGCTGGGCGAGTGGCCGGTGAGGCGTGAGCGCAAGATTGGCGAAGCGCCGCGCGTGGGCGTGATCTACAATCCGCGCAGCCATCGCAATGAAGGGGCAGACTTTGATTGCGGCGTGTGCCCGCAAGTCCATATCGCCACCCCTGAAAACCGCGACGCACTGCCTGATGCGCTGATAGAATTTGCGCGCGCGAAGATCGATTTGCTCGTCATCAATGGCGGCGATGGCACGGTGCGCGATGTGTTAACATGCGGGGATGGCATCTTCGGCGATAACTGGCCCGAAATTGCTGTTCTTCCCAAAGGCAAGACCAACGCGCTGACAGTGGACCTTGGTGTTCCTCTCGACTGGTCGTTGCAAGATGCGATTGAGGCGTTTGACCATGGCGGGCGCGCTTTGCGCCGGCCGGTTGAGGTCAGCGATGTGGAAAAGGGCGCATCAAGCCGCGTGCTCGGCTTCCTGCTGGGAGCCGGGGCGTTCACCCGCGCAACCAAGGCAGGCCAAAGCGCTCACAAGCTAGGCGCTTTCAACAGCGCGGTGGTTGCGTTAACCGCTTTATGGGCGCTGGCACAGGCGCTGTTCGCGTCTCGGCAGAACCCGTGGCGGCGCGGCTCGCGCATGCGCATCACGCTTGGCCGCCGGGGCTCGCTTATGGCGCATAGCGGCAAAGGCGATCCCGAATATCGCCAGCTGCTGCTTGCCACCAGTCTTGAAAACCTTCCTGCCGGGCTCAAGCCATTCGGGCGCCTTGCCTCCGGCCTCCGGATGGTGGCGGTGGATCAGGTGGGCAGGCGCACCACGGCGATGTTGCCGCGCGTAGCCTTTGGCACCAGCATTCCTGGGCTGCGCGAAAAAGGCGTACACCAACTTAGCCTGTCCGAATTCGCGCTGGAGATCGATGATCCGTTCATCTTCGATGGCGAAGCCTTTCCGCCCGGCAGCTATCGGGTGGGCCTTGGTCCTGTCCTGAGTTTCGTAACTCCGCAGCATTCCGGCACAAGCGCAACCGCGGCACCCGTCGCACCAGCATGAGCACCGCGCTGCGGCAGCGCCTCGAACACCGCCTTAGCCGTACGCTTGATCCTGAGGTGCGCGATTTCGCCATGGCACTGGCGCGCGACGCCGGGGCTGTCGCGGTGCTGTTTTACGGCTCGAACCTGCGCACCGGATCGCTTGACGGTGTGCTGGATTTCTATCTGCTCCTGCCCGGAGATAGGCAGGATGAGCCAGCGATCTGGCCCCGCGTCAGCTATCACGAACGGTGCGTAAGCGAAGGCGGGCGAAGCATTATGTTGCGCGCGAAAACCGCTACAATGCGGCTTTCAACCTTTGCCAAAGCGGCGCAAGGCGAATTGCACGACACCACGATCTGGGCGCGGTTTGTGCAGCCAAGCGCGCTGCTATGGGCTCATGATGAGCCTACGCGCGAGGCGGTGGTAAAAACGATTGCGGATTCGGCGATCACGGCGGCTAGGCTGGCAGCGGCGCTAGGGCCGGCCAAAGGGCGGGCGGCGGAGTATTGGCGCGCGCTGTTCCAGGCGACCTACAAGGCCGAGTTCCGGGTGGAGAAACCGGGGCGCGAGAACGATATTCTCACGGTCAACGAGGATCACTTTGCCGGGCTTTTGCCGCTGGCGCTTAAATCGGGCGGTATTGAATTTCAAACGCGGGGCGATGAATTGAGCGTAACGCTTTGCCCCGATGAGCGCGCGCGCATCCTTGCCTGGTGGCACCGTCGCCGGCGATTGGGAAAGCCGCTTAACTTTGTGCGCCTTGCCAAGGCAAGCACCACGTTTGACGGCGCGGCCAGATACGCTGCGTGGAAAATACAGCGCCACACCGGGCTGGAGATCGAAGTCACTCCGTTTCGCGAGCGGTATCCGCTGCTCGCGGCGCCTGGCGTGCTGTGGTCTTTGTGGCGCTATCGAAGCCGCGGTGGGCGTGCGCGGTAAGAGCTGCCCCGCGCCGCTTTTTACTACCCGAAATAAAGCATCGAGATAGACATCCGCTTCACGCCTTTGCCGATTTCAAAGCGCGTCTTGTCAATCCCCGGCTTGCCAAGGTTGAAGATGTTGATCGAAGGGTTGTTCGACATTGCGCCGCCATCCTGGGTGATGTCGGTCTCGTTGTTGCCGTTGGCATCGTGCCGCGCGGCGAGGGCATACGTGCCAGGCCCCGGCACGGGCATGCAAAATGTCATCGTGCCGCGCCTCGCGGGCACCTCGATCCGATTGATCCATTTGCCTTTTTTCAGCCAATCGCGTTTTGTGCCGTGATAGCTTTGCAGGCGGATCTTGCCGGTAGAGCTTTTGATGCCGCGGATCGTGACCCGCACAGCCGGGCCGCTGCCGGGCGCGCATTCGCGCATATCATTGGTGATTATCTCACGATACTGGGCAGAGGCGGTGGCGCTCAGCCCGGGCAGCACGCCAAGCGCACCCATGGTGAGGACAAGCGTTGCAAGTCTGGCAGCAAAAGCTTTCATGACGGATCAAATCTTTCTGCTTGGTGCCCGCAACACATTTACGTGTTGACTGCGGGAAATGGCAACGGGCAAGACCCCGCTCTTGGATGCTTTGTGCCAACCTGCCGCTGAATTGGTGCTGAACCCTGCCATTTCGGCTTGCCGACGGACAAATGTATCGACATCGCAGCATGACCAAAACGAATCGGGCGTGGATAAACCTCTTCGCCCCGCTTGTGGCCCGATTCGCAGCAACCTAATCGCCGATAGTAACCAAGAGGGTTACCAAGGCGATAAACCATGCCAGCGCCGCTCATCTCTCCGTCGATCCTGTCAGCCGACTTTGCCCGGCTGGGCGAAGAAGTGCGCGCGATTGACGCGGCGGGCGCTGACTGGATTCATATCGACGTGATGGACGGACATTTCGTGCCCAATCTCACGATCGGGCCAGATGTCGTCAAGGCGCTGCGCCCTCATTCGGACAAGCCCTTCGATGTGCACCTAATGATTGCGCCGGTGGACCCATATCTCGAAGCCTTCGCCGATGCGGGGGCGGATATCATCACGGTCCATCCCGAGGCGGGCCCGCATGTGCACCGCACGCTGCAGGCGATCCGTGCGCTGGGAAAGAAGGCCGGTGTGGTGCTGAACCCCGGCACACCCGTTGATGCGCTCGACAACCTGATGGATCTGGCTGACCTCATCCTGGTGATGAGCGTCAATCCCGGCTTTGGCGGGCAGAGTTTCATCCCTTCGCAGCTGGAGAAGATCCGCCGCATCCGGGCCATGATCGAAGCCACTGGCCGGGCCATTCATCTCGAGGTTGATGGCGGCGTAAACGCCGAAACCGCGCGCCAATGCGTGGCGGCGGGCGCCGATGTGTTGGTGGCTGGGTCGGCCAGCTTCAAAGGCGGGGCTGAACATTATGCCGGCAACATCGCTGCCCTTAAAGGCGGGGGCGATAGCTGATGGATAGATTGTTCACCAGTGAACGCGCCGAGCATGAGGCCGAGGACCAGTCTGCCAAGAATGACAGCGCGCTGCCGCTGGGCGAGGGCGCGGAAGACCTCGTAACACGAGCGGCGCCTGACAGCGGGGGGGCTGATAGCGAAACACCGTCCGAAGGGCCGGAAACTCTGCAGGCGCTGGCGCTTGCCGATGTGATTGCGCCGCGCACCGGGCCGGGCGAAGCGCTGATCCGGCTGGCCTATCGTCTGGGCGTGCCATCGCACGCAATCGCCGCCCCGCTGCGCCGCGCATCCAGCCCGCGCCTGTTGGCGCAGGTCAACACGCCGATCAGCGGCAGCCGGGCCTCGGGCACGGCCCTGCGTGCAGGTCACTTCCTCGTCGATGGTGTAAAGCTGCCCATCGCTGAGATCGATTTCAGCGGGCAGGCGCGCATGGCTCCGGGGATAGAGCGCTCGCTTCATTCCTTCGGCTGGCTCTACGATCTTGCCGCCAGCGCCCCGCGTGAAGCCTGCAATGACACAGCCCAGCGGATCACGCGCGCCTGGCTTGATGAGCACCGTTCAGCCCCGCAGCGCGCGGCAAAATCGGGGGCGTGGAGCATCGAGCACACCGCGATGAGGCTGATGGCGTGGCTTGTTCATGCGCCGCTGATCCTCTCTGGCGATGAAGCGGGCTTGCGCCGCGAATTGCTGGGCGCGATCAACGAAACCGCGTCGTGGCTTGATCGCAAGGCTCTCAAGAGCGGGGCGGGGCTTGGCCAGATGCTGGGCTGGGCGGCGGTGACAGCGGCGGGCCTGTTGCTGCCCGAAGGCAAGCCGCGGCGCATTTTCGGGCAAGCAGCGCTGATCCGGTCGCTGGGCGAACTGGTGGCAGAGGATGGCGGAGTGCTGGGGCGGTGCCCGGCAGCGCAGATGCAGGCCATCGCCACGCTCACTGATCTGATCGCCTGTTACAAAGCGGTAGAAGAGGCCGCGCCCGAAGCGCTGTTCGTGATGCGCGAACTGCTCATCCCGCCGCTTCTTGCGCTGCGCCATGGCGATGGAGCGATCGGCAGCTGGCAGGGGCAGGCCGCGATCTGCGCTGATAGAGTGGCAGGCCTGATCGCTGCAACCGGCGTGCGCACCCGTCCGCTAAACGAGCCCCAGCATTGGGGTTTCCAGCGGCTGCGCGGCGGCGAAACGGTGGTCCAGTTCGATGCAGCGCCGCCGCCGCGCGCGCGGCATGTGCGCACCGGATGCGCATCGACGCTGGCGTTTGAATTGTCTGATGGCCCGGCGCGCCTCGTCGTCAATTGCGGCGGCGCAGCCATCGCCGGCGGACAAGTGCCCGCACATATTGCGCAAGGTCTGCGCGCAACCGCGGCGCATTCAACCTTGGTGCTTGATAACGCCAATTCCACCGCCGTGCTGCTCCACGGGCAATTGGGTAAAGGCGTGGAAATCGTCGAGGTAGAACGCCGACAGGTTACCAAGCGCGTGACCCGGATCGAGGCCAGCCATGATGGCTATGTCGCGCGTTATGGCCTCAACCACCAGCGCACTTTGTCGCTGCGCAGCGATGGCACGCAGCTGGCGGGCGAAGATGTGCTTGTCCCCGCCAGCCGCAAGGGCAAGCGCGGCAAGGTTGGCTTTGCCATTCGCTTTCATCTGGGGCGCGGGGTTGAGGTGGAGCTGTCGCAAGACAAGCGCGGAGCAAGCCTGCTGGCGCGCGATGGCAGGCTGTGGCAATTCAGGCTGGGCGGCGATGCGGCGGGCGCTGGCGAAGTTGCGCTGGCCATCGAAGACAGTCTGTGGGTAGACGGCGCGGGACGCCCGCACCCGGTTCACCAGCTGGTGATCGAAGGGCTGACATCACGCGGCGGCGGCCAGTTTTCGTGGCTGTTCAAGAAAATCAGCTAAGCGGCGCCTTTCACCGCTCTTCTGGCAAGGAATACATCAATGGCTGACACAACAATACGCCGGGCGCTGCTTTCGGTGTCTGACAAGAGCGGGCTGGCTGAACTGGGCGCGGCGCTGGCCGCGCGCGGGGTTGAGCTGGTGAGCACGGGTGGCACAGCGCGCGCTTTGCGCGAGGCGGGGCTGGAGGTGCGCGACATTTCCGATCTCACCGGCTTTCCGGAAATGATGGACGGACGGGTGAAGACGCTGCATCCCAATGTTCATGGTGGCCTGTTGGCGCTGCGCGACAATGAAGAGCATATCTCTGCCATGCGTGAGCACGCAATCGGTGCGATCGATCTGGTTGTGGTCAATCTCTATCCGTTTGAGGCAACCGTCGCCAAGGGTGCCGGGCGCGCCGAGATTATCGAGAACATCGATATTGGTGGGCCGTCCATGGTGCGATCAGCGGCCAAGAATCATGGATTTGTGACGATTGTTACCGATCCGGCGGATTATGATGCGCTGATCACGGAAATGGACGAGGGAAAGGGGGCTACCACCGCCGCGTTTCGCATCCGCATGGCGGGCAAGGCCTATGCCCGCACCGCAGCCTATGATGCTGCGATTGCCAACTGGTTTGCTTTTGGCGATGCCTTCACCCATCCGCTGGGAGGCGAGGCGCTTGAGGCGACAGCGTTTCCCGCCACCCTGCCGCTTGCCTTCACCCGCTCTGACGAGCTGCGTTATGGCGAAAACCCCCATCAATCCGCCGCTATCTACGTGCCGCAGGTGACAGGCGCTAAAGGTGTGCCTCAAGCACAGCAATTGCAGGGCAAGGCGCTCAGCTACAACAATCTCAACGATGCCGATGCCGCGCTGGAGCTGGTGGCGGAATTCGCCGGCGGCCCTCCGGCAGTGGTGATCGTCAAGCACGCCAATCCGTGCGGCGTTGCGCAGGCGGGCACTTTGCAAGAGGCGTGGGAAGCGGCGCTTGCGTGTGACAGTGTTTCGGCTTTCGGCGGGATCGTTGCGATCAATACCCAACTGGACGGCGCCACAGCAAAAGCGATCACCGCTATTTTTACCGAGGTTGTGATCGCTCCCAGCGTGTCAGCCGAGGCGCGCGAGGTGTTTGCGGCCAAGAAGAATGTGCGCCTGCTTGAATGTGGCCCGCTGCCCGATCCGCGCCGGGCGGGCTTTGCGATGAAAACGATTGCGGGCGGCATGCTGATCCAGGGACGAGACAACGGCGCTGTTTCAGCCAGCGATCTCGAAACCGTCACCAAACGCGCGCCAAGCGAGCAGGAGCTCAAGGATTGCCTGTTCGCATGGACCGTGGCCCGCCACGTCAAATCCAATGCGATTGTCTATGCCAAGGACGGGGCGACGGCAGGGATTGGCGCTGGCCAGATGAACCGGCGCGATTCGGCCCGTATTGCTGCGATCAAGGCCAAGGAAGCCGCCGAAACCCATGGCTGGGAGGGGCCGCGCACAATCGGCAGCGCGGTGGCTTCCGATGCCTTTTTCCCGTTCGCTGACGGGCTGATTTCGGCGGCGGAAGCGGGCGCCACCGCTGTCATCCAGCCGGGCGGCTCGATCCGCGATGAAGAGGTGATCGCTGCCGCCGATGAGGCGGGCCTTGCGATGGTGTTCACCGGGATGCGCCATTTCCGGCATTGATCGAGATCGGTTAGCCACTTTCGGCCTGTTGAGGCTGGTGTGAGACGAACCGAAAGCTGTCGCTCATGCGGATCAACTTTTTGTGAGTTGATCCGTAACTATAGGTGTTCACGTAACGAATTGTCGCTCGAGGCCAGCCGTTCATCTGCGTGAAAAGCAGTATCGGCCAACCAGCGACGGACAAGAAACGCACACCTCTTCAAGAGACTTGATTAATGCCCTTTTTCACCCCCGATCTTTACCAGCGCATTGGCCTTGGCTTTCTTATCGGCGCAGCTTTTATCGCTGCTGCCAATGCCGAACCTCTCGCGGACGAGATTTCCGCGCCCGCCCAGGCAGCGTCGCTCTCGCAAGCGCCTTTGCCTGCGCCGGATTTTCTGATCGCGCCCCAAACCTGATGGAGACCTGAGCGCAATGTTCCGATCAATCGCCCGAACCGCACCGCGCCTTGTCCTCGCTATCGCTGCCAGCGCCTTGGCGATCAGCGGGCTGAGCCTGCCCGCAAAGGCAGAGAGCGTCGTCAATGCGCCTGCGCCCAAGCGCACTGCGAACGAAGGCTCGGGCTTGAAGACGGCGATCTTTGCAGGCGGCTGCTTCTGGGGCGTTGAGGGCGTGTTTAGCCATGTGAAGGGCGTGAAGTCTGCTGTATCGGGATTTCATGGCGGCGCGGCTGGCACGGCGCGGTACAATACGATTGTAACCGGCACCACCAATCATGCCGAAGCGGTGAAGATCACCTACGATCCCTATGTTATCCGCTATGATGAATTGCTGCGCATTTTCTTCTCGGTGGTGACAGACCCCACCCAGCTCAACCGTCAGGGCCCCGATACCGGCGCGCATTACCGCTCGGCGCTGGTCCCCCTGAATGAAGAGCAGCGCGCCGTGGCCGAGGCCTATCTCGCCCAGCTTGATGCGTCAGGACTGTGGGACAAACCCGTTGTCACCAAAATCGAAACACACCGCACCTTCTACCGGGCCGAAGATTACCACCAGGATTACATGGTGAAGAACCCGTATAGCAGCTACATCATGCGCTTCGATCAGCCCAAGGTTGAAGCCTTCAAGGCGATGTTTCCGCGCGATTACCGGGACGATTTTCTGCGCGACGGCCCCGCCGCCTGAGGCAGAGCGGCAGCTATCGCTGGAAGTTGCCGGCGACGCGTTGTAGGCAGCGTGTATGCCAATTGCACACCCGCATTCCCACACAGAGCTGAGCGGACCCGATCTCATGGACGCGGCCCGCGCGGTCATGATTGACGCCGGTGAACAATGGACTGCCATGCGCGAGGCGGTGTTCAACGAACTGGCCGAAGCAGCCCATCCGCGCACAGCTTATGATCTGGCCGATATGCTCTCAGCCAAGCGCGGCAAAAGAGTCGCGCCAAATTCGATTTATCGTATCCTCGATCTGTTCGTGGACAAGAGCCTGGCGATGCGGATCGAAAGCTCCAACGCCTACATCGCCAATTCGCATCCGGGCACATTGCATGATTGCGTGTTTCTGGTCTGCGAGACCTGCGGTGAGACGCATCATGTCGATGATGACGAAGTGAGTCGCTCGATCCGATCTGTCGCCCAGCGCAGCGGGTTTCGCGCTGTGCGGCCAGTGCTGGAATTGCGTGGGCGCTGCGGTGATTGCGGCTGATACAGCGCTCGGCAGCGTCACTGATTCGCACGGCCCGATACGGCGTTAAGCCAGCTTGACACTTCTGAGTGTCCAACAAATTTGCACAAGCCCCGGTGAAGCGCTATGCTCTCTTGCAAAAGCGTTAATCGACAGTTCGGTTCGCACCGTGTAAGGCGCAAGATATGACTATGCCTCCCGTTACCCCGCTTCTCGACCAGGTGCCTACACCTGATGAACTTCGCAATCTGAAGCCCGAACAACTCCGGCAATTCTCTGATGAATTGCGCTCCGAAATGATCGATGCGGTCAGCGTTTCGGGCGGACATCTGGGCTCCGGGCTTGGCGTTGTCGAACTCACTGTTGCGCTGCATTATGTGTTCAACACGCCGGTAGACCGGCTGATCTGGGACGTTGGCCACCAGTGCTATCCGCACAAGATCATCACCGGCAGGCGCGATCGAATCCGCACTCTGCGCCAGGGCGGCGGGTTAAGCGGTTTCACCAAGCGCACAGAAAGCGAATATGATCCGTTTGGCGCGGCGCATTCGTCCACCTCGATTTCAGCCGCCCTTGGCTTTGCCATGGCCAACAAGCTTAGGGACAGGCCCGGTCGCGGAATTGCCGTGATCGGCGATGGCGCGATGAGCGCAGGCATGGCCTATGAGGCGATGAACAACGCAGCGCAGGCGGGCAATCGCCTCGTCGTGATCCTGAATGACAACGATATGTCCATCGCACCGCCGGTGGGCGGGCTTTCGGCATATCTTGCGCGCATGGTTTCCTCCAGCGAGTATCTCGGCATTCGCAGCCTTGCGAGCCGCGCGGTCAAGAAGATGAGCCGCCGCATGCACGAAGGCCTGCGCCGCGCCGAGGAATATTCGCGCGGCATGGTAACCGGCGGCACGCTGTTTGAGGAACTGGGCTTTTATTATGTCGGCCCGATCGACGGGCACAATCTCGATCACCTGATCCCGGTGCTGGAAAATGTGCGCGACACATCCGAGGGCCCGGTGCTGATCCACGTCGTTACCGAAAAGGGCAAAGGGTATGCTCCGGCTGAAAACAGCGCGGACAAATATCACGGCGTGCCAAAATTCAACGTGGTCACCGGCGAAAAGGCCAAGGGCAAAGCGGGACCGCCCAACTACCAGAATGTGTTTGGCGATACGCTGGCCAAGCTGGCGAATACCGACAAGCGCATTTGCTCGATCACCGCCGCCATGCCTTCGGGCACGGGGGTAGACCGCTTTGCCAAGGCGCATCCCGAGCGCAGCTTTGATGTCGGAATTGCCGAACAGCACGGGGTGACCTTCGCCGCCGGCCTTGCCGCCGAAGGCATGCGTCCTTTCGCAGCGATCTATTCCACTTTCCTCCAGCGCGCCTACGATCAGGTCGTCCACGATGTGGCGATCCAGAATCTGCCCGTGCGCTTTGCGATTGACCGCGCTGGCCTTGTGGGCGCGGATGGCTGCACCCATGCTGGCAGCTTTGATGTGACCTATCTGGCAACGCTTCCCAATATGGTCGTGATGGCCGCCGCCGACGAGGCGGAGCTTGCGCACATGACCTACACGGCCGCGCAATATGATGATGGCCCCATCGCTTTCCGCTATCCGCGCGGAAGCGGCACGGGCGTGCCCATTCCGGAGACGCTGGAAAAGCTGCCCATCGGCAAAGGCCGGATGGTGCGCGAAGGCAGCAAAGTTGCGATTCTATCGCTCGGCGCGCGACTGGAAGAAGCCAAGAAAGCGGCAGACCAACTGGAGGCCAAGGGCCTCTCGACAAGTGTCGCCGATATGCGCTTTGCCAAGCCGCTCGATACCGATCTGATCGAACGCCTTATGAAAACCCACGAAGTGGTCATCACCATCGAGGAAGGCGCGATTGGCGGCCTTGGCGCCCATGTGCTCACCTATGCGAGCGATGAGGGGCTGACAGATACCGGGCTGAAAGTGCGCACGATGCGTCTGCCTGACATTTTTATCGATCACGACTCGCCTGAAAAGCAATATGCCGAAGCGGGCCTCGATGCCGATGCAATCGTGGCCAAAGTGCTGAGCGCGCTCAAACACAATGGCGCTGCGATCAGCGAAAAGGCCGCCGAGGAAGCGCGGGCCTGAATGGCGGAGCGCGTGCTCGCCAGGTTGAGCGAGTGCGAAACGGCGCCGCACAGGCTTTTGGCTGGGAGGCAAACGGTCTAGACGGCTGCTCGTGACACGGGTGACAGCGTTCACGCCATTGATGAATTGTCGCGAAGCGCGTGCCGCAAGCAGGGCGCCTCAAGCAGCCGCCAGATGGCACGCCTGCCCGCAGCGCACGAACGCTGCCGCCGAAAAAAGTCGTGATACATTCATCGCTATCGACCCGCGCGGCCCTTTGTCCCGAACTTCGCCGTCAGACCTGAGCGATTGCTTGCAAGGGGGCGAGGATGCACCTTTGCCAGCTTTCATTTATCGCTTACTAGGCGGGTCTATGCCCCTCCTTGATATCCAGCGCGACGGCGCAATCGCCACTCTCACTATCACCCGACCCGACAGCATGAATCCGCTGGGTGCGCCGGGCGATGGCGATGAATTCGCAAAAGTCTGCCGCGATTTGAACCGCGACATCGATACACGCTGCGTGATCCTCACCGGTGCAGGACGCGCGTTCAGCGCGGGCGGCGATATCAAGGCGATGCAGACCCGCAGCGGCACCTTTGGCGGCTCACCTCCGGCAATATCTGACGGGTATCGCGAAAACATCCACGTCATGCTGCGTGCGCTCTATGGCTTGCGCGTTCCTGTGATCGCGGCGGTGAACGGGCCTGCCATCGGGCTGGGCTGCGACGTCGCCTGCCTTGCCGATATGCGCATCGCCAGCGAGAAAGCGAAATTCGGCGTCACCTTCCTCAAACTGGGCATCATTCCGGGCGATGGCGGCACATGGATCCTGCCGCGCGTGATCGGGCAGGCGCGGGCGGCGGAGCTGTTTTACACCGGCGATGTGATCGATGCGGCCACGGCGCTGTCATGGGGCCTTGTAAGCCGCGTGGCCCGCCACGAGACGCTGCTAGATGAGGCGCGCGAACTCGCGCAACGTGTGGCCAGCCAGCCGCCTCATGCGCTGCGTCAGGCCAAGATGCTGCTGCGACAGGGCCAGCAGGTAAGCTATGACAGCGCTCTGGAGCTGGCGGCGAACACGCAGGCGATGATGCACCTCACCACGGATCACGAAGAGGGGGTGGCCGCGCTGATCGAAAAACGCTCGCCCGAATTCAGGGGCGAGTGACGCCGCTCGTCAGAGAGCGCGCCAAAATCCCGCTTCGATCCCGCCCACGGGCCAGTGCAGCCAGCTTAGCCCGGCGAACAGCGCAATCCCCAGTATCCACGGCAAGGCGCCTGCCTTCGCAAAGCCGGAAACCTGCGGCCAGTAGCTTGTCCGGCTTTCCCACTGCGCCCAGGCATCGCCCATCAGTTCGCGCTTTTTTACGTCTTGCAAGGCGGCGCCCACCAGCGCGAGAAAGGCAATCGCAAAGGCGGTGATCATGGTGCGCGTGCTCCACCACAGGACCATGTGCGATAGCGCCCAAAGCGCAAAGCCCCACATCATCGGGTGGCGGGTGATGCGAAACACGCCGCTCGGCTCTGCGCGCGCCTGACTGTCAGCCATTGGCGTTGGCAAAGCGGGGTTGCCGAAGACAGAGCCTGCAAACAGCACCATTGCAGGAAGGGTCAGCGCGGTCGCGATCCACCATCCTGCCGCGCCC
>JGI12109J20283_12147789_pt1 | contig 32716 bp, 32 predicted proteins | sample ElkSlonscriptome_12_FD_20283 | JGI IMG/M metagenome (IMG submission 20283)
CCCATGTGGTCCTCCCTGGGGTATGGATTGGTGTGCGTACTCCAACCATACCACCAGGGATGTGGTGTGTCTGCATGCGATACGCATGGGTAAAGTAAAATGGTCATCTCTGAAACCATGTCTAAGTAACAGGACTTTCGCGGTCCCTAACCTGGAAGGTATTTCAGCCTCCGGCAGGGCGGAAGATACTCGATCTTTTTCACAAAAATATTCACGTTGTGAATATTTTTGTGAAAAAGATCAAAATGTACCATGCTGCCGCAGGCGAGTCTGATTTCCATCTGATGAAACGTCCGGTTTACATGTTCACCGCATAACTTCTGTAAATGAATGTAAGCTATTCTTACACTGTTTTTCTAACCATAGAAAAAAGTGTTTATGAGGTATGTCATGTTTTATCTCTTTTTGCTGGCGCATCTGGTGGCCGATTTTGTGTTGCAACCCTACTGGCTGGTGGTGCGCAAGCAGCACTGGTATGGGCTGCTGCTGCATGGGGGCATTGTGCTGCTCTGTATGCTGCTGCTGCCGCTGTTTGACCCGGCAACCCTGGCGCTCTGGCCGCTGATGCTGGGAATGACGGGGGTGCATATTGCCGCTGACTGGTGGAAGGTGCATTACGGGCGCATGGTTCCGGGCCCGTCAATTGTGGGCTTCTTGCTGGATCAGGTTATTCATGTGGGGACGATTGGCCTGTTCCTGGGGTTGGCACTGCCGGTTGAGCAGGTCTGGGCAGTGGGCGGATCACCCGTGGCGCACCTGGCGCTCTATGCCGGGGCATACATCGTGGCGGCTTTTGCCGTCCCCATCGGGGTGATGGTCTGGCTTGACCCGCTGTTTGTGCATGCTGCCCGGGCGGCGCGGGCGCGTCTCCGCAGTCTTTGCGCAAGCGCGGTGGTCGTTTCGCTGACGTTGTTTGCCGGGGTACTGGCACTGCCGACGATCCTGGTGGGCCTGGCGGTGGCGTTGCGCTACCCGGCTTCGCCCCACCCACTGGATACACCGACGGGGTTGTTGACGGTGATTACAATTGCAACACTACTGGGCGCAGTTCTGGTGATACTACCCGCATAAATCTACCGGATCTGCGCCCGTTCCCGGAACGTTCCTACTCGGCGCGAACCAGGTTCATAACCTGTCCCCGCAGCCGGCTGCGGCGCATCTGCCGTAGCACCTTATCGGCGTGACGTTCATTGACATCGACAAAGGTCTGATTCTGACGAATATCGATAGCACCGATCCCACGTCCCGGTATCCCGGCTTCACTCGCAATGGCCCCGACGACATCACCCGGACGGATACCGTGGGCCCGGCCCAGATCCAGCGTCAGCCGCACCATACCCGGTTCCCGCACTTCCTGGCGTGACCGGCGCGGCTGGCGGGTTCCATCGGCGGACCGACTGGCTCGACGCTTGCGCCCCGACTCAGCGCGTTCACGCCGCTCCGACAGCTCTCGCACTTCGTCAATCGGCCGCTGAGCTTCCTCTGAACGTGCCAGATGAATAGCAGCAGCGGCAATCTCCGACAGATCATACCCGGCGGCAGTGAGATCCGTCACCAGGCTGCGCGCATCGTCCAGATCCGCCTGGGTCAACAGTTGGTCAAGACCCTGCCGGAAACGCTCCTCGCGCCGCGCCTGCACTTCGGCGGCACTGGGCAGCATCGCGCGGGTCACCGGCTGGCGAGTAAAGGTTTCGATAGAGCGCAGCCGCCGCGCCTCACGCGCCGTTACCAGCGTAACCGCCACGCCGGAACGACCGGCCCGGCCCGTGCGCCCGATGCGATGCACATAATCTTCAGCATCGAAGGGCATATCAAAGTTGATCACATGCGAGACATCCTGAATATCCAGCCCGCGCGCAACCACATCGGTTGCCACCAGAATGGATACCTGCCCCTGGCGAAAGCGGCGCAGCACAATCTCGCGCGCCATCTGGCTGAGATCGCCGTGCAGCGCCTCGGCGGAATAACCACGCGCCAGCAGCGTCTCGGACAGTTCCGCCGCGCCGACCTTAGTGCGGGTAAAAATCAGCGCGCTCTTGATATCCTCCACTTCGAGCAGGCGGGTCACAGCCCCGATTTTAGAGGACTCGTCCAGCAGGTAGTAGCGCTGCTCGGTCTGCGCAACGGTGCGGGTGCTCTCACCCGTGGTGATATACTGCGGCTCGCGCATATAGCCATCGGCCAGGCGACGAATGGGCGGCGGCAACGTGGCCGAGAAGAGCGCCGTCTGGCGGTTCTCGGGCGTCTCGCTCATAATCGCCTCGACATCGTCGATAAAGCCCATCTTGAGCATCTCGTCGGCCTCGTCCAGCACCAGGTAGCGCACGCTGCTCAGATCGAGCAGACCCTGGCGAATCAGGTCCAGGGTGCGCCCCGGCGTCCCGACCACGATATGCACGCCCCGTTCCAGACGGCGGGTCTGGCGGCTGTAGGACTGCCCCCCATAGATCGGCAGCACCTGGATCTTGCGATGCTGGCCGTAACGATAGACCGTGTTGGACACCTGGAGCGCCAGTTCGCGGGTTGGCGTCAGCACCAACCCCTGCACACCGGGCGTTTCCAGATCAAGCATGTGCAGCAGCGGCAGCGCAAACGCGGCCGTCTTGCCGGTGCCGGTCTGGGCCTGCCCCAGCACATCGTGGCCCTCCAGCAGGCTGGGAATGGTCTTTTCCTGAATAGATGTTGGCTGGGTATAACCTGACTCGCTAATTGCCTGAAGCAGTTCAGGGCGTAACCCCAGCGTTTCAAAAGGTATGGTCATGAAATAGCAATACTCCACTCTATAACAGCTAAAAACCCTGCCACACCCGGCAGGGTAGTTGCTCTCACTCGGATACGTATGTAATGCGGTACAGGTGTAAGTATAGCACAGATCCGGCAGGCGTGTCGGCAGCCGGGGCAGGTGCCGGGGCATTCTAACGTTTGTCCAACGGGATTATAGAGAACAGAGAACAAAGAAACACAGAACAACATGTCTCTGGCACACGGTTATCGCATAACCAGTTTGTTCGTTGTCCTGTGTTTGTCTGTTCTGTCTATGATAAGAGAGCGATTATTTGGGCCGCACCAGTATTACCGGAAGATGAGCGCAAGTACTGGTTAAAAGCATTGAAAATGCAGGGGATACATTAGATTATGTTGTTGCACAAGCAGCTTTTCAAATTTGAGAGCAAACTTTTAGCCTCATCAATCCGTCCCATATCGCTCTAAGAGCCTGTCTGAAAAGATGATGCGCGTCGGTCCCACGGCATGCGGGGTGCCCTGCGCCACCGGACCGCGCCCCAGGCGTCCCGGCTTCAGCCGTGTGTGGCCGGAACCGGCTGAAGCCGGGACTCCCGCTCCGGGGCCGTAGCCCCATGACCAACCCTTTTCAGACAGGCTCTAAGCCCGCTTACTTTGTTTTATTCCTAACCTTATACACCCCAACGCAGAACCAATGTGCGTCACTCCCATCATTACAGGACTTACGCGGTGCGTGTCCAAGCGGGACGTTTCATCGGGGTAACTGTCCGGTTTGAAGGCGCACCGCGTAACTCCTGTGATTGAAGTTATCAGCGTGTTAATCGAGAAGTATAAGGATGAACGTGTTCCGGAGTTGAGCTGAATGAGACGCAGAACACTTGACAACCAGCGCCCCAGACGCTATACTTGCCTTAGTAATGTTTGCTTAGGCAAGTATCTTTATGGGCACCGATTATCTCAACGACACCAGCAGTCTGGATACCGCTGTCGCCTATGTTATCCAGCGGAACAGCCGGCTCTTGCGCTTTCATCTGGCGAAGTTCTTTCAGCGGGTGGGCGCGCCGATCAGCCCGGAGCAGTGGTTTTTGCTGTTTCGGCTCTATGAGCGCCCGGGGCAGGCCCAGAGTGACCTGGCCGACCGCGATCTACAGGACCATCCGAATATCACCCGGCTGGTTGATGCATTGGAACAGCGTACCCTGGTAGAACGCACACCCGACCCGGACGATCGGCGGCGCAGCCTGGTCTCCCTGACCGCAGCGGGCCGGCAGTTGATGGACAGCTTGCTGCCGCAGGTAGTGGCTGAACGTAAGCGGATCTTCCACGGACTCTCGTCCGCCGAGTTGGAGACCCTGGTGACGCTACTGCACACAATTGAACACAATCTGCTTGCAGATTAATTTTTTTGCCCATTACTTGCCTACATAATTGTTGCTCAGACAACTATAAGGAGCCAGAAGGAGCATATCATGCGACTGCGCGTTTTGAACTGGCAGCTTTCGGTTGAACGGGTCTTTTACGCCGAGCATACGCTGTCCGGGATGTACAACCGGGCCGCCGCTCGCTGGGATGCCGCCATTGCCCGGATGGGCTACCCGGCCGCCTATGAACGCCTGTTTGCCCGCCTGACCGCAAACGGGATACTGACAACACTGCCGCATGACGGACTGGTGCTGGATGCCGGTATTGGAACGGGGGCGCTGAGTGCTGCCCTCACCGCACACGTACCCACGATGCGGATTGTGGGCGTTGATCTTTCCGCAGAGATGTTGGCATTGGCACACCAGCGGGTTGCCGCGCTGGTTGACCTGCACCAGGTCGGTATCACCCGCTTACCCTTTCCCGATGCGCATTTCGACTTTGTGATGACGGCGCATGTGCTGGAACATCTGCCGGACGCGCTGGAGGGGATAGCTGAACTGCTCCGCGTCCTGAAGCCGGGCCGTCCCTTCCTGCTGCTGGTTACCTGGCCCTGCCCGATGACGCGCCTGCTCAGTTTGCGCTGGAATTTTGCGGCCCTCCCTGAGCGGATTATGCGGCGCTACCTCGAGGAAGCCGGTATTCCGACGGTCGCTGTGTCCACGCTGGCGCAACCGTTGCGGGCCGCGTATATGAGCCGGGTCTATGTGGGGCGCAAACCAGAAAGCTACGGAGCTTAACCCAACACGGAACTTGCCCAGGGGAATATTCCAGACCGTACGCTTGTTTCTTCCCAGAGGATGAAATGCCTGATCCGCATCTAGAGTTTTTAACAGAACATCCCGCGAGTCAGATTGACCAAGAGTCTCTTGAAACTGTTTTTTCACCCACTGACAAAATGGCTCCGCCTGATCAGCCGGCTTCGTCAGATCGACCAGGCGTGTATGCGTAACATCAACGCCGGATATGATTAGCGGTTTTGTCGTCTCGGCGCTCATTGCGCTTTATGTAGCCAGATTTGAACACCTCTATCGGACTAGAATACTATCGTTACTTAGAGACTGTCTGAAACGGGTTGGTCATGGGGCGACGGCCCCGGCGCGGGAGTCCCGGCGTCCGCCGGGGTGTGGCCGGAACCGGCTGACGCCGGGACGCCGGGGGCGCGGTCCGGTGTCGCAGGGCACCCGGCATGCCGTGGGACCGACGCGCATCATCTGTTCAGACAGGCTCTTAGAGAACAGCCCCGTTCATCAAGCAGCATCTTCCGGCGCGTCGTCCAGGAGCGCCTGCGCCAGCGTGGTTCCCAACGCGACGAGTCGTTCCAGGGTGGCCCAGTCGAGGGTGGCCCGGTCAAGCTCGACCACCAATCCCACTGGTGTCACCACGACGCTGATACCGGCCTGTTCGTGGGCAACCCAGGCGAGGAGCGCCGCTTCGCCGGCCTGCAGGAGGCGTCGGGCTCCATCCGGCCCGGCGGCATCGGGCGTTGTGCGCACGACAAACGCTGCCTGAAAGGCGGCACTACCCAGAACCATCGGTGGGAAGGTATCATACCGGGAGGTCGTGCCCGCCATAAGCTGCCGGCCCCGCTGCCGCAGCCAGGTCAACGGTTGTCGCGGGGTGGCCGGGGCTATGCGCTGCTGAAGCACCACCATCCCGGCCGGCAGACCCACGCTACTGCACCAGACCGTGCGACGCGGCAGGTCGGCATCGGGTCCACTCTGTAGCAAGCGGGTAATGCCCAGCAGCCAGGGCACCGGACTGTCCGCCGGGCCGGCAAATGCGTGATGATTCACGCGCGACTGGAACTGCCAGCCACGTTCCTGCGCCTGCAAGCGCATGCGCCGCCGGCGGTGCCGGCCAGTGACTAGCCCTATCAGCACCGCCAGGGTTCCGGCAACTCCCAGGCAGGGAACAAAAATGGTCAGCATAATTAGTACCAGGGGCACCGCGAAGCCCCAGAGCAGGATCTGTTCAGGGCGGCGCGTTTCATCCTTGGAGCGCAGCGGCGAGAGATCGCCGGGGAACGCGGGCATAGATGCTGCGGATTGCTGCTGATCGTTATGCCAGGACATGGTGTTCCTCCTTGCGGGTTAGTGAGTTGCCGGTTAGCAGGTTGGTCGGTTGCAGGTTAGCAGGTTGGCCGATTGCAGGTTGTAAGACAGCACGCCCTCTAACACATCTGCAACTCAAAACTCAACATTCAAAACTTATTAATCCCCAACCTCCAGATCATCCCGCAGGAGTTGGTCCGTTGTCACATTGAAGAATTGAGATATCTTTAGCGCAAATCGTAGCGACGGTTCACGCTTGCCTGTCTCGATTTCGCTAATATGACAGGAGTTACGCGGTGTGCGTTCAAACGGACCGTTTGCTCTCGATAACAGCGTATTTCGCCTGCGGCAGCATGGTACGTTTTTGTCTTTTTCCGGAAAATTTGGCTCGGAGAGCCAAATTTTCCGGAAAAAGAATGTTCCATTCCACCCTGCCGGAGGCGAATCGGGCCGGTTGTCCAGGCAGACGCCTGGTTTGGAACCGACTGCGTAACTCCTGTAATATGACTATACGCGGCATAGCCAATTGCATCGGCCAATTCCATAATGGTCATACCACGCTGTTTGCGTAGAGTACGTAGTTTTTCGCCGAATCGTTGCATCGTCAATTGCTCATCCGGTGGAAACGTCGATTTCAGGAATGTGCCGTCGTTATTCCTCGACATACCCTTCTGGCGTGGATGATACTAACTCTTCCACAGATACGCCATACAGCCTGGCAAAAGCCGCCACCTCAACCGCATCTACCCGCCGCTCACCCGACTCGCACTTCGAGACGTAGGACTGTGGTTTTCCCAGGCGTTGGGCAACCTCGATCTGCGTCAACTCCGCACGCTTACGGGCAGCACGCAACCGGACGAGGAAATGTTGATATTCAGAAGTGTAGATTTGTTTCGGCATTTGAGGAAGAGAATATATCCCATTGCAGAATATCCCAAAATAGGATAAAATTGAAATCAATGTAACGATATGGGTAGTGTGGGCTAATAGCTGAAAGCTGAAAGCTGATACCTGATAGCTAAAAATCCAGGAGGTTATATTATGTCAAATCTACGCATCACATTGCAGGGGCCGGATCGGATGGTGTTGCTATTCGCCGAGTGGCTTCAGTGCCAGGGGATTGCGCCGCCGGCGGGTGAGCCGCTGGAGGTGCCGTCGGGGGGTTCGGTTGAGATGATCTCGCAGACGGCGGAACTCTGGGTGGAACTGCCGGACTACCTGGTACAGAATACGGTTGATAAAGCAGCCGCCTATGACCTGCCGCCGGAGCCGGACGCAACCGAGGAGCTGCTGTTAAGCACACCGTTCCTGATGAAGCGTATGCTGGATGCCCTGGTGCCCCTGCTGAACCGCCTGAGCCTGGCGGGGCTGGAACTGACCCACAACCCCGATGGGCTCTGGTACTGGCGCTGGGCCGGGCTGGGAGTGCAGTCGGTGCAGGGCTACCGCTTGCCCGGCACCGCCCTGGATGACGCGGTCGGCTATCGCTTTTTGCGGCGAGAGGTAGCGGTGCGGGGGGAGTGAGGGGATAGTCGTGTTGCTAAATACACTTGCTTTTATTGAAAGTTTGACAAACAAGGGCTTTCTTGTATACTTCCAAAAGCCCTTGTTTGTCTTTATCATCTCCCCCAGACCTTACATCACACTGCAATCATAACCTTTGCGCGGTAAAACATGCAAGGAGTGTACCGTTCTGTTCTCTGCCAGCCTTACCAGACAAGGATACTGTCATGATAGACTTTCCGATCACGCCGGTCAAGGCGCTGTTACTCACCAGTGACCACGAACTGCAAGATCTTGAGGACTATCTTGGGGATAAATCTGGAAAGTACCATGGCTTTGCGCTCTACCCGTACCGGCCGTTTTGTGATGAAGCCAGGGCTGAACGTCATTTGGTCTGGCCTTATACCGAGGAACTGGCACAAACCGCACAAGAAGTTACGGGACGGACAAAAGGCGGTGAGATGATTTCCGGCTACGAAGTGCATGCGATTCACCCTGACGCGTTGCACAACCCGATGTTTACACCCAAGGGGCGCTGGCGACTGTTTGATGAACTAGGGTACGGTTTCATTGAATTCTTTGAAGATGTTCAGCACGCAACTGCGTTAACAAGTTTCCTGGAGGCGCGTAAGGACGAAGAGATCCAGTCGTGGATAGAATCTATGAAGCTGACCATGGTCGGTCTCAGTGAATGAGGTTGTATGGAAGCGTTCAATTACCAGTTCACGGCATTACGGGGGATGCAGGCCGGCCGCGAGTATTACCTGGTAATGTGTCCACTCAAGCTGATTCCGAAAATTTTCCTCTTTGATGAGGATGAGTTGCCGCCGGAATTACGTGCGCAGCGGATTTTGAACCGTGCCCGTGTTCCTGAGATTGCCCGCTATATTCTCGAAAACCCAACTGAGTATGTTTTCTCTTCAATTACGGCGTCGATTGATGGCGATATACAATTTGATCCCCTTGAGCAGCATGGGCAGAATCGGAATATCGGCACGCTGATTGTTCCGATGACGGCACGCTTCTTAATCAACGATGGACAGCATCGGCGTGCGGCTATCGAAGAAGCCTTAAAAGAAAACCCACATCTCGGTGATGAAACGGTATCAGTCGTCTTCTTTGTTGATGCCGGTCTGGAACGCAGCCAGCAGGTTTTTGCCGATCTGAATAAGCACGCAGTGCGCCCAACCCGGTCTATTGGTATCCTCTACGACAAGCGTGATCCGCTTGCGCGTCTGGCGTTGAGTCTGGTTGATACTGTTCCTATTTTTCGGGGTTTGACTGAGACAGAAAAGACGACAATTTCTAACCGGAGTGTAAAACTCTTTACGCTCAGTGCCATTTATCAGGCAACCCAGGCACTGCTACTCAAGGGGCGCGGCGCAGATATCACCCGCAATGATCAGGTGCTGGCCTGCGATTACTGGTCGGTTCTGGGAGAGACCATTCTTGAGTGGCGCTTAATTATCAGACGTGAGATGAATGCTGCCAGTCTGCGTAACGATTATGTGCATGCGCATGGCGTTGCGCTGCATGCATTGGGTATTGCCGGGCACACGCTGGTAACGACTTACCCGGATTCCTGGAAAGAACAGGTTGCTCCGCTGGCCCAAATGGACTGGCGGCGGGTTAATACAAAGCTCTGGGAAGGGCGTGCAATGGAGCATGGCAAGATGAGCAAGGCTGGATTAAATGTCAATCTGACGGCTAACGCGATCAAGCAGGCACTGAAACTTCCGCTCTCGGCAGAGGAAGCGGAAATGGAACAGAAGATGGATAAGCCTTTGGAAATGAGGAGTGTCGGATGAATCCACGTGCGGGATTGCCTGGTGAGAATCACTCCATTTTTGATCGATATACCCTTGACGATATTTATAACGAGATCCGTGAAGTATATACCTCAAACCAGATGCCCTGGGTTGTCGGCTATAGCGGTGGCAAGGACTCGACCACCACGCTGCAACTGGTCTGGTATGCCCTTGCCGACCTGCCGGTTGAGCAGCGGCTCAAGCCGGTCTATGTGATTGCCTCGGATACACTGGTTGAAACTCCGGTGATTGTTGACTATCTCGATGCCACACTCCGCCGCATTAACGAAACGGCGCAGGCGCAGAATATGCCCTTTGAAGCACAGAAAGTTGTGCCGCAAGTTACCGATACCTTCTGGGTCAATTTAATCGGACGGGGCTATCCCGCTCCTACGCAGCGCTTTCGCTGGTGTACCGAGCGCATGAAAATTGCGCCGGCCAACCGGTTTATTCTGGATCGAGCGGCTGAGTTTGGTGAGGTGGTCATGGTGCTGGGCGGTCGCAAAACCGAGAGCACCAGCCGGGCACAGGTGATGACCAGCAAGCATGGCAAAATCACGGGGAGCCGCCTGGGTCGCCACCATATCCTTACGCGGGCTTATGTTTACACGCCTATCGAGGATTTTACGACCGATGATGTCTGGACCTATCTGCTCCAGGTGCCATCGCCCTGGGGCAGCAATAACCGCGATCTGGCGGCGCTCTATCGGAGTGCGCAGGCAGGGGAGTGCCCGCTGGTGGTGGACGATACAACGCCCTCGTGTGGGAATAGCCGCTTCGGCTGCTGGACCTGTACCGTGGTAACCCGCGATAAGTCCATGGAGGCGATGATCGACAGTGGCGAAGAGTGGATGCTGCCGTTGCTCGAGTTTCGTGATTGGCTAGCTGAAACGCAAGATCCGGCCAGAAAGCATCACTACCGGGAACATAAACGGCGCACGGGGCAAGTTTCGGTCAAGGATGGCAAGCTCATTCGCGGTCCCTATCGCCTGGATTTCTGTAAAGAGATTTTGCGGCGATTGCTGGACACACAGAACCAGATTCGGGCCGAGGGGCCAGACGAGCGGCAGGAACTTATCAATGAGGCCGAGTTACATGAAATCCGGCGCATCTGGCGAACTGAGCGTCAGGATTGGGAAGACTCGGTGCCCCAGCTCTATGCTGAAATGACGGGCCAGACGCTTGACTGGCTTCAGGATGATATCGGCGCATTTTCAGCCCAGGAATATCGGGTGTTGCACGAAATTTGCCGGGAACATACCATTCCGACCGATCTGGTTGCCCGCTTACTGGAGCAAGAACGGCAGATGCAGGGTATGCAGCGCCGCGCCGGTATTTTCCAGCGGATCGATGAGGTATTTCGTGAAGAATGGCGCGATGAGACCGCAGTGCGTCAGGCTTACAATCTGCCGTTGTTGACCGAGGTGGAAGAAGCAGCCTCATGATTTTTACGCGCCTGACCATTACCGACCTGGGAGTATTCCAGGGTCGCCACGAGTTTGAGTTGCGTCCTCAGTCCCAGGACGGTGAAACGCGCCCGCTGATACTCTTCGGTGGAAAAAATGGCGCGGGTAAGACCACTATCCTGGAAGCAATCCGTTTATGTTTGTATGGCCGGGGAGCGCTTGGTTCGCGCGTGCGACGAGTTGACTATGAAACCTACATTCGCCAGCGCTTTCACCGCCGCTCTGACCAGTCGCCGGGGGTGTTATCGGCGAATGTCGGTCTGATTTTTGAGCATACCCATACCGGTGTACGCAGTACGTATGATGCAGTGCGTTCATGGCGGGTTGAGGGGCAAGCACTGCATGAGCAGATTTCGATCTACAAAGATGGTCAACTGCTTCAGGAGATTGCCGCCGAGCACTGGAATGATTTCCTGCGCGATCTGATCCCCCCCGGAGTAGCCGATCTTTTCTTCTTTGATGGTGAACAGATTCAGGCACTTGCCGATGATGCGAGTGAAGCCGAAGCACTGGCAACCGCTGTGCGTGGGTTGCTCAACCTGGATCTGGTCAATCGGCTACGCTCGGACCTGAGTGTGTATCTCCGGCAGCAGGAGAAACAGGATCGTTCACGCCTGCAGCAGGCAATGGAGCGGGCTCAGGCGGCGTATGAAGCACACGCCCAGCAGGTGCTTGAACGGCGGCAGGATCAGGCCCAACTGCGCTCCCGGCTGGATTGGATCAGTATGCAGCAGGATAGAGCCCGTCAGGCGCTGCTGCGTGAGGGCGCGGGCTTTATCAACCAGCGTGACGCGCTTGAATCCCGCCGGCAGGCCGTTGCGCAGGAACTGGAGCAGACTCGCGCCGCAATCCGGGAACTTGCCACGAAGTTGCTCCCGTTTGCGATTACGCCGCGCTGGTGTCTCCGGTTGCGTGACCATCTCCAGCAGGAGGAAGCGATCGAACGTGAGCGACTGGTCTATGCGGATCGGCAGGTGCAGGCATCCGAGGTTGCGCTCAAGTTGCTTAATCCACAGTTCCAGGAACAGACTGCCCCGGCGGTATCGCCCCAGGACTGGGCCGGGATTGCGAGTGCGGTACAGGCGCTGTTGCAATCACCGACGGAGCCGGAAATCACTGCGTTGCGCCACTCCCTCTCGACGCAGGATCGGGATACGCTACATACCTGGATTGATGAGGCAACTCAACAGGTGCCACAGCGATTGCACGCGCTGGCACAGCAGTTGGAAGACCTTGAGTCAGAGCAGAGTCGCCTGGAACATGCGCTCAAGCAGGTTCCGTCCGAAGTGGTCGCCACGCCGCTGATTGATGAGTTTAACCGTTTCTCCGAGGAACGGGGCCGGCTGGAAGAACAGATGGCCCGGATTACCGAGGAGGTGCGGCAGTATGAGGTCCACCTGGGACACCTGGATCGTGAGCGCAGCCTGGCCTGGCAACGTCTGGCGCTGGCCGGCGATACCGACACCCGGGTAGATCGTGCGGCAAAAGTTCAGGTTATCCTGGAACAGTATCTTGCGCAGATTACGGCGATCAAACTGCAGGAACTTGAGCAGGCGATTGCGCACTATTTCAATCTGCTTTGCCGCAAACAGATGCTGGTACGCGAAGTGAAGATCGACCCTGAGCGTTTCACCGTGGAACTATTTGGCACAAATCGCACGCCACTGCCCAAGGCGGATCTATCGGCGGGGGAGAAACAGTTGTACGCCACTGCGCTACTCTGGGCATTGCGGTCAGTATCCGGGCGGGCATTGCCAATTATCGTTGATACACCAATGGGTCGCCTGGATAGCAATCATCGTGAGGCGATGTTGACCCAGTTCTTTCCGTATGCGGCCCACCAGGTTATTCTGCTCTCAACGGATACCGAGATTGATCCGCAGGCATATTATCTGCTCAAACCGGCAGTTTCGCATGCCTTTGTCCTGGATTTTGATCAGGAACAGGGCGCTACACAGGTACGGCGCGGCTACTTCGCCGATCAGTTGCAGGAGGCTGCCGCATGAAACTGACGCGTCTGCGCGTGTGCCAGGAGGTAGATCAACGTCTGGGACAGTTAAAGGCGCGCACCGGCCTGACGCCCAATCTGCTCTGCCGGATTGGGTTCTGCCTGTCGCTCAATGACCCGACTGCGCCTGACCCGGCACTCTACCCGCCCGATAGTGACCGCGAGTTAAACCGCTATACGCTGACGGGTGAGTGGGATATGTTCTTTGTGGCGTTGCTACGGGAGCGTTGCGCCTATGATGGCCTTGACCTGGAAACTGAGCTTGAGGAGCAGTTTCGCGCCCATATCAATCGTGGGGTGCTGCAGCTCTACCACCGGGTAAAGCATCTGGGCGATCTGGATCGATTAGTGCAGGAGCATGGAACAGTGGCACCTGCGCCGGTCACAACCCTGGAAGGAGCGGACGGTTGACCGAGGCTACAAAGATCATCTACCTTGACCATAACGCCACAACGCCGGTAGATCCGCGTGTACTGGAGATCATGCTGCCCTACTTTACCACTACCTTCGGCAATGCGGCCAGCGTTGACCATGAAGCCGGGCATAGGGCAAACCTGGCAGTTGAACATGCCCGGGGCCAGTGTGCCCGCGCAATCAATGCGCGCCCCGAGGAGATTATCTTCACTAGCGGTGCGACGGAGTCGGACAACATTGCCCTGTTCGGCGTGGCAGAGAAGTATGCCGACAAAGGCGACCATATCATTACCTGCGTCACAGAGCATAAAGCCATTCTGGACTGCTGTACGCGCCTGGAGCAGCAGGGCAAACGTGTGACCTACCTGCCGGTTGATCAATATGGCCTGGTTGACCCGGATACGATACACCGGGCAATTACCCCGCAGACTGTGCTGATCTCGATTATGTTTGCCAACAACGAGATTGGCACGATTGCGCCGGTAAAGGAAATCGGTGCAATTGCGCATGAGCATGGCGTGCTGTTTCACACCGATGCAGCTCAGGCGGTGGGCCATGTCCCGGTTGATGTGCAGACGATGCAGATTGATCTGCTCTCGTTCTCAGCCCACAAAATCTATGGGCCGAAGGGTGTAGGCGGATTGTACGTGCGCCGCCGTAGCCCGCGTGTGAAGCTGGCCCCGGTGATCTACGGCGGCGGACATGAACGCGGATTACGCTCCGGAACGCTGAATGTGCCGGGGATCGTGGGGATGGGCCAGGCGATTGAACTGGGGGTGAAGGAAATGGGCCAGGCTGCGGAGCGCTACCGCGCCTGGACACACCAGATGTTTGAGCAGTTCTGTGAGCAGGTGGGTGATGTAGCCCTCAACGGTCATCCTACACAGCGCCTGCCGCACAACCTGAGCGTGGCATTCAAGGGAATTGAGAGCCGCTCGCTGGTGGTGCAACTGAAAGATGTTGCCATTTCAACCGGTTCAGCCTGCACCACCGCCAATGTTGAGCCGTCGCATGTTATCCTGGCGCTGGGCTCTGGCGAAGAGCGGGCACATAGCTCGATCCGCATTGGGGTGGGACGCGCCAATACCCAGGAAGATATAGTAACTGCCGGCGATATTATTGCAACTGGCGTGCAGCGGGTCAGGCGGTTGGTTGGCAGGATGTGAGTAGAAATTTGAAGCGTATGTAATGTGACGCTAAGTGTCGCAACAGGATGATATACTGGCCTCAAAGAAGCGGATGGTAGATACAGAGAGGCCATGATGAGAGAAGATACCACCCACGAATATTACGAAACACACGCTGATGAGTATTTTCAGGCAACTCATGCAGCAGACTTACATCCAATGTGGAGGAATTTCAGTCAACATTTACAGACAAATGCCCTGATACTGGATCTGGGTTGTGGTTCGGGTCGTGATATGCGTCATTTTGCTCAACAAGGCTTCCGCGTAGTTGGTGTTGACTATTCCTCCAAGCTGTTGCAGTTAGCTCAATCATTCACCAGGCAGCCCCTTGTTCTGGGAAACTTTGTTCATCTCCCATTCCAAAATCAAACCTTCGATGCCGTATGGTCAATTGGCGCATTGTTGCATGTTCCTCGCCTTTTGTTGCCATCCGTCCTGGCTCAAATTCATACTGTGCTTAAACCTGACTCGGTTTTTTTCACGGCGATGAAGAAAGGCACTGGAGAGGGTGTAGACGATCTTGGGAGATTTCATGTATTTTATCAACCGCGTGAGTGGAAAGATATTTTGACAGAGAATGGTTATGAGGTACTTGAAATTAGAGAGAGCAGCGAACTTCGAGAGGTAGGGCCAAACGATATACGCGAGATTATCTGGATAGAATGTCTTGCCAGGACGGTTTTAAAAGAAAAGACGTTTGGTCTGGTCAATGGTGATCATCTGGGTACTTCCTGGTAACATAGTATCGATTCAAGGGGTATTCCTATGCTTGAATTTATCCAGATTATAGGTCCGATCATTCTGGGTCTGGTCGGGCTCCTGGCAGGTTTTATCTACAATCACCGTATGTTGAAGCAGAAGCAGTATGAAGATGAGCGGAAGGAGATTTACAAAAAGCTAAACTCTTTCTATGGTCCTTTTACTTATCTCCGAGGGATAAGCAGAGAACTGTATCAGCGGTTCAGGGCTTCTCGTGGTGAAGACTTCCGCACGCTCATAGTCCTGCTTGAGGGTGAGAAGTTTGAGAATAATGACAAGATACTGATTGAGCAGATTATAGAGGTTTCTAAGAGACTGTCTGAAACGGGTTGGTCATGGGGCGACGGCCCCGGAACGGGAGTCCCGGCTTCAGCCAGTGTGTGGCCGGAACCGGCTGAAGCCGGGACTCCTGGGGCGCTGTCCGGTGTCGCAGGGCACCCCGCATGCCGTGGGACCGACGCGCATCAGCTTTTCAGAAGGTTTCTAAAAAGTTAGATAGTTTAATTCTTGATAATAGTGGCCTGATAGACTCACCTGAACTGCGCGAGACCTTGTCGAAAGCCGGGGCGCATTTTCGTATTCTACGCCTGGCATATGAGGGGGATCTTACGGGAGATGAGGAGCGGTTTAAGGCGAACGTTTTTCCGCGAGAGCTTGATCAGCAGGTAGACAATCAGATTAAAAAACTCAAGTTGCGATTGGATGAGTTGAACAGAATGTGAAGGATAGCAAGGTGATACCTCTGCTTTGCACGATTTACGCGGTGGACCAACTATGAAACACAGTGTCATGGTGAGCGGAGCGAACCATCGCGCTGATACGACATTGTAACGCGGTGAGATCCTTAGAGACTGTCTGAAACGGGTTGGTCATGGGGCAATACTTTTCACATAGCAGAACCTGTGCGGTAGCATGACAAACCGGGTGGTTGCTCCGATACAGAACGGTTCCGCCTGCGGCAGCATGGTACGTTTTTATCTTTTTTCACAAAAAAATTTTCACTAAGTGAAAATTTTTTTGTGAAAAAAGGATGATTTCTTCCACCCTGCCGGAGGCGGTATCTTCTTCCAGGTAAGGAATCACGTAACTCCTGTTATTTGAAAGGTATTGGGTCATGGGGCTACGGCCTTGGAGCGGGAGTCCCGGCTTCAGCCGGTGTGTGGCCGGAACCGGCTGAAGCCGGGACTCCTGGGGCGCTGTCCGGTGTCGCAGGGCCCCCAGCATGCCATGGGACCGACGCGAATCATCTTTTCAGACAGTCTTTTAGAAGAAGATATTGAACAGGCTGTTATGTTTATCGTGTTCACGATAGACAGACTTAGAAGGATGAAAATGTAGTGGTTAATTAGCGGATATGTCACAGGAGTTCAGCAAGATTAATTCCCAATGATCGCAGTTTAGAACTTACCATAGCAGAGTAAGGAGAACTAGATTCTGTATATTTTTGTATCCGTGTAGCCAGATTTCTGATTCGGTCGGCATTTTGTTGTCTGTTCTTCACAAGTAGCAGCAAGTACTCTGCCACTGCTGTTATCGGGTCTAGCACCATCCTGCGCGCATCTCTCAGATCATCCCTATTCAGCCCACACACATCCCGAGTGTACTGTGCTCTCAAATTGTTATTCCGACAGAGTAGCCACTCGTCATCGAAATCGAAGAAATCCTCTGGATTGTCAAAGCAAGGATTGACAAGTGCATTGGCATCATTGCCATCGCGAGCGCAAGGATTAGAGCGGTTCTCTTCGGGTTGACTGGCATCCATCAGCGGAAACTGATTACCTTTATGGCCGCTGTTACAGACCTCACATGCTAACAAAAGGTTATACCATTCATAGGCGAGATAAGGATAGATGCTTTGTGGCCGAAAGTGTTCAACGTGCTGGTAGGCAACCGCCGTTACTAAGGACTCGCAGTATGCGCACTTCTGTCCAAACATCCGCTGGAGGTAGGTTTTGACTTGCTTATGCGCATACTTCTTTTTATCTGCGGATGGATGAACTGGTTTCTGAGCGATGTTTCCTGCTTCAAAATCTGCCAGTTGTTGATAGTAGTCTTGCCTCGCGGCACACAATGCATCTCTCCACTGATGACCTTTCTTTTGGAGAATACCAGGTGCAGCTATCGGGTTGATTTTAATCATGGGTTATCAATGCGAAGTATAGTCATCAAGAATATCCAGCAACGACTGCGCGGCATTGTACAATTCATTCTCGTCGGCAGTTTCTCCGGGGGCGGAACGATGTTCATCTAACCACTGCTTCAAATCACTCAATCGTTGTTTATTTTCTGAAGTAAATGTACCACTTGCGCGCAAGTCAAGCAGGTGTTGATATTCCTGCTCTGCCGCGGCAATATGCACGTTGCGGGTCGTGTTCATGTCAAACAGAGAACTTGTCAAAATCTGATCTACCCGCCAACTCGTAACAAAGCCAGCATCTTCATGGACCGTAACGTTGCCGTTATGTTTCTTCAAGACAATAATTTTGTCCTCCGGACGCATATCCTGTGCAATAAAAGGACTATGTGATGTGATGATAAACTGTAAGTTGGGAAACAGACCACGAATTTGCTCAACGATTGATCGTTGCCACTTTGGATGTAAGTGAATATCTATCTCATCTATCAGGACAACGCCTTTAGCAGAGAGCGGATGGTTGTTATCCGGGAAAGCCTCAACGAGCCGGCGTAGCAAATCAATAATCAGCACAGTAACACTTTGATAGCCATCACTGAGACGATCAATAGGTATTGCAATCCCATGCTCTTCAAAGATAACCTCTCGATCTCGGGTGATTTCTTTAAATGTAGCACCGTACAGCACCTGTGCAAGCGCTTGCTTTGCCAGGTCAAGGTAGCGGACGGCTACCTGGCGTTCGGGTGGCAACTGCTCTTCCTGTTCCTTCAGGCGTTGAAACTCTAGCTCAACCAGCCAGTCAACGACCCGTGTCAGGGCAGCATCGGGCTGAAAAAGTGTAACAAAACGATAGGGCTTGCTACTCCGTCGCGCCTGAGTAAGACTGGATTGATGGGGCTCACGGAGTGCTGGTAATTTGCGCCAGCTTCCATACCCGCAGGCAAACCACCCACCGGTGAGGGTCTCCGCATAAAGCGTTGCATCCAGGGCAGCGAAGTCAAACGTCTCATCGCGCACTTCACGTAGACGGGTCTTGATGGTACGCCCAAGATCAAAGGCTAATCGATACTGCTTGCTTGCCCTGGTCCGTTCACTACGGGGTTTCCTGTCACTGGTTGATCGTACAATGGTTGCTTCAACCCGGCCACATTTGGCTGAACTGCGTACAAGCTGCTCCCATTGCATATCTGCGACAACTTCCAATACCAGTTCACGTCCCAGCAGTGCCAGCCCGAGCATCTTCAAAATGGTACTCTTGCCGGTGCCATTTTCGCCAAGCAGCACAACCCAGGAGCAGGCCTGGTCAGTTCCTGGGCGGGTGAAATCCAGAGTTACGTCCTCAAAACAGGCTATGTCTTTAAGCCGCATTTGCTGAAGGTACATATTCAAGCCTATAAGCTACCTGGCTCTTCTACCAGAGAAAGCCCTGAGAACAGGGTATTAGCTTTTTCTATGTCTTTTCTCATTATAAACCATTGGCAGGTTGCAGGCGAGTACGTTGGAACGTTAGCACGTTGATCCGTTGACACATTGATACGCCTCACGCCTTACGCTTCACACTTCACCCCACTCCCGTATCAACCTCCAGGTCATCGCGCAAGAGTTGGTCCGCACTGACGTTAAACAACTGCGCTACCTTCATCACAAGCTTTGCCGTTGGCTCACGTTTACCATTCTCAAGCTGGCTAATGTGACCACTATTAACGTATCCAAGCGCCTCAGCTAAATCGCGCACCGTCATACCACGCTGAGTTCGTAGGAAGCGCAGCTTTTCACCAAATCGTTGCATCACCTGATACCCTGGCACATTGACTTTTGCCTGGTCATGTGGTATCCTGCTTCCCAGTAGGAAGCAAACCAATAAACAATGCGGCCCCGCGTGCTGCTGGAACAGCCGGGGGCAGCGCAACGGCGGAACAGATGCCGGTCCAAGGACATTGTAACACGCAGTGTCCATATCGCTGCATGCCTGCGTCAGGGGGAGGTCTGAACCACGAAGGTCACGAAAGCACGGGAAAAACACGAATATCGGCACAGTGACGCGTTCAAAACGGGCACTTTCGCGTCGTTCGGTCGTTTCGTCTGGTGCGTGATCCAGACTCCTACCGCAAACCTGGACCCGGCCCTGGATGCTGCGATCGGGTATCGCTTCCTACGGCGGAAGGTGGCGGTGCGGGTAGCATAGCAAGGATGAACCACAATGGAGAGTATGACAACCGACCAGCTTTTGGGCGTCGTTGAAGCCGTTGGCACTTACCGGCGGGAAGCTGTGCGCACGATTTTACGCCGTAAGTCACAGGGTTGGTCCTTTTTCTACAGAGCAGCGGGCAGCGAGGTAGACTTTGTTGGCGTTGCACCCGATGGCCGCATGTGGACCTTACAACGTGACCCCGAAGGCAACTGGGCAACCTGCCCCGAGAGCCGCCGCTATAGCTTTGAACGTGCCTGGGGCGGGCCATTGCGTGAGGCATGGCAGTAGCGATTACTGAATGCGGCTGCCATGATTTTTGAGGAGGGGTAAGATTATGTTCGTAGTCAACGCGGTATTGGACACACAAGCATAAAGTTGTGCTTCATGCTTACGCTGTAAAGATTGTCTGGGCGATGGTTATCAGACGATCTTGTCTGCTGCGCAATTCATTGATATTCCAGTCTTGGAGATTTGCTAGTTCTCGATTTAACGCTACGCTTGAATTTTGATAAAGGGGTTGTTTTGCCTGAAATGGGTTGTTACTTGCAGCCTGATTATCGTTGGCACTCCAGAATGACAAGTTACCGACAGTATGTGTATACGGTGCAAGGGCGGGATCAACTGCGCCAGGTGTGGGGTTTTGTGGATAGATATGCTCTATTGTAAGTGTGCCCAGATCAAACACATGTGTTTTATCTGGAGTTGGGCTTCCGCGCTTTCCTTGTTGATACCATTGATAATAATCCTCCAGGGTAGAAAGAAAATACCGAACGATTTTTCTCATTGCAGGTGTCTGGTAGACTAGTTTATCTGCCAGTGCATTGGCAAATGTGGCGTCACGAGCGTTGGCTGCTTGTAATGTCTGTAAATTGGACTGAAAGTCCGATAATTTATACTTTGCGCCATCGTCTCGTATATCCTTTGCCTGTTTGTTGTACAGGTCACCTAACTTGCCGGCGTGGACACCAACTATCGTGATATAGCGGAAGGAAAAACGTTCGAGCAGGTTTACGAGGTCGGCAAAATCTTGTTCGGTTAGATGGTGATACGCACTTAGAAGAAGAGGTATACAGATGGTATGTTTGAGCACCTTAATGAGGTTGTGTAGTCGTCCTCTATCCCAGGCAGTTACTGAAGGGATGGCATAGGGCCAGGTGCCTTCTACGATATCAAAAAAAGCCTCCGACTCTCTCTGCATCGCTAGAACTCTATTGCGAATAGTATCAGCGTCTGCTTCGTGTCCTTGTTCGATCGTTCTAGGAAAGTCAAAAAAAGTTCTGCGATACTTCGTAGCTAAATCCTTCCGTGGAGCACGTTTACCTTGATGTGATGGATAATAGGTGCGCAGGAAGTCATCAATCTGAACATCAGTGGAGCCTAACATTTTATCCCAAGCTTCTCCAACCTGTTCTTGATGACCTGGATAATATTCCAGATTTTCAAGAGTATAGGAACGTAGCAAATCACCATCACTTAGAGTTTTGCCGCGATCATTCAAAATGGAGAAAAGTCGATACGCTTCTTGGTGGTTATCGCTTACTATATGTATAATATAGCAATCCTCAATCATGGCCGATCTCAGTTGTAAAATACGATCTATCTTTTCTCGGTAAGAGAGAGCTGCGTTTTCAAGGATAGGCTCTCGTACGAGTTTTTCGAAGATTTGTTTCCAGGCAACTTGGAGCCGCCTATGTGAGTCACGATCAAAGTTGTGTCTTCCTCGAGCACTTTTTATATCCCTAATAAGATGATCGAAAAAAATTTTGTCCGCTTTAGAAAGCGTTAAACGAAGACGGTCTTCAGTTCGATAGTCGACAACCTCTCTATAAAAAAGATAGTCACCCTTAGTAGTATCTGCGTAAGATTGAGCCGCCTGACTATTCTGGTTGTCACCCGCAGCTTGGGCATCACTTGCAATAATCTGCAATCCCTCTAATATGGCACAAGTAGTTAGCATAAAAGTAGCAAGCCGTTGTTGTCCATCTACTATATCGTATATACGGCCATGTGTGGTACCACCAACTTGCCGGTTTACACTAACGATGCCTCCGAAGAAATGGCTCATATGATTTGGAGGGTTAGCAATTCTGGCTTCATAGAGTTCAGTAATGTCTTGCAGGAACTCCTTGATCTCTTCTTCATCCCAGGCATATGATCGTTGATAACGTGGGACTTCAAACGGAACACGGCGAGAAATTAGATCTCCGAAGCGGAGATTTTCGGTTGCTTGTATCATTGCCAATTACTCCTTCTTATACTTACGAACGCACCAACTCCACCAGGCTCCACAGGGGTTGTCCAACCTGATCAACCACCTGGGATTTCAACTCCTGAATGCCGGCGTTAGCGTACGCCTCGGCAATCTCTATGATCTGATCCGGGTCGCCCAGCACCTGAATATCGCCAGTCCTGGCAATGGCGACTGCCTTGAGGATCGGTACATCGATCTGTTCCGAGAACTGTGCCCAGTGGAAGATCTGCCGCTTGCTACCCTCAATTGGTTTGTATTGGTTACGCCGATAACCCAGACAGACCGCCAGCATAAACACATCCTTCATCATACGAAACGGTGCGTTTTCCAGGTTACTGCCCTCAGACAGTTGCTTGTAGAGGTCGTGTAGACTGCTGTCGATGCTTACACGCCCGCTCCCGCGTGTGGTCGTTTCGCTCATTGCTCAACCTCCTCAATTGTGGTGCAACTTGTAGCAGAATCGAAGCGCAGCACATACTCAGTGCCAATGCGCGGCTTCAGGTTTTCCAGCGCCCGATCACGTAGTTCTTCATCTGTTACAAACAACACAAGCTGGCTCGCCAGGCTGGGTAGATTAGCCGTGATGCTCTCGCGGTGAGCAGATGAGAGACGACCAAAGGGTGTGTCCATTACCAGCGGTGCTTCGCGTTCGGCTACCTGTGACATACCCGTGATGAACGACAGGCTGAGGATATTACGCTCACCCGCCGAGAGTTCGGGGCGCGCCGGCAGGCCGTAGCGGTCAATTACCTCAAGCTGATAATCGGTAGTCAGGCGGACATCGCTGAAGTGTTCGCCTTTCCACGCCAGCTTATGGAAGATATCGCGGGTGCGGGCTTCAATCTGCTGGCGTTTGTTCTCGGCAAATACTTCAAACATCTCGGCAATCGCATCAGATGCCTGCTGTGCCAGTTCAATCTTGCGACTCAACAGTTGCTCACGATGCTCCGCCTTGCGGGCCTGGGCAATTCGTCGTTCCAGGTCGGCAATCCGCTTCTTCACCTCATCCAATTCCATCTCCGTGCGCGTCTGCTCTTCGCGGTACTTATAAATATCGCCCTGGTATTCGTCGCGCTGGTTGGTCAGATGGGTTACTTCACTCTGTTTTGACCCTTTCATCTGCCGTTCTACATCATCACGTTGGGCATGCAGGCGCGTGATCGCTTGCTCCAGGCGTACCTTTTCGCCCATCGCACTATCCAGGTCAGTGCGTACCTGTGTCCCCCGATCTAGCAGCGTACGCAGGCTACCGCTTGTCGTCAGCACATCATCCTCGAGTGAACTGGACAGGGATGAAGTTAACAGGCGTGTGAGTTGTTGATAGACATCATCGTGCTCGGCAAAAGGACGACCACAGATGCACATTTTGCGTTCAAGCAAATCCTGCACAAACTGCTGGCGAATGTTGCTGGGGATTTCTCCGCGCTGGCGCTTTTCATTCAGAATATTCTGGGCGGTTTGAACAGCTTCACCGATAAGCGCCAAATAGCCCTGACTTACCAGATCTCGAATACGTCCGGTTAGTCCCTGAAACTCGCTGTCACGGGCTTTCATCTGCTCGGTGAAGAGATCATACTGTTTTTGTAGTGCCTGTACCGATTCCAGTTCACGGAGTTGCTGGTTAATCTCGGCAATATGCCGTTCAGCAGCAGCAATCTCAGCCTTTAATTCCTTCTGTCGCTGTTGTAATGTTATTTCGCGCTGACGGGCTTCCTCATCTTGGGCGAGCAACTCTTTCAGTTCACCACTTACCAGGTTCTTCAGTTCACTGCGTAGTTCACGTGCTGTTGTTGCCAGGTGAGTTTTTGCTCGTGTAAGCACTTCCAGGTTAAGCACCTGGTAAATGGCAAAGCGCACTTCTTCGGCAGCTTCAGGACGAGCGAAGTTGTCTATCTTTTCACCATCAAAGAAGAAGTAAGTACGCACATTAGCAGGCATAATGGCATTCATCTTACCTATCGGATTATCCTCCCGGCTGGATTGACCATCATAGCGGGTTCGCATCAGCAGAAACTCAATATCGCGCTGCTCCTGTACCGTGCCGTCAGGCTGTTTGATGCCCTTGAGTTGACGGGAGGCAATATAACGCTGGCCTTCATGCAGAAAGGTGACAACCACCTTGGTCAGTACGGCGTCACCAATATCCGCCTGACGCACTGCCTCTTTACTGATGATCTGCCCGATGTTCTCGACACCCTCACCATATAAACACCAGTTTAGCGCAGTAAAGAACGAGGTTTTACCGGCACCATTGACTCCATGAAAGATCGTCACATTGTGCTGTGAATCTTGCGAGAAACGGATCTGTTGTTCACCAAAGTATTGGCGGAAGTTGGTCAAGATAACCCGTTCAATCTTCATTGGGAATATCCTTCAACGTATCGCGTGCTACTCGATCCAGCGTGTCATGGATGGGCTCCTTGACCCGTGGGCGTTCCAAGTGGATATTCTCCTGTTCAATGGCGAGGACAGCCTTTACTACCTCACGCACATCGGCAGGGTATTTATTAAACAGTTCGAGAATTTGCTGCTGGAGAGTCGCCATAGATTACACCTCATACATACCATACTGCCGGGCAATATCCCAGATTACATCGAGTGCCTGATGCTTATTGCGGGCGCTCTCGGCAAACTCGCGGAAGCGTTGGATCTCGTGCTGCATGATGCTCTGCTCCGCATTAAATGATGTTGCTCCATACCAGGACCGGGACGGAATGGTAATCAGGTCATAGATCACCGCTTCGGTCTTACCGAGGGCTTTGCGTAAGATCCGCCCCCGCCGCTGCACAAACTCACGCGGGTTACTGCTGCTTGCCAGGATAAAGGCGATACGGGTGCTGGGCACATCAACCCCTTCATCCAGGCAGCGCATTGCTACCAGTCCCTGTAACTGACCGTCGGCAAAATCAGCCAGCAGTTGCCGACGCTGCTCATTGGGTTCCTCGGCGGTGAAGCGATGGATCAGCAGTGCGTGGTCCCAGCCAAGCAATCGACATACATCATCAATCTGTTCCGGTGCGCAGTAGAACAGTGCATGATCTATCGGGCCAAGGTCAGACAGCAGTTGACTCAGATGGGTCAGTTTATTGGCGGCATTGTTAAGCATGCGGGCACGTTTGATGAGCAGCATCTTTAATACTGCCTGTAGCTCATCATCATCACTGTTGATCAGTTTGCCAATCTGCTCACTCAGGTTCTGATATTCGGTCATCTCATCAGGGGTTAGCTCTACCAGTTGTGGGTAGTAGCTGTAGGTTGTCAGCACCGTACCAATGGCCTGCTCCAGAGAAAAAGCAAATACTGTTTCCCCAAAGTAGTCCCGTAGTACCGATGTACCTACATCGTCAAACCAGCGATCCGGCGTAGCCGATAATCCGAGACGGTAGGAGACTGACGCGGGCAGGGATACGCGACTGCGTTCTGCCCCCAGATGGTGCATTTCATCGGCAATAAGCAGGGCCGGGCCGGTTATCCGGTTGATAGTCTGCTGAAAATCGGTATCGATAAAGGTTGTGTGGGTTGTAATAATGGCGATATGGGTACGGTCACCGTGGTTGTACTCCGACACCTGCTGGTTAAAGCGTTGCAGCCAGTCGCTCTTCCGCTGATACGCCGGCACCGGCTGGTACCCAAATGCCTGCGCTTCGGTATGCCACTGGTCAACCAGGTGCTGATAGGGCACGGCAATGATCACCGCCAGCCGTCCTTCGCGCCCGAATAGCCGAATCGACGCCGCCAACGCCGTAATCGTCTTCCCCGTCCCGGTTGCCATCTCCAGCAAGCCCCGACAATCATGCGCGAACCAGGCGGTGATCGCCACAAGTTGGTAATCGCGCAACGTGATAGCATCGGGCATACCGGGCAGATTAGGCCGGTAATCGGTGCGCTGTTCGCGTGTCCGGCGCAACCGCAGCCACTCCGGCTCCGGATAGGGCCGCTCGGCGGTGCGCAGTTGCAGGATCTGTTCCCGAACCGCTTCCGGCAGTTCAAAGGCGCGCACATTCTGATCCTGATTATTCCAGAGCCGCTCAAAGCGCTCGACAGTCGCCTGAATGTGAGGCACATAGGCTGCTTCCCACGACCAGAAAACCGTAATCTCCTCGTAGTTCTCAGTGCCGTGGATGCTATCGTTGTACGACCCGCTGAAGCTCACCTGATTCCCGCCGGCATCGCTAAAAACGCCGAACTTGGCATGGAACTGCCCGTGGAGATCCTTGCGTGGCACGGCCAGCTTGAAGGTCAGAATGCCATCCGCCACCATCCAGGCCAGTGCCGACAACGTATCGCGTTCCAGCGTTGCCGCCAACACCTCCACATTCCGCCGCAGCGCCATCCGCAGCAACGCATCGTCGCGGGCCACGTCGCCGGCCTGGAGCGCTTCCCAGTTGCGGGTATCCAGGATCGGGCTGGTGATCCAGCGCGCGCGTCCACCGTTGGCGGCAAAGGGGACCATGCCCGCCGCGTTGAGCCGCAGCCAGCCGGAGCTGAAGTAGCCAACGCCGCGATCATAGCGTTGCGCATGGGTCAGCAATGGCACAAAGAAATCCGCCGTGAGATCATGGCGGGAGGTGTCCAGCGTGGTTGGCAGGTTGCGGGTTCGCAGCGTCATCATAGTGCGTGGGTCGATCCGCACGAGCTTCAACGGTTTCACACTGATATTAGTATACTCATCTCCAGGCTTTCGTCAACGGTTGCGGTTGGGGATAGCCGGGGGAAGACTCAGGCGGATTATGGGGGTTGCACGGGTAGGGGTTGCGTTCCCGAACCAGGGCGGCCGGTCAGGGCATCTGCATCTGCGCGTAGACCAGCACATCCTGGCGGCGCAGCACCCCCAGCAGGTGCGGTCCCTCGACGACCGGCAGCAGATCGGCGTTGCACTCCAGCATCAGGCGCAGCGCGTCGGCGGCGGTGGCCTGGGGCAGCAGCGCGTACACACTGCGCAGTGGCGTCATCGCCTGGTCAATCCGCGTCCCGGCCCAGTCGCGGCGGGGGAAGCGGCGCAGGTTGGGCAGCGTCATCATGCCCAGCAGCACCGGCAGGGCGGATGGACTGCCGGCGGGGAGCGGGCTGATCACGGGAAAGCTCGTCTCAACATGCCCCGGCAGATAGCCCGTCGCAAACTGCTCCAGCGTCAACTCCGGGGAGAGGGCGCGGAACCCCGACTGCATTAGCGCGGAGACGGAGATGCCCGCCAGGATCGTCTGCGCCACCAGCAGATATGCGCCCGTGCGGGCGGTGCGATAGAGGAAGAAGCCGACCATGCCACTGCCGAGCGCGGCGAAGGGCCGGCCCATGATCAGTAGCGCGATCCCGGCAATGCCAAAACCCACCCCGCAGATCTGTCCCGACCGCGCCGCAAACCGGGTAGCCCTAATCATGTCGTCAGTCAGGAACCAGCCGATGGCCCGCAGGATCCGTCCGCCATCCAGCGGATAGCCGGGGATCAGGTTGAAGACAGTTATGATTGCATTCGCCATGCCCAGGTGGAAGATCAGGGTGCCGGCTGGTTGCCAGGCGGCGGCGACACCGGTTGTACCCATGCGCAGCCAGATCAGCCCGCACAGTCCCCCTAACAAGAGATTGACCAGCGGCCCGGCGACAGCAATCGCAAACTCGGCGGTGGGATCGGACGCCGCATTGTCTACTTCGGCGGTACCCCCCAGCGCGAAGAGCACGATGCCGCGCACCGTCAACCGATAGTGGCGCGCAACCAGCGCATGCCCCAGTTCATGCAGCAGCACCGAGCCGGCGATCAGCAACCCCATGAGCAGCGCCGTTGCCCATGCGTTCAGGCCCAGGCGCATCCCGGCGTAGATTGGCTCAAGCAGGATAATGATCAGGGCAAAGATAAGCAACCAGCTCCAGTGAATACGCACTGGAATGGTTGCTATCCGAATGAGTGGCAGCGAGCGGTGGAACATAGAGAGAACAAAGAACAAAAGAACAAAGAACAAACGGACACAGAACAAAGCACGTTAATTGCATCGCCGGTGGGAACGTGTTTGTTCTTTGTTCTGTGCCTGTTTGTTCTTTCTAGCGGTTCACTACTTCTCGAGCGCTACCGGCATATAGAACCGATTGGTATACTCGGCAATCATGCGGCGCATGCTGAACTGCGGCGCGCAGGTGACAATCGACTCCTTGCAGATATCCACCCAGCGATTCGGGATACCGGCGGCGTCACGATCATAAAACGCGGGTATCACTTCGTTTTCCAGCGTTTCATAGAGCGACACGGCGTCGTTCCAGTCCTGCTCTTCCTGGTTGCTATACTCGCGCTCTTCGCCGATGGCCCAGCCGTTGCGCCCGTTGAAGGCTTCCGGCCACCAGCCATCGAGAATACTCAGGTTGGGCACTCCGTTGAGGCTGGCCTTCTGCCCGCTGGTACCGCTGGCCTCGTGTGGGCGACGCGGGTTGTTGAGCCAGACATCCACCCCCTTAACCAACTCGCGCCCGACGGCGATGTCATACTCCTCCAGGAAGATAATCCGCCCGGCCAACCCCGGTTGCAGCGAAAGCTGGTAGACGCTCTGGATAAAGTGCTTGCCCGGATCATCCTTGGGATGCGACTTCCCGGCAAAGATAATCTGCACCGGACGGTTGGGATTGTTCAGAATGGCCTTAAGCCGCTCCAGATCCTTGAAGATCAACGTAGCCCGCTTGTAGGTGGCAAAACGCCGCGCAAAGCCGAGCGTCAGCACATGCTCCTCCAGGATCGGCCAGATTGCCGGGGGCTGCCCCAGATGCACAAAACGCTGGCGGGTGCGCTCGCGGGCGAAGGCCATCAGGTTGCGCCGCAGTTGCTGCTTGGTATCCCAGATGGTCTTATTCGGCACATCGTAGAGCTTCTTCCACATCTCGCCATCGTCAACCCGATCCTCCCAGTCATTGCCCAACGCCTCATTGTAGACCTTGCGCAGTTCGGGAGCCAGCCAGCTTGCGGTATGGACGCCGTTGGTGATCGAAGTAATCGGCACCTCGTCCTGACTCTTCTCCGGGAAGAGCCACTGCCACATCCCCCGCGCCACATGGCCGTGCAGCTTACTCACACCATTGCGATGGGTCGAGAGATTAATCGCCAGCGCGGTCATAGCGAAAGTCGGTCCCCAGTCCTGCTCCTGCCGGGCCACATTCATAAACTCATCGCGGTTAATTCCCAGTTGCGGCCAGAACTGCCAGAAAAACTTCTCGATCATGGGGAAGGGGAAGGCATCATTCCCGGCAGGCACCGGTGTATGCGTCGTAAAGATCGTATGTGACTTCACCTGCTGCATGGCCTGCTCAAACGACATCCCCTGCTGCACCAGCTCGCGCGCCAGTTCCAGCACCAGGAAGGCCGAGTGCCCCTCGTTCATATGCCAGACCGTTGGCGCGATCCCCAGCTTGCGCAGCGCGCGCACGCCACCGATCCCCAGCACCGTCTCCTGGGCCACGCGCATCTCCTGGTCGCCGCCGTAGAGCCGCGCCGATAGCTCGCGGTCCTGCGGGCTGTTGGGATGAATATCAGTATCCATCAGCAACAGCGGAACCCGTCCCACCTGGATGCGATACACCTTGGCAAAAATGGTACGCCCCGGCAGTTCCACATCCACCACCACCTCATGCCCGTCATCCGTCAGCGCGGGCGAGGCCGACACATCGGCGAAATTCATCTTGGTATACTCGGCAAACTGCCAGCCACTCTGGTCAAGACGCTGCCGGAAGTAGCCCTGCGGGTAGATAAACCCGACCGCCACAAACGGCAGATCCATATCACTGGCTTCCTTGACATGGTCGCCGGAGAGAATACCCAGACCGCCGGAATAGATCGGCAGCGACTCGTGCATTCCAAACTCGGCACTAAAGTAGGCAATCGTCTTACCCTGCACACCCGGGTAATGTCGGGTAAACCAGGTGTCCTTTGATCCCACATAGGCGTCAAAGTCGGCCATGACCGCATCATACTGCTGCAAAAACTCTTGATTTGCAACAATCGTTTCAAAGCGGTGCTGACGAACCTCCCGCAAGAAACGCACCGGATTGTGATAGACCAGCTCCCACAGGTCAGGATCGATCTGCTGATAGAGCCTACGCGCCTCCGGGTGCCAGCTCCACCAGAGGTTGTACGCCAGTTCTTGCAGGCGCGCAATTCGATCCGGGATGGGGGTAAACAGCAACTGACGTGTGTCCAGCGTCATGTGAACTCCTTCGTCGCATATTCTGCCTAGAACTCAACGATTCACGCATTGGGGATACCAGAGCATTGGGCAGACGTATACCCACATGCTGCTGCGTGTTCTATCATAAACCCTCGTGACGACCGTTGTACGTGAATATGTGAGGGCGCGACTCCCAGGGATACACTATCATACTCTATCTTGCCCCGGTGGTCAATTTGTGCCACTGCGTACGTTTCATCGTCGGGATTGTTTGTGTACCGTGATAGAGTGACAGGACATACGCAGTGCGACCCGTTCTGGCCCGGTGCCGGATCAGAACGAATCGGACCGCGTACCTCCGGTTACGTAACACGAGGTACGCAGTGGCATGCCGCACCTGCCATATGGTATACTCTACCTGGAACCTTTTACAACTCCTGGGAGCCATTAGAGAGTCACATGGACGACAAACGCCTGGTCAAGATCAGCAAATACCTCTCCAAACATCTGCGGCATCAGCCGGAGCGCCTGGGCCTGACGCTGGAGCCGGGCGGTTGGGTTGCGGTTGAGCAGTTGCTGGCGGCCTGCGCCCGGCAGCAGTTCCCGATCAGCCGGGAAGAACTGGCCGAGGTTGTCGCGCGCAACAGCAAGCAGCGCTTTGCCTTTGATCCGACCGGCAGGTTGATCCGGGCCAACCAGGGGCACAGCATCGCCGTTGATCTGCAACTGGAGCCCGCCCTGCCGCCGGAACACCTCTATCACGGGACCGGGCATCGCGCCGTTGAAGCGATTCGGCGTGACGGGCTGCGCAAAATGTCGCGGCACCATGTTCATCTCTCGCCCGATGTTGCCACGGCGCGGATGGTGGGAACCCGCCATGGCCGCCCGGTGGTCTTTACGGTTGATGCGGCGGCGATGCAGCGTGCCGGGTTTACCTTCTACTGCTCCGCCAATGGCGTCTGGCTGGTGGAAAACGTCCCGCCGGAGTATCTGCACGAGTTGGATGAGCGCTGAAAGCTGACCACTGACCACTGAAATAACAGGACTTACGCAGTTGACATGTAAACCGGACGTGTGACTAGAGGGAAGCCGGATTCGCCTGCGGCAGCGTGGTACTTTTTGATCTTCTTCACAAACATGTTGCACATAGGGCAACATGTTTGTGAAAAAGCATGGGTTCTTCCACCCTGCCGGAGGCGAAATGTCCTTTCGGGTTCGTAACCGCGTAACTTCTGTGAAATAATTACAACCTGGTCAACTGACCAGGGCATGCGCTATCCGAGTGTCTGATCCCGGCGGCGCAGTTCTGGTTTACAATAAAATATGATCCCATAATCCGAACAGATTAAAAGATATAGCACAAACGTGTTTCCTGATAACAGGGCGGTAAACTGATTTATTCTTCGTCTTTTTCGTCTCTGTTCTTTACAGTTTTTAATAGTTCTTACATTGACGTAAGACAGATACAGGAGGTGACAATGATGTCGCACATACCCCGATCAATCCGGGTATACCTGGAAGACCAGCGCATACCCTACGAAGTTGTTGACCACCCACACGACTACACCGCTCAGGAAACTGCCCACCATACCCACACCCCCGGACGCGCGTTCGCCAAAACCGTCATCCTCTGGATCGACGGCAATTATGCTATGATCGTCGTCCCCGCCGATCACCAGGTCGATCTCGAGCAGGTGCGGCAGGCGCTGGGTGCGCGTACGGTCAACCTGGCACCGGAAGAAGAAGTGCGCGCCCTCTGCGCCGACTGTGAGGTCGGGGCCATGCCTCCCTTCGGGCCGCTGTATGCCATGCCCATGTATATCGTCGCCGATCTTGCCGCGAATGAGCTGATTACCTTCAACGCGGGTACGCACACCAGTGCTATTCGCATGCGCTATGCCGACTTTGAGCGGTTGGTAACGCCGCAGGAGATCACTCTTTCCCGGCAAGTGGGGCTATAGAATGAGGAGGTCAGCCATGACTCTACATAAAATCCTGATCCCGCTGGATGGATCGGCCTTCAGCCAGCAGATTTTGTCCACGATCAACGAATTGTTCCATCCGGATGCGTATGAACTGATCCTGTTACGTGTCGCGCCCCCACCCCACGCCATCACCGATGCGCCGCTCCCACACACAACCGGGGCATGGCCGCATGTCACGCCGTCGCCAGGTAGGGAAGCGTATGCAGAGCATACCATCTCCCTGGCGGAAGTAGAGGAGAGTGTGCGGAGCGACTTGCAGGATGAACTGCTGCGCCAACTGTATCGCCTGGAGCAACGGGGCTACCGGGTGACCACACTGGTTCGCTTTGGGGAACCGTCCGAGGAGATTGTCGCGGTTGCCGATACCGAGGGCGTTGATCTGATCGCTATGGCAACCCATGGACGCACCGGCTTTGCGCATATGCTGGTCGGCAGCGTGGCGGAGCGGGTGCTGCGGCATCTGACGATCCCCGTGATGATGCTGCGCCCGTCCGAGTTGCTCTGAAAGACTGCCTGAAAAGGGTTGGTCATGGGGCAATACCTTTCAAATAACCGGGCTTACGTGATTCCTTCCCTGAAAGAGGATACCGCCTCCGGCAGGGTGGAAGAAATCATCCTTTTTTCACAAAACATTTTTCACAAAGTGAAAAATGTTTT
>JGI12109J20283_10058918_pt1 | contig 32540 bp, 32 predicted proteins | sample ElkSlonscriptome_12_FD_20283 | JGI IMG/M metagenome (IMG submission 20283)
CGTTGTCGACTGTGCTCAGTCGGTCATGTACCGGTGTGTACGCTCCCTGCCTGCGCAGTCTCCGCCTTGTCTGGAACAAAAACGCCGCGTCAGAGAGGGAAAAGTCCAGGCCGCGGGGATCTGTACTTTGCCAGCTCATGCTTGGGTTGCAGCTTGCCTGGCCGGGAGCTCGCGGGGTATTCTGGCGGCTATGAAAAATCCCTTTAAGACCGGTGGTAAAGACGCAGTCAGGCGCAGTGAAAATCGACCTGCTGCGAAGTCCAGCAGTAAGGACGTGCAAGACTTTCTATCGCGGGTGGCGGCCATGCCTAAATCGCCGATGGCGACGGGGGAGGAGGCGCGATTGATTTTTGCGCTGGATGCGACTGCGAGCAGGCAACCGACCTGGGACATTGCCAGTCAGCTGCAGACGGAGATGTTTTTGAGCGCCCAGTCGCTGGGTGGCCTCAATGTGCAGCTGTGTTATTTCCGTGGCTTCGGTGAGTTTTTTTACTCCGACTGGCAGAGCAATGCCGATGATTTGCTGCAGATCATGCAGAGAATTTATTGTCAGGCCGGCGCGACTCAGTTGCAGCGCTTACTCAAGCATGCCGTAAAAGAAAATGAGCGGCAGAAGATTAAGGCCGTGATTTTTATCGGTGATGCCATGGAGGAAAACTTGGACCTACTGGCGCAGCAGGCCGGTAGGCTCGGTCTTCTCAATATTCCCCTGTTCATGTTCCAGGAGCGGGGCGATCCAGGTGCTCGGCGAGCTTTCATGGAGATGTGCCGACTCTCTGGCGGCGCTTACTCGCAGTTTGACAGCGGCAGCGCCGAACAATTGCGGGATCTGCTGCAGGCCGTGGCCGTCTATGCGGCGGGTGGTCTTAAGGCACTGAGGGATTACAGCTCGCGTTCCGGGCAGTCGGTCAAACTCCTGGAACAGCAACTCAAGACCTGATAGTCAGCGGCTGCTCATGATACTTCGACTGCTTGTGTTGCTGGGCCTGCCGGTTCTGGCCTACTACCTGGCGCTGTCAGTCTCCCGGCGTTTCTCACTCACGCGCCGCCAGAATCGTATCCTGTTCTTCATCACGGCGGCGCTGCTGGTCATTGGTGTTCTTATAGTCCTGGGCAGACTGCCGGTGCACTATATTCTGGCGCCACTAGGAGCGGCTGGAGCCTTCCTGCTTCGATTTCTCCCAACCCTGTTACGCCTCCTGCCGTTCTGGCAAATGTTTAAAAGTCGCGCAGCAAGTGGTTCAAGCCGTTCGTCGAATCAGACTTCGAGCATCAGTACAGACTATTTCGAGATGAAGCTGGTACATACTAGCGGCAACATGGATGGCGAAATTCGCAAGGGTGGCTTCAGTGGCAAGAAGTTGAGTGAACTGGCGCTGTCCGACTTGTTGAGGTTACGCCAGGAGTGCTCTGCTGATGTGGATTCCTTGCAGGTTCTGGAGGCCTATCTGGATCGTATGCATGAGGGCTGGCGCCAACAGGCAGGAGTGGAAGCCGAATCAGAAACTGCGGATGTGGCCGATGAGGGATCCATGAGTCGGCGCCTGGCGCTGGAGATTCTTGGTCTCGAGGGAGAGCCGGATAAGCAAGAGATTACCAAGGCCCACAGGAACCTGATGCAGAAGATGCATCCGGATCGTGGTGGCAGCAGCTATCTGGCACAGAAAATAAACCGGGCCAGGGAAGTTTTGCTCGGCGAATCGGAGTAGGTGGAAACGTCTCCATACGAGGCTTCGTGAGCCGCTTACAGGCAATTGTGGCTGGCGTTCACCGGTCTATGGCTCCCTGGGGAAGTGCTACACTACACCGCCTTGCGCGCTCCCGTAGAAACAAGAGTTCTCAACAATGACACTGATTCGCAACGAAGATTTCATCCAGAGCGTTGCCGACGCCCTACAATATATTTCCTATTATCATCCCCTGGACTTTGTGCGCGCGGTGCACGCGGCCTACGAGAAAGAAGAGTCATCGGCGGCGAAGGATGCCATGGCCCAGATCCTTATAAACTCCCGCCTCTGTGCCCAGGGAAAACGGCCCATCTGCCAGGATACAGGCATCGTCACCGTGTTCCTGAAGATTGGCATGGACATAGCCTGGGAGGGCGGCCTCTCTGTCGCGGATCTGGTCAACGAGGGTGTGCGCAGAGCCTATCTGCTACCGGAGAACGTCCTGCGCGCCTCCATACTCGCCGATCCGGCTGGCGCTCGTACCAACACTCAGGATAACACACCAGCCGTGATCCATATGGAGCTTGTTCCCGGCGCCAGCGTTGACGTTCGCCTGGCAGCAAAAGGCGGTGGCTCGGAAAATAAGGCCAAGCTGGTAATGCTCAATCCAAGCGATAGCATCGCCGACTGGGTGGAGAATACCTTACCGACCATGGGGGCCGGCTGGTGTCCACCAGGGATGCTTGGCATCGGTGTGGGTGGGACGGCCGAAAAAGCCGCTGTCCTCGCCAAGGAGTCCCTGATGGACCCCATCGACATTCACGAACTCAGGCAGCGTGGCCCGGCCAGCCGCATCGAGGAACTGCGGCTTGAGATCATGGACCGAGCCAATGCCCTGGGTATCGGAGCCCAGGGGCTGGGTGGGCTGACCACCGTCCTGGATGTGAAAATCAAGGATTTTCCGACCCATGCGGCCTCATTGCCGGTGGCCATGATTCCCAACTGTGCCGCAACCCGCCACGCGCACTTCACTCTCGATGGCAGCGGCGTCGCTGCACTGACGCCGCCGAAACTTACCGAGTGGCCGGAGATTAGTTGGGATGTTGGACCTCGGGCTCGCAAGGTCAATCTGGACGCGGTGACGCGGGAGGAGGTTGCGACCTGGAAACCCGGAGAAACCCTGTTGCTCACAGGGAAGATGCTGACCGGACGTGACGCCGCCCACAAGCGCCTGCTGCAGATGCTTGAGCGCGGCGAGCCATTACCGGAGGGCGTCGATTTCGAGGGCCGTTTCATCTACTACGTCGGTCCGGTGGACCCTGTGCGCGATGAAGTGATCGGGCCGGCCGGGCCGACAACCTCTACCCGAATGGACAAATTCACCGAACCCCTGCTGGCCCGAACCGGACTCCTGGGAATGATTGGAAAAGCCGAGCGCGGTCAACTGGGAATCGATGCGATCAAAAAGCATGCCGCGGTTTATCTCATGGCCGTTGGCGGGGCGGCCTACCTGGTTTCCCGGGCAATCAGGCAGGCACGGATCGTGGCATTCGAAGATCTGGGGATGGAGGCGATCCATGAATTCGAAGTGGAGGAAATGCCGGTGACCGTCGCCGTGGATGTGAACGGCAGCTCCGTGCACCGCACCGGTCCAGCTGAATGGCGGCAGCGCATTGCAGCCGCCCAGGCCATTGAGGTCAGTTAAAAAACTTCTATCTTAATGCATTGCTGTCCCACAGATTATGCCTCGGAAAACCGTACACAAGCTGAATGCAAGGGATGCTGTGATTACTGCAGGCAAGCCTCTGCGGCAGTCTGTAAGCCCCTGCTGCTAGGCGCAGCCCGCAGGGAATAGTGGGCTCTATTGCCAAGGCGTGCAACGCGGCAGTAAGGGCTTTCTGTGGGCAGGCGCTGCCATTCCTTGACGGGCGGTCGGCAGTTAGCCTGTGTCGACGCAGTCAAGGACCTACGCTGAACGGCGAAAAATGACCGTTGTTAGGGTATTTTTCACGGTGAAGGCACCCTCGAAGGGCGTGGTCCGCAGCGGTACCGGTTACCTGCCGGGCGGACCGGTCGAAGCTGCTCTTGCGCACTGCGAAAAAGGTCTTTAACTGTGGGACAGTAATGATCTGAATCAGTAAATCCCGAAGCAGATTCAGTCCTCCAGCATATCCATATAAGGTGAAGCCACTCGCAGGGAGACTGCCTGTTCCAAATCTCGGATGCGCAAGCCTTCGCTGCTGAAGTCGATATCATCGCCAGTGAGCACATTGTGGTCAAAGCGGTAAATAGTGCCGTTTGTTCCCGCACTGCTGGCTGTGTCGTAGTCTTGAGCGCGGCTCGAGACCGCCTCATTGCGCTGCGCATGTGCGCTCAGTGCCTTGCGTCCATGCCGCTTTGCCAGCATCTGCCGGGTCACATGGGGGGCCAGTATCGAGGCTGAAGCGTTATTACCTCCGAAGCCCTTGGAATTGATTAGTACGGCGTCCATGCCTTCGGTTCCTGTTTCCCGGTGCTGCAACAGAAAATCAAGATTGTCCGCGGTGACGTCTTCGGCAATGACATCAACAGTGGGGATACCCGGTATCCAGCCGTGTGCCCAAACGCCCAGGCTCATTGCGAGCTGGTCGCCGGCGGAGCTTGCCAGTGAATGGCCCAAATAGGCCTTGACCGCAGTCACCGGCCAGCTCTGGATGCCAAAGCAATCGGCAACCCGGCTGAGAATGTGTGACTCGGTCTGGCGGTTTTGTGGCGTCCCGGTGCCGTGGGCCTGCACATAGCTGCGTTCGCGCAGTCCTCGCGCGCCCAAAACATTACGCGTCGCGGCCGCGGCCTTGGCCAGAGACAGATAGTTCCCCACACCGGGACTCGCGATGGATTTTTTATAGCCATCAGCACTGACGAAGACGTCGTTGACGGCGCCGAGTATATTGGCGCCAGTTGCCAGTGCCAGTTCGTCGTCCATGAGCACCACGAATTGCGCCGATTCGGCCAAAGTGAATCCGCAATTGTTACCGAAGGGTCGACAGGCGCGGCGATGATCTGGGGCACTGTTCATGGACAAGCCGTCCAGCTTGCGCAGTGCCTGGTCATCCGCCAGGGCGCCCATGGTAGCGAAGCCTTCGAATATTTCCGGTACGAGAGGCGCCTCACTGGTGCCGACAATGACCACCCGGTGGCTGCCGGACTGAATGTCGCGCATGCCCTGGCGCAGGTTGTAAAGAAATGTCGCACAGGCAGCGACGTTGGTGCCGGTGCTGCCCAGATTGCCGAGCAGATAGGCGTTGATGAAATCCGCCGGCATCTCGGCGTAACCCAGGGGCAGCTGTTTGGAACTGATCTTGCGTCCCAGCAGCTTGGCCTGGAGCATGCCACCATAGCCATTATAGTCTAGCTGTCCCATGCCGCTGCCGGCATAGACGCTGATCTGGTCTGCGGGCACGCGCTGGCGGATCAGTTCCCAGTCGATGCCCAGGGCGTTGATGGCATCGGAGGCCCCGAACACCGTTAACTGCAGTGCCCTGGGATGATTGCGCGATGCGTAGAGTCGGGAGGGATCGAAGCCCCTCGGTAGTTGCCCGGCACTGTTAACGGCGGCCGGGCTGTAGCTGGGCAACATGGCAGCGAAAGGCTTCTCTGCCCTGACGCGCACGCTTTTCGGCTGCGAGGCGGACTGTTCGAGAATGGTCCAGCCGGCGGGCAAAGGCTGCGGGAGTTCACGCTGGCGCAACTCAAACTCCATCGGGCCGCCGTCAGCTGCGGTTAGTACGGCCTCACCATGGGCCAGGAGGCGTTCAGGATCGAAGAGCTGGTCTTCAAGCTTGCGCACAAGAGTTTCCGTTTCAAGCTGCGCTGCCAGTTGCTGCAGATAGCTGTCGTAATCTATTACATTGCCGGTCCCATCCTGCCATTGCGAGCCGGTGCGTGCGAGTCGTCCTGTCAAAGTGGCGAGACTAGCCCAGGTTTGCTGAGCATCTGCATCAGCTAGAACATCCATTACCAGGCGGCGATAGCCATGGTGAAAGGAGCTGCGGCCAGCTGCACTAATGCCGCCGAGGGCGGTTATGACGGGAAGGCGGTTCATAGTGAGGATATTTGGCCCCGCAAAAGGGGTAAGACTATACCGACACTGGCTCGCCCCTGATTAGGGTTTTTAAGACATAAAATGTGTTGTTATAGCCAGCACGGGTTTTCGCCTGCAATCCCTGTTGCTACCGCTACAGCTTGCATCAGACCGGAGCCGCAAATAGCATGAAGTCTCAAACAAATGCCGCAGGAGGCATCATGCAGAGCAGGATTTCCCTAACCTTAGCCATTTTGGCCATGGCTTTACCCTACAGTTCGGTCCAGGCGCAGCAGGACTTTTCCAATGTCACTATCGAAACTGTCCCGGTGGCTGGCAATATCTCCATGCTGGTTGGGTCCGGCGGTAATATCGGCGTATCCGCTGGAGAGGACGGCGTGCTCATTATTGACGATCAGTACGCGCCACTCAGCGCCCGCATTCGGGCGGCATTGGCGGACCTGGGCTCGGATTCTCCTCAGTTTGTGCTCAATACCCACTTTCATGGAGACCATACCGGCGGCAACGCCAATTTTGGGGCCGGCAGCGTGATCGTCGCCCACGAGAATGTGCGGATGCGCCTGGTATCGGGGGGCGCACCGTCCGTGGCGCTTCCAGTAGTCACTTATGATGACGACCTTTCCCTTTACTTTAATGGTGAAGAAATCGAAGTCATCTACATGCCCCGGGGTCATACCGACACGGATAGTGTGGTGCTATTCACTAACGCCAATGTAATTCACATGGGAGACCATTTTTTTAACGGTGGATTTCCCTTCGTCGATCTAGCCAACGGCGGCAGTGTCCAGGGCTATATTGATAACCTGGAGCTGGCCCTATCCTGGATCCAGGACGACACCGAGATCATTCCCGGCCATGGCCCGTTGGCGACCAAGGCGGACTTGCTGGATTTCTACAACATGATTCGTGACACCTCTACTACTATCCGCGTCATGAAATCCCAGGGGATGGGCGTGGAAGCGATTGTCGCTGAGGGACTTGATCCGATTTATGAACCCTGGGGTCAGGGCTTTATCAACGAGCAGCGGTGGATTGAAACGGTTTTCAATAGCTATGCGCGTTGATGAATAACTGTGAGCAGGAAAATACTGCCATGGGGGCATGTCCCCGCAGGCTCTCCGGGTAGCGTTGAAACACACCGACTATCATTCGCGGCTGCGCCTCCTGCATCGTGAATTGGGTATCCCGCCCGATTACGCGCGCAGGACAGGGTTGCCTGTTTACGAAGAGCCGGAGGAACTCGTGGCGACCGAACCGGACTTCCTTGGGCGTCCACAGCGGCTTACCCCGCCTGCCTACGCAGCCTGGGTCCGCATGAGACGAGCTGCTGCCGACGATGGTGTGGTGCTGTTCCTGGTATCGGCCTTTCGTGATCTCGAATACCAGGGCGATTTAATCAGACGCAAGCTGGACCGCGGCCAGACTATTGAGACAATTCTTGAGGTAAATGCGGCGCCCGGTTACAGCGAACATCACAGCGGCCGTGCTGTGGATATCGGCACGCCCGATTGTGAGGTATTACTCGAAAAATTTGAAAATACCACTGCTTTTCAATGGCTTAAAAGACATTCGGCAGACTTTGGGTTTCAACTCAGTTATCCCGTTAGTAATGCTCATGGAATTGCCTATGAACCCTGGCATTGGTGCTATCGGGACTCGAAGAAGTCCCCTTAGACAATCCTGTGACAAAGCGGTAACCTAGAATTAAGGTCGAAGGAAGGAGGAGCGATGCCAGCGATTTTTCGCTTGCCGCAAAACGAACCACGAGTCCTGAGTACTCACAGCCGGAGCCGGTCCGGGTCTGCAGTCAATCAGGTGCTTGATCAACTCGCTCATCTGCCGCTCGACCACTTACTTTTTACCGGCACCTCTCTCTTTCAGGCACTCACTTTCAATCATCGCGTTCGCCGCTGGTTTCCCGGCAAGCAATCCCGACCTGGGGTGCGGTCCGGTATTGCGCCGTGGCGTTTGGCTGCTGGTGTGAGCTCAACGAATTCAGCGAAATCAAAATAGGAGGACAGAAAATCCAGGCGTTCACAGTCGCAACCTAGACTCACTCAACATTTAGGAGTAACAGTCACATGACAAACGAGTTCCAAATTGTATTTCACAATATCGAGCAAAGCGATGCCCTGACGGATGCAGTGCAGAAGCGTATTAACAAGCTGGAGCGTTATTGTGATCAGATAATTACCGGCCGAGTCGTGTTGGATTCCCCCCACAACAATCACCATAAAGGCAAGGTCTACTCGGTAGGACTCGAAATTCACACCTCTACTAAAGAAGTTAGGGTGAACCAGGATCAGCATGACAATCATGCGCATGAGGATCTGTATGTGGCTATACGTGACGCGTTTAATGCCGCCGAGCGTCAGCTCACGTCGATTGACAAGAAACATCGCGCCGTGCCCGTACACAAGATCGAGGCACTCAATGGAGAAAGTGTTCCCTGACCCGATATGGAAAATAAAGATAAAATCGAAATTGAAGCCGCTACTTTCAGGCGGCTTCTGGCTCACCTTGATGAGCACAAAGAAGTTCAAAATATTGATCTGATGAACCTGGCCAGTTTTTGCCGCAACTGTTTGTCAAAATGGTACGCGGCAGAGGCTGAGGATCGGGGTTACGAGCTTGACCTCGATCAGGCTCGCGAGCTCATTTATGGTATGCCTTATCCGCAATGGAAAGAAAAATACCAGAAAGAGGCTTCACCCGAGCAGCTCGCCCGCTTTAAGCCAGACTCACGCTCTGAACAATGAAGACAGGCTTTAACTTCAAGAGACAGCCGAAGTCAGCTCTGCGTTATTCTGGCTCTTGGGTATATTTTGAATTAAGGATGCTCTGATCAATGCAACCCTGCAACCCTGCCCAGTATCAGCTCTCGCTGGAACCGGTCTCGGCAACAAATAGCTTATTCCGCACCAGGCGCCGGTATTCTTTAGGAGTGACCGCATTAAGCTTTTTGAATAAGCCGGTGAAATAACTGCTGTCCTGGTAACCCACGCGGTCGGATACCTCGGCGATTACAAGATTGCTCTGCTTGAGCAGCTCCTTGGCGTGGTTGATGCGCAGCTCCTGCAGGTAGCGCAAGGGCGTTGTATTGGTTGCGTAGCGGAAGCGGCGATTGAGTGATCTGACGCTGAGCTTGAATCGGTCGGCAATGTCGCCAATCTGAACAGCGCCGCTGTAATTATCCTGCAGCCACTCTTGAACCTTGATGATCGTCTCGTCATGATGCGTGCTCTGCTGGTCTGCATTTAACAGCAAAGATTCGTACGAGCGCCTCAGTTCGTGAGTAAAGTGCTGGGCCACCTGGTTGGTAATCTCTTCGCCAAAATATTGCTCGATAAAATGCAGCATGATGTCCCGCGCTGCATTGACGCTGCCGGTACAGAAGATATTTCCGGCATGGGTAATAAAGCGCCGACGCTGAAGTTTCACCCGCGGATAGAGTTTCTGGAATTGATCGAAATAGCGCCAGTGCGTGGTTGCCGGTTTGCCGTCGAGAAGACCCGCAGCCGCTACAAAGTGGGTACCAGTTGCTATGGCGCAGATGGTACTGCCGCAGTCGCTCTGATCGGTAAGCCAGGTGCACAACTCCGGATAGCGATTGACCCCAGCGCCAGGGTTTCCCCACAATCCCGGTACGAAAATGAGTTCGCTGTTGAGCGCATCATCAAGGCTCCTGTGGCAGTGAATGGGGAGCCCGCCGGCCAGCTCGACTCGACGTTCACGGACGGCAATGACCTCGATATTGACCAACAATTCTGGTCGTCTTTTTGCGCGCGCGATGTCGTTGGCCGCGCTTAGCATCTCGAGGGGTATGGTGATGGTTGACCCCAGCGCTCTGGGTATTGCAACTATACTAACCTCACGCACGGGCTGGCCTCACGGTTCATAGTCGATAGCGATAATACAGTAAGCCCTGTGGCCGTTTGGCGACTGAATAGAAACCTCGTCATCGACACGTCTATGCAGCAGGGCCTTGGCCAGCGGTGAATCGATACTGATATAGCCCAGTTTGGGGTCTATCTCGTCTGGCCCGACGAGGCGATAGCGGTGCTCGTCGCCGCCACTGTCTTCCAGGGTCACAATCGCACCAAAAAAGATTCGAGTCCTGTCATCCGGCGGCTCCCTGACGACAGTGACCTCGTCCAGCCGCTTGCTAAGGTAGCGTACCCGTCGATCGATTTCCCGCAGCCGCTTCTTGCCATAAATGTACTCCGCGTTCTCCGAACGATCGCCCAGAGCCGCTGCGTCAGCCACAGACTGGGTGACCTGAGGGCGTTCAATTTTCCAGAGTTGACGCAATTCAGCCTTCAGGCGTGCCTGGCCCCCGGCGGTGATGTATTTGGCGCCTGGCTTAGACGGTGGGCGGTAGCGGCTCAAGGGCTATCGAACTCCAGTGCTAACTGAATACTGCGAGCCTGCTGCCTGTCCGCGAACTTAGGCGCCAAGCGGACGCCAAGGCCGAGTAGTCGGGCCGGCCTGTTGCCGCGGCTAAAGCCCTGGCGACACAGTTTCTCGTAATTCAGCAGATCGTAAGTCTCGGCCTGCATTTCTGCCGTGGTCTGGACAAAATCGTGAAATTTTATCTTCACGAACTGCTTTTGAATGACATAGTCGGCGCTGATTTTTTCCAGTCGGCGCAATAGCTGGCGTCTGAGTGCCGGCAGTTCGCTGAGACAACTGTCCAGGTCTGGCAGGTCGCTGGAATAGGTATTTTCTACGCTAAGGGACTTGCGAATGCGCTCGACCTGCACCGGACGCTCATCGACGCCCCAGGCCAGTTCCTTGAGTCGGTTGCCAAAGTTCCCGAAGTATTTGTTCAGGTCCTGGTGCGGCAAAGCACGCAGATCGAGACAGCTTTCGATACCGAGCCGGTGCATTTGTGCAGCAGTCACTTTGCCGACGCCATGAAGTTTGCTCACAGGTAACGCGGCCACAAAGCTATCCACTTGCTCAGGCTTGACTACAAACTGCCCATCGGGCTTGTTCCAGTCGCTGGCAATTTTGGCAATGAACTTATTGGGCGCAATGCCAGCAGAGATGGTAATGCCGACTTTACTGCGTACCGTGGCACGCACGGACTCGGCGATTTTACTGGCAATGCCGTCGTGATCCTCGCTAACGCTTACGTCGAGATAGGCTTCGTCCAGCGACAGAGGCTCGATCAGGTCAGTGTACTGGCTGAAAATCTCGTGGATCTGCCTTGAGACAAGGCGATATTTTTCCATATCCGGGCGAATGATGATGAGGTTTGGGCAGCGCTGCCGGGCGAGTGCCGAAGACATAGCCGAGTGTATGCCGAATTTGCGCGCTTCATAATTACAGGTGGCGATGACTCCACGGAGCTGGGGAGAACCACCGACAGCCAGGGGTTTGCCGGCGAGTTCCGGATTGTCGCGGGTTTCAATCGAGGCGTAAAAACAGTCGCAGTCGCAATGAATTATCTTTCGTGGCTTCGACATCTGATCCGTTTGAGCAATGCTTCGAAGTGGCTTTCGACTGGCGCAAGGATAGCATGTCGCGTCGTGACTTCGTCGAGCTAAGGATACTCTCGATAATGCAGCCTCCCGCAGAGGCTTGTCTGAATTGTTCAGAGTATCCCTGATTCTGCGGTAATTGCCCGTTGTTTAGTGCCGCATTGTCGTGCGGGGTGAACGGCCAGGGACCCGATAGCTCACCTAGCCATTCTTTTCGGCAAAATCGCGCATGAAATTAACCAGCGCCTCACAGCCTGCCATGGGCATGGCGTTGTAGATAGAAGCCCTGGCACCGCCCACGTCCCGGTGTCCTTTCAGCGCGTAGAGACCTTCCTTTTCGGCCTGACTGAGGAACTCGTCCAGCAGCTCCTCACGCTTGAGGTTAAAGGTCACATTCATGATCGAGCGATGGGCGGCCTGCGCAGTGCCGTAGTAGAAATCGCTCTGGTCGAGATAATCATAGATCAATCCGGCCTTGGCTTCGTTGCGCTCCTCAAGAAGTGCTACGCCACCTTGCTGTTTGGCCCAATCCAGAACCAGGGACATCATATAGATGGCAAAGGTGTTATTGGTGTTCGCCAGCGAATGCTGATCGGCATACAGGCGATAATTCAGCAAGGCCGGGGTTTCGGGCAGGGCTAGATCGAGAAGATCGTCACGCACGATGACTAGCGCCAGCCCGGCCGGGCCCAGGTTTTTCTGCAGGCCGGCAAAGATTATTCCAAACCGATCGATATCAATGGCCCGCGACAGAAATTCGGAGGTCATATCGGCAACCAGAGGTATGTCTCCGGTGTCAGGAAACTGCTGCCAGCGGGTACCGAATAAGGTGTTGTTGCTGGTGATATGCACATAAGAGAGTTCTGGATCCAGGTTCGTGGCGTCGAATTCCGGGATAGCGCTGAAATTCTGCTCCTTGCTGCTGGCCAGTTCAATAGCCTCACCATAACGAGCAGCCTCCTTGCAAGCTTTGACGGTCCAGTTGCCAGTGAGAATGAAGCCCGCCTTGCGTTCAGGATTGCGGTTGATGATATTCAGTGGCACGGCAGAAAATTGCATCTGGGCGCCACCATGGACATAGAGAATATGATAGTTGTCCGGGATGTTAGCCAAATCTTTTAGCAGCGCATCGCAACGATCAAGGATAGCCATAAACTCTTTGGATCGATGACTGATCTCGATAACCGAGGCGCCCATATGGTTGTAGTCTAGGAACTCCTGTTGCGCCCGTTCCATAACCTCGGTTGGTAACATGGCGGGCCCGGCGCCAAAATTAAATACTCGTGTCATAAAAAATATCCTGTACGATTTATTCGACTGCTTTCAGCGTATGCTCAGACAACTGTCACTTTGATGACGTTTTCTATAGCAGCAATGGCCTTGATGTCTTTCTGTGACGGAGGCGATTCAAGATCGATCAGGTTGTAGGCGATCTCGTCCCGACTCTTGTTAAGCATGTCGACAACATTGATGTTCTGGTCCGCCAGAACTGAAAGAATCTGTCCAAGCATTTTCGGCACGTTTCTGTTGGAAATTGCCAGGCGAGTACACGGCTCGGCGTTGCCATCACGTTCTAGGTGCAGATTGGGAAAATTTACGGAATTTCTGATTGTGCCGTTGGCGAAGAAATCCACTAACTGGTCTACTGCCATCAGCGCGCAGTTTTCTTCCGCTTCCCGCGTGCTGGCGCCGATATGAGGCAGACTGATGACGTCTTCGCGTCCGAGTAGTTCCGGTCGTGGAAAATCATTGACGTAATGGCGCAGGCGACCCGCGTCCAGGGCCGACCGCAGGGCGCCTACATCAACGATTTCGTCACGGGCGAAATTCAGCAGGCAGGCGCCTTCCCGCATGGCGGCGAAAAGCTCTGCGTTGATCAGCTTGCGGGTCGACTCCAGTACTGGCAGATGCAGGCTGATGTAATCGGAGCTCGAGACCAGAGCGCTGAGGTTTTCTATGCGTTTGACCGAACTGGGCAGGCGCCAGGCAGCTTCGACAGAGAGCGCAGGATCAAATCCCTGAACTTTCATGCCCAGGCGAATGCCCATGTCTGCAACCAGTGAGCCGATGGCACCAAGGCCTACGACGCCAAGGGTCTTGCCGGCAATCTCACTACCCTTAAACTGCTTCTTCTCGCGCTCCATGAGGCGCGACAGAGTTTCGTAATCACTGTCGGGTGATTGGTTTTCGACAAAGCGAATCCCGGGCACAATATCCCGCGAAGCGAGCAGCAGACCGCAGAGAACGAGCTCCTTCACCGCGTTGGCATTGGCGCCCGGTGTGTTGAATACCACTATGCCGCGATCGGTGCAGGCATTCACCGGGATGTTGTTTACTCCGGCTCCGGCTCTGGCTATCACGCGCAGGTCGGAATGTAACGCCGTTTCCTCCAACCGATGGCTGCGCAGCAATATGGCGTCCGCAGCTCTGACTTCAGGCCCGATCTCGAAACGCTCGGCGGGAAAGCGCGCAAGTCCTGCAGCGGCGATGGAATTGAAAGTTTGAACTTTAGGCATGTCCGTCCTATCTGGGCATTGACCGGAAAACAGGCAGCAGACCGCCGCGGCGGGGGCGTTCGGGATGCGCTCGATCAGATCGTCACGGATTGAGTCGGCTGAGGCATCTTTTGTGAATCCGGGCACCCGAGGCTGGTGCTGCGGCAAGATTGTTGTCGGTTTTTTAAGGGCGGCAATTATGTCTTGAATCGGATGCAAACTCCAGCCACATTTCTGCCAGGCAAGCGTTTTGCCTTAACTCTACAGGGGTTATGATTGGTCTTATTCTGGCAGGTAATTGGTGGATTGAAAGTGCAAAAAAGCATGCCTGGGGTGCCAGAACGCCTGCATCAGTTCAAGACCCCGGTATACCGCATACTCGGACATAATCCTGGGCCGATGACGGGTCCGGGAACCAATAGCTATCTGATCGGCCGGGGTCGCCGCTGCCTGCTGGATCCGGGACCTGATGATGATAAGCAGTTTGCCAGTCTCATGACTGCGCTGGGCGAGGGTGGATTGGAAGCTATCCTGGTAACCCATACACATCGTGATCATTCGCCGCTTGCGACTCGGTTGCAGCGGCAGACCGGTGCCGAGTTACTGGGTTTGCCCGCACCTGACGCAGTCGGGCAGGATAAATCTTTTCAGCCCACGCGCGAGTGGCGCCATGATCACGTACTGGATCTGGATGGGATACGGCTGCGGGCAGTGCACACGCCGGGACATGTGTCCAACCATTTATGCTACCTGCTGGAAGAAGAGAAACTGCTGTTCACTGGGGATCATGTGCTGGAAGGAACGACACCAGTGATTCTGCCGCCTGACGGTAATATGACCGATTACCTGAATTCACTCCGGTATCTTAAGTCTTTGCATTTGGAGTGGTTAGCCCCCGGTCACGGTGAGTTGATCGCGGACCCTGTGGGAGCGATCGATGGGCTGTGTGCCCACCGACTTCGACGTGAGGAAAAAATCATTGCCGCGTTGACTGAGCTGGGTCAGGCTGACGAGAAAGCTTTGCTGCGGATTGTCTATGATGACATTCCTGCCAACCTCCTAACCATTGCCACTAAGACACAGCTTGCACACCTGTTGAAACTACAGGCAGAGGCACGGGCGACCTGCACGGATGGGCGCTGGCGCTTGGTCGACTGAAAGTGCTGCAAGGTGCCGATAATGCAGCGTGGTTTGTTTATATTCTTCGTTGCCGAAATGGCAGCCTTTACACTGGAATCTCCACGGACATTGACCGACGCCTGCAGGAACATCGCTCGGGAAAACGTGGCGCCAGGGCATTGCGAGGTAACTGGCCGGAACGAGTCGTTTTCAGTTGCGTCCTTCGCAGCCGCTCTGATGCCCAGAGGCTGGAGTATAGAATCAAGCAGCTGACGCGTCAGCAGAAGCAGGCGCTGATCGTCGGGCACGTGGCCGTGGAGGATCTGCTGCAGGGCGAAAATGTGCAGGTTCAGCGGTTAACCGGCGGCGCCGAAATGTTGAACGACCAGGACGACAATGGATAACGATTTGCAGCGCCATCGCATCCCGATAGGAATCAGCAGCTGCCTGCTGGGAGAGCGCGTGCGCTATGACGGTGGCCACAAAGGGCACTCCTATATTACGCGCAGGCTTGGAGAATACTTCGAGTTTAAGCCATTCTGCCCAGAGCTTGATATCGGCTTGGGAGTGCCGAGAAAACCCATTCGCCTGTTGCGGCAGACAGACAATTCCATTCGTTGTGTGCAGACCGACGACTCCAGCCGTGACTACACCGAAGCCTTAACCGGGAGCGCAGACAAGCAGAAACACTGGCAACAAACTTTGTGTGGCTACATCTTCAAGAAGGATTCGCCAAGCTGTGGGATGGAGCGGGTGAAGATCTGGGATTCGACCGCGCCAAAACGAGAAGGTGTAGGGATGTATGCCCGCCGTGTGATGGAAAATTTTCCCTTTCTTCCCGTAGAGGAGGAAGGCCGACTCGGGAATGCGTACCTACGTGAAAATTTCATCCGCCGGGTGTATGCCCTGCGGCGCTGGTATGAGTTGGAGGCGCAGGGTCTAACGGTTTCCGGACTGATGGGTTTTCATGTGCGTCATAAACTTATTCTGATGAGCCATGACCAGGAAACCTATGCAGACCTCGGCCGACTTGTGGCAAAGTCGAATCGCGAAAACCTTTCTGACATTGCTCGGCGCTATCTGCAGGAGTTTATGGTGGCGATGAAGAAAAGGGCCTCGCGCAAGCATCCTGTTGACTACATCTCACAGTCTTACTACATGAATCCCTATCCGGAGGAGCTCTGCCTGCGCAATGAGATCTGATCGGGAGTTGAGGCGATGACGGAAAAGATTCGGGTGCAAGGAATAGATCATATCGTTCTGAGGACTACAGACCTTGCTGCAATGTTGGCGTTTTACCGCGATATCCTGGGCTGCGAACTGGAACGGCAGTTGCCGGACCAAGTCGGGCTGGTTCAGCTACGAGCAGGAGCGGCACTGATCGATCTGGTGCCACTGGACAGTGAGTTGGGAAGACTCGGGGGCGGACCACCGACCCAGGGCAGTCATAATGTGGACCATTTTTGTCTGCGAATTAACGCTATGACTGAAACGGCGCTGCGACAGGCGCTCGAGGCCAGGGGAGTGGAAGTGGGGGAATTCTCCGAGCGCTATGGTGCGCAGGGTTTCGGGCGCTCGCTCTATATTCAGGACCCACAGGGAAACGTGGTCGAGCTGAAATTCGCTCTCGAGTGACACCCGGATCAATCAGATCGGCGCCCGGATCTTGTCAGGCGGTTTGTTCCGCAGTGGCCGGACTGATCTTGAAATTGATAAATCCGTACAGGGCCGCTACAAAGGGATTGATGAGATTGAAGAAGCAGTAGGGTAGATAGGCGAAGGTAGCGACTCCCAGGGTACCGGCCATGTAGGCACCGCAGGTGTTCCAGGGCACCAGTGGTGAAGTCACCGTACCCGCGTCTTCAAGCGTGCGCGACAGGTTCTTCATATCGAGATTTCGCCGTTGGTACTCAAGTTTGTACATGCGACCTGGCAACACGACGGCGATGTACTGGTCCGAAGTAATGATATTGGCGCCGATACAGGTCAGCAGTGTCGTCGCGATCAAACTGCCGGTCGAGTGCACGAAGGAAAGCGCATATTCCACCAGTCTGAGCAGGAGTCCCGTATGTTCCATTACGGCTCCAAAAACCATGGCACAGAGAATGAGCCACACGGTATTGAGCATAGAACTCATACCGCCGCGGGTCATAAGGTCATCTAGTGTTGCGTTGCCGCTGCTCAGGGCAAAACCATCAAACAGCGTCTGCCAGGCGCCCTTGAACAAAGCCAGGAACACATTTGGCGTATCGGCAGTTAGCGCCAATACGGCCGGGCGCTGGAAAAGCAGGGCCAGGAGTATGCCGAAAAACGCTCCCGCAAGAATGGTCGGAATAGGCGGCAGGCGCTTGTTTGCCATGACCAGCAGCACCACCACGGGTAGCAGCATTACGGGATTCAGATTGAAATACTCCCGCAGCAGTTCCATAGTCACGGCGAGGTCGTCGGCGCTGGCGCTGGTATCAACATTCAGTCCGAGCAGAGTGAACAACACCAAGGCAAACGCAATGCTGGGTACTGTGGTCCAGACCATATGTCCGATATGAGTGAACAGATCAGTACCCGCGACTGCCGGCGCCAGGTTAGTAGTCTCTGACAGCGGCGACATTTTGTCGCCAAAATAGGCGCCTGAAATGATGGCCCCGGCGGTGGCCTCCACAGATACGCCAAGGCCCGCTGCAGCTCCAATCAGGGCTATGCCTACAGTACCGGCTACGGTCCAGGAACTGCCTATGCTCATGGCGATGAGGGCACAAATGACACAGGTGGCAAGGTAGAAAATAGCCGGATCCAGCAGGAGCAGGCTGTAATAGATCATGGTCGGTACTGTTCCCCCCATGATCCAGCTGCCAATGAGGACGCCAACACTGAGCAGGATAAGTATTGGTTTTATGGCCACATTGACACCAGCAACGATGCTTGCTTCGATCTCTTCCCAGCGTTGGCCGTTGTACCAGCCTATGAGCGCGGCGACCGCCGAGGTCAGGCACAGCGCGATCTGATTAGGACCGTAACTGGCGTCTTCACCAAACAGGTAGACTGACAGGGAAAGAAGAGTTATCAGAATAGCCACGGGTATGAGCGCCTGCACAACGCTAGGGCTGGTCGGGTGTTGTTCGGGAGAGGCCTGTTTTAGGTCAGTCATGGCGGGCAATTCACTCGTTGAGGCGAAGCATAGCGATAGTACGCGGCGCCTGTCCATTTACCAGCATTTACCTTGCAGATTTGCGCTATAATCGTGCATTTGTTGGAGCCTTGGCGGCAAAGTCAAGAAAACCACTACACTCTGCAGAGTGGCAAATAACTGGCAAGATTGATGCCAGGGCCGCATCAAGAGCGCAGCGAACAAAGGTGAACCCCATGAACACTGCTGAGAATCACATAGCCGACATCCAGGCTTACATGAAGACGCTCGGCCACCAGGCACGTGCTGCAGCACAAGTGATGAGCAGGTCGACTACAGCGCAAAAAAATGCCGCACTGCTGGCCATTGCAGAGTCCGTGAATGAGTCGCGGCACGATTTGTTGCTGGCGAATCAGCAAGACCTGGAAGCAGGCCGTATACAGGGGCTGGAGGCGGCTCTGATGGACCGACTGGAACTCAATCAGACACGTATCGACACCATGATAGAGGGACTGCGTCAGGTGGCGGCGCTACCCGATCCAGTCGGTGAAGTCAGTGACCTCAAATATCGCCCAAGCGGTATTCAAGTTGGGCGCATGCGCGTGCCACTAGGTGTGATAGGAATAATTTATGAATCCAGACCCAACGTTACCGCAGAAGCGGCCAGCCTGTGCCTGAAGAGCGGTAATGCCACGATTTTGCGGGGTGGCTCCGAGGCTTTGCGCTCCAACCAGGCCATTGCTGCCTGCATTAGCGCCGGTCTTCGGCAGGCAGGGCTCGACCACCATGCGGTGCAGGTTCTGGATCGCACCGACCGGGAGGCAGTCGGCGCGCTGATAACCATGCAAGAGTATGTTGATGTCATCGTGCCGCGCGGAGGGAAGGGGCTGATTGAGAGAATCAGCAGGGAAGCGAGAGTGCCGGTTATCAAACATCTTGATGGAAACTGCCATGTCTATGTCGATGATGACGCCGACATCGACAAGGCCCTGCGAGTCGCGGTTAATGCCAAGACCCAACGCTACGGCACTTGCTGCACCATGGAATCGCTCCTGGTTGCAGAGGCCATGGCCGAAGAATTTCTGCCTCTCGTTGCTGAGAAATATAGGCAACACCACGTGGAGATGCGTGGCTGTGAGCGCTGCCGCGCCATTGTTGCCGAGGCGATTCCTGCTACTGAACAAGATTGGGAAACCGAGTACCTGGCGCCTATTGTGTCAATAAAGGTGGTCTCGGGATTGGAGGCGGCAATTGCCCATATCAACACCTACAGTTCCCGGCATACTGACGCCATAATGACTAATAACTATCAGCGCGCCCAACGCTTTCTGCGCGAAGTGGACTCAAGCTCGGTAATGATCAATGCTTCGACGCGGTTTGCAGATGGTTTCGAGTATGGGCTCGGTGCCGAAATCGGTATTTCAACGGACAAGCTGCATGCGCGCGGTCCTGTCGGACTGGAAGGACTGACTTCACAAAAATACATCGTCCTCGGAGATGGCCACACTCGCCAGTGATTTCCCGTCTCGGTATTTTCGGTGGTATGTTCGACCCCGTGCACAAGGGCCACATAGAGGCTGCTTGCTATGCCCGTGACAAGTTCTCTCTTGATGTCGTCAAACTTGTACCCTGTGCCAGCCCGAATCACAGGGACCCCGCCAGCGCTTCGGCTGGGCAGCGACTCAGTATGCTGGAGCTGGTGGTTAAGGACAGAGCAGACCTTGAAGTCGATGCAGTGGAAATCAATCGTCCAGGAATATCCTACTCAGTCGATACGGTCGCACAAATTCGTGAGTCGATGCCGGATGCGCAGGTTGCCTTCGTGTTGGGTCTGGACTCTTTCAATACGCTAACAGATTGGTACCAATACGAGCGCTTGTTGCAACTTTGCCATCTGCTGGTGCTGTCCAGGCCGGGAGCCGGCCTGGAGCCCCGGGTGGTAAATGCCATTTCGCTGCCAGACAGGCGCGTGCAGGAGCCTGCTGCGCTGTTCTCGAAAGACCACGGAAACATCCATGTCGACGAGGATTTCTATTCCACTGTATCGTCGACTCTAGTCCGTGCCTGTTTGCGCTCTAAAATTGATGTTTCAGGGCTGTTGGACAGACGAGTTCAGCGTTACATTGAAGACAATGGGCTCTATCGCCAATCTCCCTAGCCGTTGTCGCCAATTTCATCTAGCAAGGAATCACAAAGGATTACAATTGAATAGCAAGAAACTCGCGAAGCTGGTCGAGGAGGCTCTGGACGACTTAAAGGGCCAGGACATCAAAACCATTAACGTCAAGCAGCTCACCGAGATAACTGACTACATGGTGATCGCTACAGGCCGCTCCAATACCCACGCGAAAGCACTCGCAGATGCGGTGGTTCAGCAAGTGAAGCAGGCTGGCGTCAAACCGGTTGGAGTCGAAGGAAAATTGCAATCGGAGTGGGTCCTCGTTGATGTGGGTGACGTTGTGGTGCACATTATGCTGGCGCCAGTGCGAGCGCTTTACAACCTGGAAGATCTCTGGAATTTTCAACTCGAAGACAATAAATCAGAGTCGGCGTCCAGGAGTCAGGCCGAAGACCAGGAATGCCCTGAATAAAGCGGTTGTTACCTCAAGAGGGTCCGCATTGAGAATCTCGTTACTGGCGATTGGCGCGCGTATGCCCGCTTGGGTGCAGGCAGGGGTGGAGGAATATAGCCGCCGCCTGCGCCATGAGTCTGAACTGAGCATCATCGAGATCCCCCTGTCAAAGCGTGGCAGTGCCGGCAACATTCACCGTAGCCGGCAGAAAGAAGGCCAGGCACTGCTGGCGAAAGTTGACCCCATAGACCATGTTGTGGCGCTGGAGGTAACTGGTCGAACACTGTCCACGCCGGCTCTGGCCAAGCGACTGCAGATCTTGCGCGAGGAAAGCCGAACACTCAAGATTCTTATCGGTGGCCCGGATGGTCTGGACCGGTCCTGTCTCGACAGAGCCGACGAATGCTGGTCTTTGTCTGCGTTGACGCTGCCGCATCCGCTGGTGCGTGTTGTCCTCATCGAGCAAATCTATCGCGCCTTCAGTCTGCTCAGGGGGCACCCCTATCACCGCGAGTAACGCTGAGCGACTGCCTCCGGTGACTGCTACGGCGTGCTGGGAACTGGACCTGATTCTGCGAGTCAAAACAGCTAGACTTGAGAATTGATCAGCCGCTATCTAGATTGATCATGGAAGACCAGCACAAACTTGGGCAGCTCCAGGGCCTGAGAGCAGTCCAGTAGGACTTCAGGCGCAACTGCCGGCGCCGACAATTACACTTAATCCAGATAAATTAAAACAGCAATCGAAGCAATCACAGGGACCCGCGCAGCATGGCTCGCAAATGGCAATTGAAGGACCACGAGGCAGAACGCCAGCTTTTCAACGGCCGGCTGCTGGCCGCCATGGCCATAGTAATGCTGTTGTTTGTTGCCCTGGTGGTCAAGCTGGTGCACCTGCAGGTGTTCCGGCACGATTACTTCTCTGCCCGCTCGGACGGCAATCGTCTGCACTCACAGTATGTGCCCCCAAACCGTGGTTTGATACTGGATGGCAGCGGCAAGCGGCTGGCTTTCAACAAGGCTACTTTTAATTTGACCGTCGTGCGTGAGCAGGCTGGTGATCTCGAGCAGACTCTGTCTCGAATCAGCAGTCTCATCGACCTCTCGCAGGAAGACATAAAACAGTTCCAGAACCGGCTCCAGCGCAATCAAGTGCCCTACACGTCAGTGCCGCTGCGTTACATACTCAGTCCTGAAGAAAGGTCTCGCATTGCTGTGAACGGGCATCTGCTGCCTGGAGTCGCCATTGAGCCCCAATTCGTGCGCTCTTACCCCCTAGGCGAGTTGACCGCTCACTCGGTCGGCTACGTGGCAGAGATCAATCGTCGCGAACTCGATGCGATGAGTGAGGAGGAGCGGGAGAATTACGGTGGCAGTAACCATATAGGTAAGACCGGGGTAGAGCGCACCTACGAAGATCTGCTGCACGGCAACGTCGGCTATGAAACCGTTGAGAAAAATAATCGCGGTCAGGTCATGCGCACACTTGACCGCTATGACCCTGTGGCGGGCAAAAACCTGACTCTGTTCCTTGAAAGTCGTCTGCAGATTGTGGCGGAGCAAGCGCTCGGTGAGTTCAGGGGCGCGGTCGTGGCCATAGATCCCTTGACCGGCGGTATTCTGGCCAAGGTAAGTAAACCCGGCTTCGATCCCAATCTGTTCGTTACCGGCATCAGCAGTGCCGATTACAGCGTTCTGGTCAACGATATTTGGAGCACGCCTCTTTTTGACCGCACGACCAATCCCTATCCGCCTGGTTCGACGATCAAACCGTTCCTGGGGCTGGGTGGCCTGCATCACGGCCTGGTTGATTACGAATTCGCCATCCAGGATCCGGGCTACTTTCGGCTTCCGGGCGTGAGTTATCGCTGGGGAGATTACACTCTGCGCACCGCTGCCGGAGGCGGGCACGGGCATACGGATCTTCAGCGAGCAATTTTTCAGTCCTGTGACACCTTTTTCTATGATCTTGGCAACCGCATGGGAATCGATACCATGCACAGTTTTATGAGCCGCTTTGGTTTCGGTGATAATTTTGCTATCGACATTGATTATGCGCGGACCGGCGTTCTCCCGTCGCGGGAGTGGAAGCGGAATTCCCGGGGCGAGCCCTGGTACCCGGGTGATACGATCAATTCTTCGATCGGCCAGGGCTATATGTGGGCCACACCACTGCAACTGGCTACCGCAGCCGCGATAATGGCGAGAAAGGGCGAGATGGTGCGACCGCGGATGCTCAAGGCCATCGACGGCGAACCCTACGACCCGGTGGTTGCTGAACCGAAAGCAGACGTGGTGCTGAAAGACCCGGATTTCTGGCGCTATGTCCACGAATCCATGACGATGGTTGTGCACAGGCCCTATTCAAAAAAATTCCGGGATTACGGCACGGCCTACGAGGCCATAGCCATGGCAGACCCCGATATGCCCTACACCATGGCCGGGAAATCTGGCTCTGCGCAGGTGGTTGGCATAAGCCAGGATATTCTGTCCAGTGAGGACATCGAGGTTTCCGCGCTGAACCGGGACCATGCCCTGTTTATCAGTTTCGCGCCGGCCTTGCATGCCGAGATTCCGCCAAAGATCGCAGTGGCCGTATTTGTGGAGAACGGAGAGCACGGTTCGAGTGTCGCCGGTCCTATTGCCAAGGCAGTCACGGACGCCTATCTGCTCGACATTTTGCAGCTTGATTTCGGCAACGAGCATGGCGCTGAAGAGGCCCGCAGCCTGATTTCCAGTGCCGATGATTAATCAAGACTTCGTCAGACAGTCCACTGGCATCCAGCAGGGCGCTCGCGGCAGAAGGTCGCTTTGGGGGCTGCTGCATTTAGACCCTCCTCTGCTTGTGGGAATAACCGTATTGTGTGCATTTGGGGTACTGGTGCTTTTCAGTGCCAGCGATGGCAGCCGAGCCATTGTGCAGCGCCAGGCAATGGTCATGGCTGCAGGACTGCTGCTGATGTTCATCGTCGCCCAGTTCGATGTGAGCTTCTATCGTCGCTGGGCGCTGAGTCTTTACGGGCTGGGTATTGCACTGCTGCTGACCGTGCTATTTTTCGGGGTGGAAGCCAACGGCGCGCAAAGCTGGCTGGATCTGCCCGGTCTTCCCAGTTTCCAGCCCTCAGAGGCCATGAAATTCATCGTACCCATGGTCCTGGCATGGTTTCTTGCCTCCCGCCCACTGCCGCCAAGCTTCATCAATCTGATCTGGTCCCTGCTGCTGATCATGCTACCTGCTGGTCTTATCATTCAGCAGAACGATACCGGTACGGCCATTATGGTCACCATGTCTGGCGTTTTTGTGATCATGCTGGCAGGAATAAGCTGGCGACTTGTGATCTCAGGTTTGATTGCCATGCTGCTGGCCTCACCGGCCTGGTATATCTTTCTCGCCCAGGAGCACCAGAAGAACCGGATACTGACTTTTCTTGATCCCTATCGGGATCCGACTGGCGCCGGCTACAACATCATTCAATCTCAGATTGCGATTGGTTCCGGTGGCGTCTACGGCAAAGGCTACCTGGAAGGCGCGCAGTCGCACCTGGACTTCATTCCAGAGAGCAATACCGACTTCATTCTGGCGGTACTGGCGGAGGAGTTCGGTCTGCTCGGAGTGCTTGTAGCCATTGGGCTTTACCTGTTCATTCTGGTTCGAGGCATTTATATAACCTGGGCGGCTAACGACATCTTCGCCCGGCTGCTTGGTGGCAGTATTACCCTTACCTTTTTTCTTTATGTATTTGTCAATATGGCCATGGTCTCCGGGCTGCTGCCGGTCATCGGCGTGCCCTTGCCGCTCATCAGCCGCGGTGGAACTGCTGTCCTGACGTTGTTCGTCGGCTTCGGTCTGCTCATGTCTATACACACTCATCCTCGTAAAAGGGTTGTCTAAGCAACTGAATTTATTGCAGAATAACTAACAGGCGGTGAGGATCGTCGGGCCAGGCTGCGAGGCTCGGGAGCAGTGGCTAAAATTTTCCTGAAAGCGGACGCTAACCTGTTAACCGGTGTAGGGTTTTGCAGATGAAGATACGAAGAGCGCGGGAGTATTCGCGGGAGCTTTGGCTGGGCGCTATGGCCCTGGCCCTGCTGCTGCTCGCTGGTTGCGCAGCCATGCCGAGCGCGGATGACAATCCGAATGCGGGGCGCTACAGCATTCTTCAGGATCGTGCACCCAGTGGCATCGTGGATCTGGCATTGATTCCGGAGGTGAATCCGGAGCCGGTGCGGCGAACCAAGGCCGGGAACCGCAGCCCCTATACGATTCTCGGGCGCACCTATCATGTTCTGCCGAGCGAGAGTGGCTACCGCGAGCAGGGAGTCGCTTCCTGGTATGGTGAAAAATTCCACGGACACGACACCTCCAACGGAGAAGTGTTTGATATGTACAAGCTGTCGGCAGCGCACAAGACCCTGCCGATCCCGAGTTTTCTTCGGGTCACTAATTTAGGCAATGATCGCAGTATCATAGTCCGCGTGAATGATCGCGGCCCCTTTCACGATGACAGGGTAGTGGATCTTTCCTATGCTGCGGCGCTCAAGCTCGGCTTTGCGGACACGGGGACGGCCGACGTGCTGATCGAATCTGTGGTTGACGACAGCGCCGGCGATCAAACTCATGCGTATGCCGCCGCAGAGGCCCAGCCTCGGCCTGGGGAGTCTGCAGCGCAGCAGTATTTGCAGGTTGGCGCATTCGCCAACCTGGAATCGGCCCAGCAACTGCGCACACGTATGCAGGCCCTGACTGCGCATCATGTTTTCATCCGCTCGATTTCGACGCCGACCAGAGGGCTACTGCATCGCGTGCGGATCGGCCCTATTCAGGACGCCGGTGAAATCCGGCAGCTGGCCCAAAGTGTAGTTGCCGCTAATCTGGGAAGCCCGTACACTGTTCTTGAGTAGGTTCACTACTCAGGCGCCCGCTTACCCTTCCGATTCCGGCATTTTCCGACAGCCGATGCTTCCAAGCTCATAATTCAGATAACCACAGACCAATCCCATGATGATGAAACGACTCCTCACTATCAGCTTTTTCGGCCTGCTTAGTGCTGCGCCCGTTCTAGCTCAGACCATTATTCCCCGGGCTCCAGAAGTTAACGCCATCAGCTATATCCTGCTGGATGCCAGAACCGGGCAAATCATCACCGAGGGTAACGCGGATGAATCTCTGCCTCCGGCCAGCTTGACCAAGATCATGACTACCTATATTGCCATGGAGGAAATAATCAATGGCAATCTGGATTTGAATGAAATGGTCCATATCAGTGAAAAGGCCTGGCGCATGGAAGGCTCCAAGATGTTCGTGGACGTCAACACCCGGGTTGCGGTCGAGGATTTATTGCGCGGCATCATCATCCAGTCAGGTAACGACGCCAGCGTCGCCCTTGCCGAGCATATCGCCGGTAGCGAGGAAGCATTCGCCGATATGATGAACCAGTATGCTGAAGTTCTGGGCCTGAACGACAGTTATTTCATGAACTCCAGCGGCCTGGATACGGAAGAATATTATAACTACATGTCTGCCCGTGATTTAGCCAAACTGGCTCAGGCCACGGTGATCGAGCATGACCGCTTCTACCCAATGTATGCGGAAAGAGAATTCACCTACAACGAAATCTCCCAGCGTAATCGCAACACGCTTTTATTCCGAGACCGTAATGTAGACGGTCTCAAGACCGGATGGACTGATGCCGCGGGTTACTGTCTCGTGGCTTCGGCGGAGCGGGACGGCATGCGACTGGTGTCAGTCGTTATGGGTGCAGCCAGCGAAGAAGCTCGGGCTATCGAGACGCAGAAATTACTTACCTATGGATTTCGCTACTTCGAGACACACAGGCTCTATGAAGCCAATCAGGCGCTTACCAGCGTTCCGGTATGGGCGGGGGAGCAGTCCGAGGTAAGCCTTGGTATTCCGCAAGAAGTCATCGTCACAATTCCCCGTGGATCGGTGGATGAACTCAATGCCACGTTGGATGTGGACGAAGTCATTCAGGCGCCATTGAGCCAAGGCCAGGTGATGGGCACTGTGGCAGTGACACTGGACGGAGACAGTATTTACCAGGGTGAGGTGATTACCTTGCAGGCGGTTGAGCAGGGAAGTATGGTCAAGCGCCTGGTGGACTGGGTAACCCTGTCATTTCAGAATCTGATTTCTGACTGAGGAGTCATGTCTGCCGATAAAAACTCCAGCGCAACAGATGCCCCTAAAATAGAATTTCCCTGTCTCTATCCGATTAAGATTATCGGCCGGGCGGAATACCAATTCCAAGAAGCAGTGATCGAGGTCGTGGAACGTCACACCGGCAAGATTGATTCAGAGTTGATCAGGGTCCAGCACTCGCGAGCAAAAAACTATCTTTCGGTCACCGTAACTATCGCCGCTACTGGCGAAGACCAACTTCGGAACATCTTCGTTGACCTGAAACAGATCGACAGCGTCAAGATGGTGCTCTAGTAACCTGCAAGCATAGATCGCATAGGACACCAGAGTGCTGCTTACCGACTATAAGTGGTTTGAGGCTCGACCCCACAGCGAGAGTGTTGGCAATCCACCCTTGATTGTTCGCCGCCTTGGACTGCAGGACTACCGGCCCATTTTCGAGTCCATGCGCTATCTGGCGCAACACAGCGGACCGGAGCGGCAGGATGAAATCTGGTTGCTCAGCCACAAACCGGTCTACACTCAGGGACAGGCTGGCCGCCCCGAACATGCAGTGAACCCGGGCAATATACCCGTGGTTCAGGTGGATCGCGGCGGTCAGATAACCTATCACGGTCCCGGCCAGTTGGTTGCCTATCTGCTGATCAATGTGCGCCGGCGCAAGTTAGGGGTGCGAGTTCTGGTCGACCTGGTGGAACAGGCCGTGTTGGCCACGCTCAGCCATTTCGGTATTACCGGGACGACTAATCCGAAGGCACCGGGTGTCTACGTAAAAGATGCTAAAATATCCGCATTGGGGTTACGCATCCGCAATGGATGGAGTTACCACGGCTTGAGTGTGAATGTGAACATGGATTTAAGTCCTTTTGCCAATATAAACCCCTGCGGTTATCCGCATCTGGCGGTAACACAGATGGCCGACTTCATTGAGCCGAAAGCGGCGGAGCTTCAGAGTGTGGGCATGGTACTGACCGACCAGCTTTTGGTGGCGTTGGGGTACTTGGCCCACTACGATCTAATGCAACAAGACGCAATAGGTATGTCATGACAGAGAATTCAGGCGCAAACCCTCGCAAGCGCCGTAACGTCCTTGTTGAAGGACAGAAACTGCGGGGCGCCGAGAAGGTCAAGCGAATTCCTATAAAAGTCATTCCGACTCAGGAATTACCTGCTAAGCCCGATTGGATTCGGGTAAAGATCCCGGCTTCGCCGCGAGTAAAACATATCAAGCAGAAGCTGCGCGAGCACCGACTGGCTTCTGTCTGTGAAGAAGCCACATGTCCAAATTTGGGGGAGTGCTTCAATAACGGCACAGCGACTTTCATGATCCTGGGTGATATCTGCACCCGTCGCTGTCCTTTTTGTGACGTCGCCCACGGCAAGCCGCGTCCGGTGGACGAGAATGAGCCCGTCGAGTTGGCCGAAGCTATCCGAGAAATGGGGCTTAGCTATGTTGTTATCACCTCGGTTGATCGTGATGATCTGAAGGACAGTGGTGCCGGGCATTTTGTAAGCTGTATTAATGCAACGCGCCGACTCAATCCCGGTATTACTGTAGAAGTATTGGTGCCAGACTTTCGCGGCAGGATGGATGTCGCGCTGCAATTGCTGCAGGCGGATCCACCGGATGTGTTTAACCACAATCTCGAGACCGTGCCGCGACTCTATCGTCAGGCTCGTCCTGGTGCCGACTATCAGTGGTCGCTGGATCTACTTGCCGCTTATAAGGCCCGGGTGCCAGGTGTACTTTCCAAGTCCGGGCTCATGCTTGGCCTGGGTGAGACGATTGACGAGGTCAAAGCGGTCATGCGTGACCTGCGGCAACATAATGTTGACATGGTGACTCTCGGACAATATCTGCAGCCCAGTCGAGACCATCTTAAGGTCGATCGCTTTGTGCACCCGGATGAATTTGAGGCTCTCAGGGTCTATGGTGAAGACCTTGGCTTCAGTCATGTCGCCAGCGGACCGCTTGTGCGTTCTTCCTACCACGCCGACAAGCAGGCTCAGGGCCAGTCGGTGGGTTGAGGTTGCTCTGACATGAAGCTGAACCGGCATTGTTCAGAGGATTCTTAAGTCTCCACGGTGATGAAAAAAACTCCGCCGCAGCTTGCCGCCAGCGTTATCGGTATGCTGGTGGCGGCAATCGTGACCTTCAGCTATTTTAACAATACCGCCACTGTGGGTGAACTATCGCTGTGGCTGCGTGCGTCGTGGCTGAACATCGCGGTGCTGGCTCTATTTGTTGCCGCCTATCCATTCACCCGGCTGTCCGGGAACCGGTCGAATGGGTTTGCCCTGGGCTTGTGTTTCGCGCTTGTTCTACCGGCCTACTTCTACTTTCTTGTGCTACTGCCTGCACAGGCGGAAGAGGGTATAGAGGTCGGTCCGCTGGAACTGAGCTTGATCACAGATCGGTCGAGTAATGGCATCGTTGAAATCGGTTTCTCATACCCTATCTTCACTCCGCGCCTGACTCTGAGTAATAAAGGGCTCTATACGCGTCGGGTGCAAATTTTTTTCCGCGTCACGGATCCGGGCGAACAGCCATCGCTGTACCGGGCGGTGCGAGCAAGCATTCCTGATTCAGGCCTGAGCGTTGAGGCAACAGTACGCGGAATGCTAAGCGAAAATGAGGACTATTTGTTCAATCCCTTGACGCTGCCGCCTGGGCACAGTATTTCCGGAAGAATGGTGTTTATTATCACCGGCGTCGAGAGCGGCTATTCCTTCAGTGATTCTTTGCGCGCAGCGAGATCAGCTCAGCTTGAAATACGTGATCTCGAGGGTGCCCTGATAAGTAGTCTGGCCGTTTCGGGGTTGTGATTTCGGCAGCTGCGAGAACCCTCTGATTGATTTGCCCTCGGCGCTCGTTTAACCTCGTAGCTTCCCAACTAGCGGCTACAATCATGAATATTCCTCTGAAAACAATAAGCAAGTTCATGGCGGCGGGGAGCCTGCTCACGCTTCTCTTTGCCAACTTTCAATTACCCGCATTCGCCCAGGACTTTCGCGGTTTCCGCATTGTGCAGATTCTGCAGGAGCCAAGACACAGAACTGTTCATCAGGACGAAGACGTTTACTTTTTGGATGTGCAGATCAACCCTGGCGACACGACTCTGCCCCACACCCATGACGCAGCAATCTTGTACACGTTTATCAGTAATGGCGACGGGCCTCTCTATGGTCGCGTCTCCGATAACACCGACTATGTGGAACGCAATTTTACCCATGCGGTCTCAAACCCCGGACCCAACCTTTTTCGCATTCTGGCGCTGACAAACTACGGTGCCGGGTTACCTACCCTGAACAGTGACCGTCCGTTAGGTATTGACTTCGAACCGGAACTTGAGAACGAGTGGTTCCGTTCTTACCGGATCGAACTGGAGCCCGGACAGGAGACTGCGGCGCATACTCACAATAATCCGGCAGCGGTGATTCAGGTGACGGCGGGACGCGTGCATGTCAGTCGTCATGATGGACTGACTGCAGAATTGACGGATATGGGTGACTGGGCCTGGCGCGAGGAGGGTAAGGCTTTCAGTGTTCGTAACGTGGGCAGGGAAGCGGTGGAAGTGGTGATAAACGAGGCGCGGCGTTGAGCTGATTTACGGTTCAGCAGCGGGTAGCGGGATGTCACTGGCTCGCTTCAGGCTCAGCCCCAGCCCCTTATATTCGGCAATCGCCAGGCCAGCGGCGACGCTGGTAAAGGGGTTATGTTCCACTACGCGGCCAGGGAAGCGCGCTTCGAGTATCTGCCGGACTGCCGGTATCAAAGATGAGCCCCCCGTGCGAAGTACCCGATCGATCTCTCCCGTCTGCAGTCCAGCTTGACCAAGAACCGCTTCCAGTGAAGACTCGACGCGGTTCAGCGAGCCGGCGATCATGGTTTCGAACTGAGCCCTTGTTACGTTGATCTCCAAGTCCAGCTCGGCGATGTCCAGGGTCGCTTCCTCCTCGCGTGAGAGTGTCGACTTGAGATCTTTGATCGCCTGAAAGACCAGGTAGCTGTAGTTGTTCTTGATCAGGTCATACAAGCGGCGAAACTTGTGTGCGGCGGCGTCACCATAATCGATTCGTTGCTTCAAGGGGGAGGTATAGCGATTCTGGTTGAGCATATAACTGATCGGCCAGTTCAGCAGTAATTCCTCATAGTCCTCGAACGGAAACAACGTACTTATCTCCCGGTCTTCTCCCTTGCGCCGCCAGAGCTCTCCCTTCCCGAGCTCGGGAAACAACAGTTCCCGAAAAAGGGCCTGGTCGATATGATCGCCACCAAGTCCAATACCGTGGGTGGCTAATACGCGGAAATCTTGCTCCTGCCAACGCAGGACGCATAAATCTAAGGTTCCGCCTCCAAAGTCGAGTGTTAGGATAGTCTGGTCGCCACTGCCTCCGTGCTCATGCAGATAACTGAGCGTCGCCGCCACAGGCTCTGGATAGAAAGACTGCGCTTTGATTTCGGCGTATCCGTAGGCTTCGGAGAGCAAAGCCAGGGCGTGTGAATTACGCCCAGACTCCTTGCCTTCGAAATTCACCGGATGACCAATACAGGCGTGATCCAGTTCCTCGTCAGAACCCAGGCTGGTCAGCAGAGACTGGGTGGATTCTCTGATCCGGAGCAATAGTGGAGTGATTAGGGCAACGATCCTAAACGGGCGATCAAATACCATCAGTCGCGGCGCCTGACTATTGCCCAGTAGACGTTTAATACCGCGGAAAAGTCGACCTGGCATTCCGGCGTCGACGATGGGCTGTCCATAGACTTTCACTGTGTTCGATTCTTCTGGCAAGCCATGATCACCGATTTGTCCCGTTTGGTTTCGGGCCTCTCCAAGAACCTCGCTACTGAGTTCAACGGTGCGTCCAACATTGCTCTCCACATAGGTGTCAATGGCGGCCTGACCGGTCTTAATTTGGATTGCTTTGTCTACATAGGTAGCGCTGGGCATGACGGGATTTTGAAATTCCAGATGTACTAGATGCAGCCTGCAGCCATCAAAAACGGCGGCCGTGCTGTTACTGGTGCCATAGTCGATGCCGACGCCGAAGCTTGGTTTTTGTGAATTTGTGGACAATTGCGAGTATTGCTTTTGTAATAGAATGAAAAGATAATAATATTTGTTGTCGTTGCCGAGCGTGCTATCTGGGTCGGAGAACTCTGAGAGCGGCTTCCATTGCAGGCGTCGGGAGACTGGCTCTGTTACGCTAATCCCGGGTGGCACAAAAGGGTATTCACGGAATCCCTGGCCCAATTTCCAATTGGGCTGCCTCCCACTGCAAGGTTAGCTTGCAGTTTTTCTAGAGTTGGCCTATTCTCCCGCGATTTACGTCCTCGGAGATGCTGACCGGTTCCGGGTCGGTTGCAAAGACACTGCCGGGCACGCATCGGGTAAAGTAAGTATAGTCAGGAGTTTCTCATGCGTACAGCATCGCGCTGGCGTCATCTTCTAGGCTCAGCGGGGCTTATGCTCCTGCTGGTCACTCAGGGCCAATCGGCCCTGGCGGGCACTATTGTCCGTATAAGCACCTCCATCGGAGACTTTTCTATCGAGCTGCTGGACGCTGAGGCTCCGTTGACTGTGAGTAATTTCCTCAATTACGTGACGCGCAACGACTACAATGCGACGTTTTTGCATCGGGTTGTCGACGATTTTGTCATGCAGGGTGGAGCCTATCGCTTTGAGCGTTTCGTTGGTCCGGTTGACGTGCCCACAGATCCTCCGATTCCCAATGAGTTCGGTACGCCGAATACCCGCGGTACGGTTGCTATGGCAAAGGTGCCAGATGAACCCGACAGCGCCACGAGTCAGTGGTTTGTGAATATTTCTG
>JGI12109J20283_11077804_pt1 | contig 32469 bp, 25 predicted proteins | sample ElkSlonscriptome_12_FD_20283 | JGI IMG/M metagenome (IMG submission 20283)
GGCTCGTCAGCTGACCGACGTGACTCGTGGACGACCTTCGGAGGCCGCCCGACTCGATTCCATGTCCTGCCACAGGTCGGAACAGCACCTCCACTTGGCGGACGGAGGCGCTCACCGGGTGCAGACCAAAAAACTGACGCACTCAAGCGCGACAGGGATGGGGCGCTGTTCAGGGTCCCTGCCGCAGAATGCCTGAAGGAAAAAATGCTCTAAGAAGGCCTTGCATTAGCACTCGCTCTGCGATCCTCCGGGTTTGCCCGCCAGCAGCCCGCGCGGCATACTCGCCCGGCAGGGGCCGCAGCCGCGGCGCATTGACTCGACCAGGAGGCTTCGAATCACCATGGCGTCAGGGAACTATTCCATCTGGATCAACGGCGAGCTGAAGCCCGAGGACCAGGCCACGGTCTCGGTCTTTGATTCCGGCTTCGTGCTCGGCGACGGCGTCTGGGAGGGCGTGCGCGTGGTTGCGGGGCGACCCGCCTTCCTCGATGCGCATCTAGAGCGCTTGCGCCAAGGCGCCCAGGCGCTGATGTTGGCCGAAGTCCCGGAGGACGCAATCCTACGGCGAGCCGTGACGGAGACCATCGAGGGGAACGGGCTGGTCGACGAGGCGCATCTGCGCATCATGCTGACGCGTGGCGTCCGGCGGGAGCCCTACCAGAACCCTCGCTTGGCAGGCTCCGGGCCCACTCTGGTCGTGATTCCCGGCCATCATCCGGTGACAGACGAGCAGCTGACCCGCGCACAAACGCTGTTCACCGTCCACGTTCGCCGCGGCGCTCCGGACGTGCAGGATCCTCGTATCAACAGCCACAGCAAGCTCAACTGCATCCTTGGCTGCATCCAGGCAAACGTGGCCGGCGCCGATGAGGCCCTGATGCTCGATCCCGACGGCTTTGTCGCGACCTGCAACTCGACGCACTTCTTTATCGTGCGCAAGGGCACGGTGTTGACCTCGGACGGCCGCTACTGCCTCGGCGGGATCACCCGTGGTCACGTGCTGGAACTCTGCGCCGAGCTGGGTATTCCGGCGCAGCAGACCACCTTCAGCCTGACCGAGGTCTACTCCGCCGACGAGTCTTTTACGACCGGCACCCTGTCGGGTCTGCGCCCGGTCGGCACCATCGATGGACGCAAGGTCGGCACGGGCGAGCGCGGACCGATCACTCAGCGCCTGCAGCAAGCCTACGAGGCCCTGATCGAAGCACCCGATGCCGGCTGACATGGCCAAGGGGCGACGCATCGCCATGTGGTCAGGGCCGCGCAATATCTCGACGGCGATGATGCGCGCCTTCGAGAATCGAACCGACTGCGTGGTCGCCGATGAACCGCTCTACGGGGCCTGGCTCAGTCAGACCGGAGCGCCTCACCCGATGGCCGAGGACATCATCGCCGCCATGGACTGCGACTGGCGATCGGTCGTGAATGACCTGACCGGCCCGATTCCTGAGGCCGCATCGGTCTGGTATCAGAAGCACATGACCCATCACCTTCTCGATGAGATGGTCGAAGCCGACTGGCTGGGCCAGCTGGAGCACGTCTTTCTCATCCGCGACCCGGCGGCGGTCGTGGCCTCCTATCTGGCCAAGCGCGACTGCGTGTCGCCGGAGGCGATCGGCATTCCGCAGCAGGTCAGACTGTTCGAGCTGCTGTCGGAGTGGACTGGCACGCCGCCGCCGATCATCGACAGCGGCGAGTTTCTCAAAGCCCCAGAGGGTCATCTGCGGGCGCTGTGCACCGCGCTCGGGCTTTCTTTCCAGTCGAGGATGCTGCACTGGCCCGTGGGTCCGCGCGACAGCGACGGCCCCTGGGCCGCGCACTGGTACGGCCGAGTCTGGGCCTCGACAGGCTTCGGTCCCGCGCCCGGCGATCCGCCGCCCCTGACCGGTCAGGCGCTCGACGTCGCAGACGCCTGTCAGGAGCACTACCAGCAACTGTTCCAGCAGCGCCTGCTCCCGACGCACTGAGACCCCATCCGTTACCGACGCCGCAGTGAATAACGCTGCTATCGACGAGGTGATGGCGTATGGTTGGCGTGATGCCGGTCGTCCTCGGATCCAGCGCTGAAGATCGCTCGCAGGGGCCGTAGACTGACACCCACAATCTTTCGACCTCTTCTGGAGACCTGATCCATGCGCATTTCGACTCTGGGCCTGCTGGCGCTGACCGTTTCCGGTTTGGCGCTCGCCGAGACACGACTCCTCCGCCAGCCCGACCTCTCCGACGAGCATCTCGTCTTTGTCTACGCCGGCGATCTCTACCTCGCCGGCACGGACGGCGCCAACCCCCGTCGCCTGACCAGCCACCCTGCCGAGGAAAACAATCCGAGTTTTTCTCCTGACGGTCAGCATATTGCCTTCGCGGCGGCCTATGGGGGGAATACGGACGTGTACCTCATCGCGATCGAAGGCGGGAACCCGGAGCGTCTGACCTGGCATCCGGGCGATGACATCCCCGTCGGCTGGCAGGCCGATGGCCAGGCCGTGGCCTTTGCATCGGACCGTGAGACCGACCACGGCCGCTCCGATCAGCTCTATCACGTGCCTCTGAATGGCGGTGCCCCGCAGCGCCAGATGGCGGCACGCTTCTTTCGAGGACAGTGGAATTCGACCGGCGAGCGCCTGGCCTACATCGATCACGGGCCCGCCTACAACGGCCTCTATGGCGGGTCGGCCGGCTGGCGTGGCTACCGCGGCGGCACATCGCCGTCGGTCAAGATCATCAACAGCGACAGCACCCGCCTGATCGACATCCCCGGCGATCGGGTCAACGACATCAATCCGTTCTGGATGGGAGAGTCGGTCTATTTCATTTCCGACCGAAGCAACAAGATCTTCGATCTGTACCGATTCGACTCCAACAGCGGCGAGATCAACCCGATGACCGAACAGGGGACCTGGGATATTCGTGCCGCCAACGGCCATGCGGGCCAGGTGGTCTTCGAGGCTGGCGGCCAGATCCACAAGATCGACGCCGGCGGTGAGATCACCGCGCTCTCGATCACCCTGCGCCCCGACCTGCCTCAGACCCGACCGCGCTGGGTCAACGTCGCCGACACGATTCAGGGTGCTCGGCTCTCACCGAACGGCAAGCGCGCGCTGATCACGGCGCGAGGCGAGGTCTTTACGGTCCCCGTCGAGTACGGCTCGACGCGAAATCTTTCCTTGAGCGACGGCGTTCGGGAGTACCCGGCCATGTGGTCACCCGACGGCGAACAGGTCGCCTGGATCGAAGAGTCCCTGGACGGCCAGACCCTGGTCATCGAGGATCAGATGGGCGAGGGCATCGATCGCTTCGAACTGGGCGAGACCTTCAACCAGATCCTGGCCTGGGACGCTGCCAACGAGCGCATCGTCTACAGCGACAACGAGCTGGGCCTCTATTCGATTGACCTGGACCAGGGCCGCAGCACGCTGATCGATCGCAACAATCGCGAGTCCCAGTTCAGCGTAAGCCTGGCGCCGGGCGGCCGCTATCTGGCCTACACCCGCGTCGAAGCCAACTGGTTCCACGACCTCTACATCCATGACTTCGACAGGGACGAGTCGAGCCGAATCAGCGATGGTCTCGCCGACGCGGCCTCGCCCGCGTTCAGTCCGGACGGGAAATACCTCTACTTTGCCGCCTCGACCAACGTCGGGCCGGCGCAGTTCGGTCTCGACATGACCAGCCAGGAGCGGCCCTATCGAGCCGGCCTCTACGCCCTGGTGCTGGACGCCGAGAATCCATCACCGCTGGCGCCGCGCAGCGACGACGAGGACGGCCGCGACAGCGACGAGGCGGGCGACGACGACGAGGACGGCCGGGAAGAAGCGATGGCCGAATCCACCACCATCGACTTCGATGGCCTGTTCGAGCGCAAGGTCGCCCTGCCCGGGCCCATCGGCAACTTCCGCAGCCTGGCCGTCGTCCGTGACGGCAGCCTGTTCTACATCGAAGGACCCCAGCCCGGCGCCAGCGTCGAACCGCCGGGCAGCAGCTGGGGCGAAGACAATCGCCTTTTTCGCTTCGACATGGAGGAGCGCGAGGCCGAAGCGGTCCTGACAGGACTCAGGAACTTCGACGTGGCCGGCAGCGGCAAGCACCTGCTCATCGAATTGGCTGACGGCTCGCTGGCGGTGGCAGAAGCGGGCGAGTCCCTCGATCCGGAAGCGCTGGACCTGGCGAACCTCGAGGTACAGATCGATCCGCGCCGAGAATGGACCCAGATTTTTGACGAAGGCTGGCGCATGCAGCGAGATTTCTTCTACGCCGCCAATCTCCACGGCCTCGACTGGGACGCGGTCTACGAGCAGTATCGGCCGCTCCTCGCCCACGTGGGTCGCCGCGAGGACCTGAACGCCCTGATGGTCGAAATGATCGCCGAGCTGCACGCTGGCCATAACCGTGTCGGCGGCGGCGATCTCCATCGCGAATCCGGGCCGGGCGTGGGCCTCCTCGGCGCCAATTTCACCGTCGACAGCGGCCGCTGGCAGGTCGCGCGCGTCTACAGTGGTGAGTCATGGAATCCGTTCAGCGAGGGGCCGCTGGCCCAGCCCGGCAATGAGGTCGAGGCCGGTGAATACATCCTCGCGATCAACGGCCGGACCCTGAGCGCCGAAGACAACTTGTTCGAGCACCTGCACAATACCGCGGGCGAGCAGGTCCGCCTCACGGTGGGCCCCCGCGCCGACGGCGGCGATTCTCGCGACGTGGTGGTCGAGCCGGTCCGTTCCGAGGGCGCCATGCGCCTGTGGGGCTGGATCGAAGACAACCGTCGTGCCGTCGACGAGGCCACCGATGGCCGGATCGGCTATATCTACCTGCCGAATACGGCGGGCGCCGGCTACACCTTCTTCAACCGCATGTTCCACGCTCAGCTCGATAAGCAGGGCCTGATCATCGACGAGCGCTCGAACGGCGGCGGTCAGGCTGCCAACTACATCGTCGAAGTTCTGGCGCGGCGCCACCTGTCGAACTGGGTCTATCGCCGCGGCATGATGTCGGCGACGCCGATGGCCGCTCTGCACGGACCCAAGCTGATGATGATCGATCAGGATGCGGGCTCCGGCGGCGACTACCTGCCCTATGCCTTCCGCGAGCTCGGCATTGGCCCACTCCTCGGCACCCGCACCTGGGGCGGCCTGATCGGCATTTCCCGCAACCCATCGCTGGTCGATGGAGGCAGAATGACCGTCCCGCACTTCCGCTTTGTCGATGTCGACAACAACTGGTCGGTCGAGAACGAGGGCGTGGCGCCGGATATCGAGGTTCGACTCGATCCGCTGCTGACCAATGAGGGCCGCGACAGCCAGCTCGAAGCCGCCCTCGACGAAATCCTCGACATGCTTGAGAACTACAGCGACGGCATCCCGCGTGAGCCACCGCCGCTTCCTACTCAACTGGGCGACTGATCCGGGGGTCGCGGTGGGCTGTCCGAGGGCGGCGCTCGATGCGTTCACCGCAGAAATGCGATGATCATGGAGCTGGGACATTCATCCAAACTCATGAGGAGTCACACGATGTACGGAACCCAACCCTTGATCCGAAAGCTGTTCGTTGGCGCTACCGCGATTGCCCTCGCCGCTTGCGCCACGGGCCCGAGGGTCGACACGCTGCAGGCGCCCAACGCCGACTATTCGCAGTATGAAACCTTCAGCTATGTCAGCCCCCTCGGGACGGATCGCGCCGGCTACGCCAGCATCATCTCCCAGCAGCTGGTCTTTTCTACCCGGCGCGAAATGGAGCTGCGCAATTTCCAATACGTGGAGGACCCTGACCAGGCCGATCTGCTGCTCAATTTCAACGCCCAGCTCGATGAGCAGATTCAAACCATCAACGTCGTCGAGCCCGCCTTCGGACCCACCTTCTGGAATTATCGCTATGGCCTTTACCGACCCTGGCCGAACTATCGAGAAACGGTGGCTGTCGATCAGTTCACCAAAGGGACGGTGGTCATCGACCTGATCGATGCCGAGGCGGAACGCATGATCTGGGAAGGAACCGCAACGGGACGGGTGACCGACCAGACGCGCCGTGACGCTGCCGAAGAGCTGGATCAGGCCGTCAAGGCCATTTTCGATCGTTTTCCCATCCCGTCGAGCTCGAGCTAGCGCAGGCGTTTCGACGGCTCGAGGCCATTCGATGGACCTGGGTTTCTGGGCCTGGCTCCGCCCGGGCCGCTCGCTGACAGGAAAGCCGCGATGAGGGGATTGCTGCGCCAAGCAAAAAAAGTGCCTTGATCTCGCCCTTCGACGTCGCGATCTTGGCGGCGTCGTTGTCCAGCTAGGGAGCCTCCGACTTAGTCTGCGCGGGCGCGTCGGTGTCTTTGCGGGAGCACTCGTCGTGGCTTCGGCGAGCGAAGTTGGGTCAGTCAAAATGAGAGAGCCGAAGCGCCTCGAGTGGCACGCACAGGCCCGTCTCTGTTGGCGATTGTTATGACAAGCGGCCGCAAAAGCCGCATCGCGTGCGGATCGTGATGACAATCGCCACTCGTGTCGCACCCCACGATCTGCGGCTTTTCCGACTGAAACGCGCTCCGCGCAGAATAAGTCAGAGGCGCCCTTTAAGAGTCCAATCGACTATCTATTCGTTCTCGGACCGGGTGAATTGCGTAATTGCCGCTCGCGTCGCGTCTGTGCTTTTGCGGCGCTAACGGGCGATGAGCAAGACTGGTTAGAATGGCGTTTTTGGGAGCCCGCGCGGTTTGACGTGCGGGTCATCGCAAAACGGGTTCATACGGGTGTTAAAAAGATTTCTGCTCCGACATCGCCGACAGATGGCCTCTGGCGAAGGGCCGGCGGGGCGGAGTCTCAAGGTTCGCCGATGGCTGCACGATTCGGGCGGCCTGACTTTCAAGCGCGAAGCCATTGCCCGGGGAGTCGGCATTGGTCTGCTGATCGGGTTCACGCCCACCGTCGGATTCCAGACCGTCATGATGCTTGCTGCCTGTCTCTGGCTTGGCGGCAATTTTCCAGTCGCTTTCACCATGTCCTGGGTCAGCAATCCCTTTACCCTGCCTCCCATGATCTACGCCTATTACCAGCTCGGTGACTGGCTGTTCGGCTCATGGGTCAAAGCCCACTTCGTTGGCACCGGTGGCATCGATGAGGCGATGATCGGGGTGGTCAACACCGCCCTCGGCTGTGCTTTGATCGCTATTCCGATGGCGCTGATCGGCTATTTCGCCTCCCTCGGAATTTCAGAAGTCTGGAATCGGCGCCGACACCGCGCGCGCCATCAGCGCCGTGAAGCGGCAAAGCGCGAGCGCCAGGCGCGTGAATTCGAGGATCGATTTCCTCTCGACTAGACGCAAAAAAACCGGGCCTGCGCCCGGTTTTCTCACGCACTGATTTCGACGAATCAGATCTATTTGATCTTGGCTTCTTTGTAGGAAACGTGTTTACGAACCACCGGATCGTACTTCTTGAATTCCAGCTTGTGCGGGGTATTTTTCTTGTTCTTATCGGTGGTGTAGTAGTGTCCGGTTCCCGCAGAGGAAACCAGCTTGATCTTGTCGCGAGCGCTACCGGCCATGATTTTTCTCCTTAAACTCGTTCGCCACGAGCACGCAGGTCAGCGAGGACCCGGTCGATGCCGTTCTTGTCGATGATGCGCAGGCCCTTCGCGGACAGGCGCAGTTTGACCCAGCGGTTTTCGCTTTCGACCCAGAATCGGTGGCTGTGCAGATTGGGCAGGGACCGCTTCTTGGTCCTGTTGTTGGCATGCGACACGTTGTTTCCAACCATCGGTCGCTTGCCGGTGACCTGACATACTCGAGACATGACGATGATTCCTGATGCTGTTCTAAAGACTGAGCCCGCCTTTATACCAGACGACGACGGGCCCAGGCAAGGTTTTTTCGATAGGGATCGAACCGGGTTCGAAATCTGAGAATCGTCAGCCGAGTTCTGCCGGTTTGACGTGGCGATCGAAGATAGCGTTGATTTCCACCCGTGAATCGTCGGCGTCGAAGTCACCCGAGGCTTGAACAGCGGATGCGAGCTGGAACAGGGCCATCCACATGGTCGTACCGTCGACTTCGTCGATCATCTCGAACTGATCATGTTCGGCATATACCTGATCCCAGGCAGCCCGGACCAGCGCCCAGAATTCGGCCGTGGCGTCCCAATAGTCCCGCCCGGCCTCGAAATCGTAATCCGCCACGGGCTGGTAGCGATTAACGCCCATCTCCCGGGCGAGATAGGGTCGATCAGACACCGGTTCCCCGCTCTCATCGACGCGCAACTTCAAATTGTCCTGCTCGTGCACCCAGCCTGAAGGCAGAACGGTCTGGCGGTTGATGCCGCTGAGCACGTTGTAGTCGTCGCGCACGCTCCACTCGCGCCGCGGCAGGGGGCGATAGGCGCGATTGCTTTCCCACACCGAATGGGTTGGCAAATGAGACCAGCGGCCGTAATTTTCGTAGCGCGGGGAGTCATCGACCTGATAGACCGCCTGAGTCCAGGCCCCCGCCATCTTTTCCTGATCGAGCTGGCGATAGGTCCAGACGTTATTGCCGCTGTATTCATGAAGATCTGTGTCCTCATAACGCCAGTCCTGACGCCAGTGCTTGGTCACCATCGGGCCGGTCATCTCGCCCTCGTCGTTTTCGAAGAACATCACGAGGACGTGCTGCAGGCTGATGAAGTCCGGCTCATCGGTGACGACTTCCACGAATTCCGTTCCCCAGGAGCGGTAGGGTTGGGCGGGCTCGAAGCCCGGCTCGAAACCGACCGTTTCGAGAAAATCGAAGCTGACGCGATACTCGCCGGCCATCGCCAGGATGGCTCGGCGGTCACGCTCGAGCTTGCTCAGGCCTTCCTCTTGCAGCGCCTGCCACCCCGGGCTGATGGTTGTGACGGGCTCGGGCACCGGTGCCCGGGTCGTGCCGCCGCGAGGCCCCATGGCGGAGGTCTCGATGAAAGGCCAGGCAAAGAGATAGTCGACGCCGTCAGCGTCGCTGGCGTCGTAGGCGGCAGCGCCGGAGGCCAGGGCAGCGGTGAGGAATGCGAATACGAGCTGTTTGTATTTCATTTGGGAATCCTACAAAAAGATCGCGCCCCGGACAACGTTAAGAGGAGAGTCAAACCGTCGAGAAGAGGTCAGGAGTCCGGGGCGCGATTCACGAGGGGTCAGAGCTGCCAGGTCAAGCTGGCGCCTGCGTTGAAACCGGGTTGGGTAAAGCGATCCAGGGCCGGGTTACTGGCCAGCCGACCACGAACATTCGACCAGGCCCAGTATTTGCGGTCGGTCAGATTGAACAGACCCGCGCGCAAACTCAGCGAGGGATTGATCTGCCAGCCGGCCAGCAGGTCCAGGGTAACGTAGCCCGGCGCACGGAACAGATCGGGGTCATCCAGGTCATCCTGGCTGCCTACGGCAGTGGCCACGATCTCCAGATCGACGGGCGCCCAGTTCGGCAGCCAGCGCAGACCAAGCACCGCAGTCAAAGGCTCGATGCTGGTCAAGGCAACGTCGCGGGACTGGTCTTCACCGTCGGCGTAGGCCACGGATGCCTTCAGCTGCCAGTCCTTTAGCCGATCCGTCCAGCTGTTCAGATTGAGGGTCGCAGCGGCCTCGATGCCGCGTATTCTGACGTCGGTCAGATTCTGTGACTGAAAGACCAGCAGGCCGGTCTGGGGATCCGCGCCCAGAGGCACGAGGTTTTCGATGAAGTCATCGTAGTCATTGTGATAGGCGGAAACGTCGAGCATGCCCCAGCGCCCGCGACTGCGAAGGCCCAGCTCCCAGCCCTGCGACTCCTCGGGTTTGAGGTCGGCGTTGGGAATGGCGGTGTAGCCGAACTGAAGATTGGTGAAACCGACGTTGACGTCGTTATAGGGTGGCGCACGGAAACCGCGGGCATACTGGGCGAAGAGGTCGGTCGAATCGGTCAGGGAATAGATGGCGCCGAGACGAGGAGTGACGCTGGTTTCCTGCACGGACTGGGGCTCGAAGCCGGGATTGTCCTCGATGAATATGGCGTCCGCATCCGGATCGAGATCGAAGTAGTCGATCCGCAGGCCAGGAATCAGCTTCAACTTCTCGCTGACGGTCATGCGGTTTTCCAGATAGAAACCGGCCTCGAGCGTCGTCGTGTTGGGAAAATCCCTGACCGGGAACGTGTCCGGACTCAGAATATTACTGACTTCGCCCGTAACCAGGTTGGTCAGCTGGCCGTCGCGAAACTGTTCCGTGTCGGTTTCGAAGACTTCGATCCCGGCCACGAGGTCGTGACTGACGACTCCCGTCTCGAAGGACCAGCGACCGGTGAGCTCCGTCCCGAGGATGCTTTGATCGAAGAATGCCCGGCGGAATCGCGTGTCGGGCACCGCGGGCGGACCGCCTCGAAGCGTCGTGCGGGTCTCGAAGGTGTCCTGGATCGTTTCTCCCGTCTGGTAGTAGAGCTGCCAGCTGACGACATCCGCCCAGCTCGGATCGCGGGCCAGGAGATCGATACTGACGCGCTGCCGCTCGGCACGATCATCGCCCGTCAGCGACGACGTATCGATGATGAAGGGAAAGCCGAAGGCCTGAGTAAAATCGCGCGTCCGGGCCAGACTGAGAACGTCGGTCTCGCTGTTGGTCTCGTTCTGCTCCACGGTCAGCCGCCAGCGCAAATCCTCTTCTTCGTCAAATAAAAGCTTGGCGAGGATGTTGCGACCGTCGAAATCATGCGGGTTGGGTTCTGTCCGTTGATCGCCGGTGCCGCCGACCGAGCCCTGGTTATCCAGTTCGCTGCCCGCACGTTCCACCCACTGGATGGATCCGGACCAGCGGCCCGAACGCCCAGCCACAGTGCCCGATGCGACCCAACCCTCGTCGGCCGTGTAATAACCGCCGCGGAGGCGGGCCGTCAGGTCACCGGTCGTGTCCGCCAGCCAGTCCGCGGGATCCTTGGTCGCAATGGCGACGACGCCGGCCAGGGCGCTGGAGCCGAACAAGCTGGAGGCCGGGCCGCGGAGAATCTCGACCTGCTTCAGCGAGTCCGTGTCGATGAAATTCCGCGAGGCGTTGGAAAAATCTCCGATCGCGAAACCATCCGGAATGCGCACCCCATCCACGGAGACCTGGACCCGGTTGCCGCCGAGACCGCGAATATTGAAGCCCGCCAGGCCGAAGCGCTGGCCCTGAAGGGGCACGGTGACGCCGGGGATGTAGCGGACGATATCGGAAATGTTTTCCGACAGAGTCCGGCTGATCTCCTCGTCGGTAATGATCGTGACCGGCGCGGCGATCTCCGCTGCGGGACGCTCGCTCTTCGAGGCAATAATGGTCATCGGAACCAGTTCGGTGCCCGCATCGAGCTCGTCGCCGTCTTCCTGGGCCTGAACTTGCAGCGCCATCGCGCAGGCAATTGTCAGTACCGATAGCTTGATGTGTCTGTGCAACATTGTTCCTGTCCGTCCGAACCCTTTGAAGCACAGGGCACAGAAGCCTCGCATCATCAGGTTCGTTACTAGAATGTAATACCAATCGCAATGATAACTATTATCATTAGTTTTTACAACAGGGCGCGGTATGAACCGAGGGCTCACAGCGGAGCGTTGCCCTCGCCGGAACGGTTTTGATTCGTCGCAGCGTGGTGGGATGTTTCAGAAAGTCAGCGGTTTCGCCTCAACCAACGAAAGCCCGCTCGAAGACATACTGCCCTGGCTCACCGATGGAGGCGCTGGCCTCGAAGCCCCTGGCATCGAGCAGTGACCTGAAATCCTTGATCATCGCCATGCTGCCGCAGAGCATCACGCGATCGCTGTCCGGATCCAGCGGCGGCAAGCCCAGGTCGCTCATCATCTGCCCGGAGCTCATCAGGTCGGTCAGGCGGCCCTTGGTTTCGAAAGGTTCGCGGGTCACCGCCGGGTAGTAGAGCAGGTGGCCTCGGATCATGTCGCCGAGCAGCGGGTGCTCCGCTAACTCTCCGGAGAGCTGCTTTCGATAGGCCAGGTCGACAACGCGCCGCACGCCATGGGCCACGATGACCTGATCGAAGCGCTCGTAAGTTTCCGGGTCCTTGATGATCGAGAGGAAGGGTGCCAGGCCGGTGCCCGTCCCCAGCAGGTAGAGACGCGTTCCAGGAAACAGATCCTGGATTAAAAGCGTGCCGGTGGGCTTGACCGAAAGCAGGATTTCCTCGCCGGGCTGGATGTGCTGGAGGCGTGAGGTCAGTGGGCCATCGGGCACTTTGATCGAATAAAACTCCAGCTCCTCCTCCCAGGAAGCGCTGGCAAAGGAATAGGCGCGCATCAGCGGCTTACCATCCACCTCCAGACCGATCATGATGAACTGACCGCTCTGGAATCTCAGCCCCGGGTCCCGCGTGGTACGAATGCTGAACAGACTGTCATTCCAGTGGTGGACGCTGAGTACCCTTTCGGTTCGAAAATTGCGCAAGGCGCTGCCTCCAAAAGCGCGTCATCATACCGATCTCTCAGCCTGCTTTCTTTGACTTGAAACAGAATCATCCGACCCCTCGCAGACAAGGGGCAGGGCGATGAAATCGGCGTCGGCCCATCGGCTTTCAGCGCCTGAACTCGAGCTGGTCCAGCAGCCCTTCGAGGAGTAGCGCGATGCGCTGACGTTTCGCATCAATGGCGCTTCGAACCGCCCAGACCGCGCCCGCGCTGGCGGCGATCAGCACCGGGCCCAGGAGCAACCACAGCCAGGGCGTTTTCGTGAAATACGGCAGGAGTACGAAAATCGCGACCATCACCAGGCCTACGCCCCAGCCCATCAGCTGTTCCTTGCGCTCCTCGCGAACGTCCGCGGTCAGAGTCACCATGGCATCGCTCGAGGACGCAGGGGCCGTCACGATGCTGACGGTGTTGAGCTTGGCGACCTCGTGGCCCTGGTTATTGAAGTCGAGGGCACGGCCGAGTTTGCCGCTCCAGCTCGTATCCGGCTCCCAGACCGATTCAGTACTGCGCAATCGCACCGCACGCATTCGTTCGCGGGTGATCATGTGGTGCTCGAAACGGCGGTGCAAGTCCACAGGATCGCCGGCGATGACGCGACGGGCCCGAGCATGGCCCGGTCCGAGCAGGCGGGCGATAAGCGGGTGCTCTTCGGGCTCGGGTGGAACGAGGGAATCGGCGCGGTATTCGGCCAGCGCGCGTTTCACGTGCTCCGCGCTGAGCCCCACTTCCTGCCCGATCGAGATGACTTCAGCCTCGCTCAGACGCCGTGTCTCGCCAGCGCCGAGCGCGTTCTGAATCACGCTGGCTCGCGCGATGATCCGCTCGAGCTGCTCGGCGGGAATATCGTGAGCGCCATCAGGGGGCGCCTGATGCAGCGAATGAACGTTGTCGTCCTGTCGGTTCATAGTCAATCCCTGTGGCAAAAGCTGATGAGATCAGTAAGCAAATTCCGGTCCATTTCTTGACGCAGCGCCATCCCTCTGTTTTGAATGACCTTTTTGTTGCAGCTCGGTCTTTCCAGCGGCGAGCCTGCCCAGCCAGTGGGGATATTTACCAACTCGGTAGGCATGGAGGACCCGAGGGGCCAGATGGACTCACGCCGATATCGGCACGCGCTCTTGGTTACAGTCTAGGTCATGAGTATTGATCTTCACCGTCGCTACGCGGAGCTCCCGGAGACCTTCCACGCGCCCCTGGCACCCGTGCCGGTCCCCAAGGCCCGGCCCATTGCGATCAATCACGATCTGGGCGCGAGTCTCGGCATCGACCCCGAGTGGCTCACCAGCCAGGAAGCTCTTGCGGTGCTGGCCGGCAACCGCGTCCTGCCGAACAGCCAGCCCGTCGCCCAGGCCTACGCCGGCCATCAGTTCGGCAACTGGGTGCCGCAGCTCGGCGATGGCCGTGCGCACTTGCTTGGCGAGCTTCGAACGCCCGATGGTCGACTCGTCGATCTGCAGCTCAAGGGCTCCGGTCGAACGCCCTTTTCCCGCGGAGGCGATGGCCGCTCGTCGATCGGGCCGGCGGTGCGCGAGTACCTGGCCACCGAAGCCATGGCGGCCCTCGGCATTCCGACGACTCGCGCCCTGGCGGTGATCGCCACCGGTGAAACGGTGATGCGGAATCGACCCGAACCCGGGGGCGTCATGTGCCGGGTAGCCGCCAGCCACGTGCGTATCGGCACCTTCGAATACGTCGCCCGCAGCGGTGGTGAGCACATCCGAACCCTCGCCGACTTCGTCATCGACCGCCACGACCCGGACCTGGCCGACCAGCCGGAGCGCTACGTGCAGCTCTTCGATCGAATCACCGATCGCACCCTGAGGCTGGTCGCCCAATGGATGGCCGTGGGCTTCGTCCATGGCGTGATGAACACGGACAACATGGCGGTCTCCGGAGAAACACTGGACTATGGCCCCTTCGGCTTCCTCGATACCTTCGCGCCCGACACGGCCTTCAGCTACATCGATCGCAGGGGGCGCTACGCCTGGAGCCAGCAGCCGACCATCGCCCACTGGAACCTGGCGCGCCTCGCCGAATGCCTGCTGCCGCTCCTCGATGATGACCCGAACCGGGCCATCGAGATCGCCAATGACCGCCTGAATCGGATACCGGAGGCGTTCGAGAAGAAATTTCATCACCGGCTCTGTCAAAAGATCGGCCTGGAGCCGTCAGAGGCGGGCGTGGGCCTGGCCCTCGATCTCCTCCAGCGGATGGCCGAGGGTCAGGCCGACATGACGCTGACCTTTCGCGCCCTGAGCCACCTGGATACAGAAAAGAGCGAAGCTGACATCCGGGCCCGTGCCCTGTTCGATGACCCCACCGGCTTCGATGCCTGGGCGGAGCGCTGGCGCGAAGCGCTCGGAGCCGATGGACGCGATCACGAGTCGCGTCAGCGCGCCATGCAGCGCGTCAATCCAGCCTTCATCCTGCGCAACCACCTGGCGCAGCGCGTGGCCGACGCCGCGGTCGAGGAACTGGATTTCAGTCCCCTGCACGAAATGCTCAAGGTCTTCGCCCGACCCTACGACGATCAGCCCGAACACGCCGCCTTTCAGAGGCCTCCGCGACCCGAAGAGGTCGTCGCGAATACCTTCTGCGGAACCTGAGGCCCCGCTGGGCCTGGTCCTCTTGTCCTGGACTACTCCTCGAAGCGGTCACCAAAGATGTCGGCCGTCGCAAGCTGGCTGCTGGACGAGTTGTTGCCGACCTCGTCCTCGATCACCCCGGCGGGAGCGGTCACTTCGGCCATGTTCACCACCACGCCGCGGAAATCGGCGACCGTGGTCCCGACCATCGTAAACACGACGGTNTCACCCGGACCGACGTCGATGAGATCGTCGATCTCGCCCGATCCAGCGGCCGGACAGGCCGACCCTGCCGGCGCCTGACAGGCCCAGGACACGTTGAGGAGCGCAGGCGGTGGCGTGTCGACCACCCGGACGCCCGACACGGTCACCGCGCTGAGGTTGGTCACGGCGATTTCATAATCGACGGGCGCTCCGGGCTCCAGTACCTCGAGACTGCTGGTCTTTGCGATTGCCAGGTCAACGACGTTGCGGCAGTCGACGGTCACGTCCTCGATCGGCGAATTGTCGACCATCCCGTCGCCATCGGACACGAAGCAGCGCTGGACAGGACCCGTCGGATCGGTCGCCACAGACACTACGTAGTCTTCGCCGGATTCGATCGGCGTATCGAAAACGAAAGTTCCGTTCGTCGTCACGGCCAGGTCGTCCACGCCGAGATTGCGCAATACCAGACCGCTGCCCAGCAGGCCGCTGACGGTGCCGCCTACGCTGTACCGATTGGTCTCGCAGGCAACCAGCACATCATCGATATCCGGCCCGATTACAGGGCCCTGCTCATTGGTGATCGTGCAGGTCTGACTGGGCGTGCTCGGCTGTGCCACGACATCGACCAGATAGTCCTCGCCGGTCGTCACCGGTATCGTAAAGACGAAACTGCCGTCATTCTCGATCGAGAGCTGTTCCGATGCGTTATTGCGGATGATCAGACCGGTACCGACCAGCCCCGTGACCGTGCCACCGATCGTTGCCGTATTGACGACCGAGTAGGTCTCGTCGATGGCCGGCTCACCACCACTCATCGTATTGCCCAGCACGTCGGTGATGTCCTGCTCGGCGAAGACGTTCAGGCCAACCACGCCGGTCAGATCGGGCAGGTCGCCCCCGGACAGGCGCAGCTCGTAGGTCTGGGCATCGACCATGTTCAGGAGAGCGGTCGCCGTGGTGCCCACAACGATGAAATCATCGATGGACACGTTGTCGACCGCCTCGCTGAAGTTCAACTCGAAGGTCAGGCCATCGGCATCGGTCTCCTCGGCTTCCGGCGCACTGCGTCGAATGGCCAGCAGCACCGGCGGCGTGTTGTCGAGCTGGTAGCTCTCGTCCGCGCCCGTCGGCGTGGTGTCCAGAAGTGGGTTGCCGACGATGTCTTCGATGTCCTGACTAGCAGAAAAGGTAAGGGACACCTCACCGCTGACCGATGCCAGATCGCCGCCTGAGGCGGTGAGATCGGCGGCGTCGGCGGTAATGTTGTCGATGGCAAGGCCTGCGGTCGTGCCCAGCACCTCGAAATCATCGGCCGTCAGATTCGCGACCACCTCACTGAAGCTGACCCGCCAGGTCAGCGCATCGGCATTCGTCAGCTCCGCCGTTGGATTGAAGCGCTGAATTGACGCGACGTTGGGGCTGGTGGAATCAAGCGCGGCGTGGGCCAGGTCGATCTGGAGCCTGGGCTTGACCAGGCCCGAGGGCGATTCGGTCACCGGCACGCCCGTCGATTCGAGGGCATTCTCGATATCCGTCACGCTTGCGGCTGGATTCGCCGCTTTCAGCAGCGCAAAGGCCCCGGCCACGTGGGGAGCCGCCATCGAAGTTCCGCTGATCGATCGTGCGCGACCCGGCAGCGTGTCGTCGATGGTAGGCGCGGCGGAATTGATCCCCACGCCCGGGGCCAGCAGGTCGACCATGGTCGCCGAGTTGGAAAAGTTGACCACCGCATCGCCATCCGTGGTCGCGCCGACGGTGATCGCCGGCTCGATACAGCCCGGCGCGCCGACGGAATCCTGGAAGCCGTTGTTGCCCGACGAGATCGCCGTGGCGATGCCGGCGTTGCGCAGGTTGTCGATCACGGCAAAACGCGAGTCCGAATTGCAGAAGCTCGTTTCCCGCCCTCCCCCCAGGCTCATGTTCGCTGAAGCCAGATTCAGGACCTCGCGATTCATAAACAGCCAGTCGAGGCCCGCCAGCTGGTCAGAGGCCCAGGTCAGGGTGCAGGGCGAGGACAGGCCAAAATCCGTGCAATTCGAGGTAAAGCGGGAAAAGACCTGGACGGCAACGATATCCGCGCCAGGGGCGACGCCGATCAGCGTGTCACCACCGACGGGATCGACGAAGGCCCCACCCGCGGCAATCCCGGCCACGTGCGTGCCGTGGCCGCAGCCGGACACGGCCGTCTCGGAATCACCGTTGAACGGACAGTCGTCGCCCGCGTCTTCGGTCGTCGTGTCGACTTCGACGCCGCCCGGGCAAAAGCTAGTGCTGGTAAACGAGCCGGTGACATTGCTCGAAAAGCAGACCGAATCGATGATCCGGCCGGCGAACATCGGGTGCTCGTGGTCCACGCCCGTGTCCAGAATCGCCGTTGACACGCCCGTACCGATCAGGCCCGCGCTGTGCAGCGCTGCCGCACCGATCAACGGGATCGAAACGTTGCTCGTCGGCGGCACGATCTCGTCGAGCTGAACCGATGCCACCGCCGGATCGGCAAGCAGGGCGTTGATGTCATCCTCGGTCAGCAGCATCGAGACCAGAGCCACGCTCTGATACACCCGGCGCAGGCGCGAGCCCGTTCCGTCGGCGGAAGAAAGGTCCTCGACGGTCCGCCCCAGGGCCCGCTCGAGGACGGCGTTCTGGGCGCTGATTCGCGCCTGGATACTTTCATCATCCAGCCCGCTGATCCCGTCGGTGGCCTGATCGGAAAAATCGAACTTGACGATGACCGGTGCGCGGTCCGCGCTCTCCAGCGCCTCGATGAGCGCTGCATCGATCTGAGCAAGCAGGTTAGTGCACGAGGCCAGCAGGCCCGAGACCAGGAGAATTCTAAGCAGTGGCATGGAGTGATTCCTTCGGACAGAGCAGTGCGAGATACGCGTTATGAGGGGACGACTGCAGGGCAGCTGACGATGACGGGCACAAGCCGCTCTGCAAGCCTCGGGCCGGATGATACTACCTGCAATATCTGAACGAAAGGCCGCCGCTGGCCGCTCGCGACTAACAGCTAAAGCCGCCTGAATCTATTTGCGCTAGACTGGCCATGGACAAGGGGCATGGATCGGCGGGAGAGTCACATGTTTCTGATCACGAACCGGCACGTGGACGGCGACGCTCGGGGCACTGACAAGCTCGGAAAGCGCCCGAATCAGAAAGGCAATAACGAGCTGCGCGTCGCCAAGGCAGGGCGCTCGGGTCGCGGGTTTCGCCTCGAGATTCTGGCCGACGAATGCGACCCGGCCGAAGCCCGGGAGTACATCGATGAGTTCGCCCTCGATCTCGATCCCGATGCCCAGCACTACTGCAGTCTGCGCGTCGCATGCCAGCTGTTTCGGAAACTGCAGGACGAGAAGCGTGACCTGCTGCTCTTCGTCCACGGCTACAACAATAATGTCCACGATGTCCTCAACACTGCCTTCATGCTGGAAGAGCGTTACGACGTTGAAGTGCTGCCCTTCACCTGGCCGGCCAACGGCGGCGGGGTCCACGGCAAAGCCAGCTACCTGTCGGACAAACGCGATGCGCGGGCCTCGGCAGGGGCGCTGGAGCGCACGCTTTGCCTGATGCATCACTACCTGCATCTGATCACCGACTCGATCCGCTGCGATCTGAAGGAGCAGGCCGAGCGCAAGCACCCGAACAACGCCGAAAAGCGCGACGGCCTGTTTGCCCGACTGATCGACAAACGCTGCACCGTTTCCGTCAACGCCCTGTTCCACAGCATGGGCAACTATCTCTACAAGCACCTGCTCAAATCGACCATCTCGGAGGGCAATCAGCTGCTCTTCGATAACGTCGTGCTGTGCCAGGCCGACACCAATAACGAGGATCACGCGCACTGGGTCGATCGAATCCGCCACAACAAGCGCGTGCTGATCACGATCAACGAAAACGATTACGCCCTGAGGCTGTCGCGGATGAAAACCGGCGATGCCCAGAAGGCACGTCTGGGGCATTTCATCAAGCGCCTCAATAGCGAGATCGCCAACTACGTTGATCTGACCGACGCGTCATGGGTCGGCAAATCCCACTCGCCCTTTGGCGAGCCCGCCTCGCGCAACGCCAGGCTGGAAAAATTCTTCCAGCGAGCGTTCTCTGGCGCCGACACCGATGACCTGCTGTCAGCCGGGCATTCGCTCGGCGTCTATTCGCTGAAGTGACCGCAGCGACGCAGTCGCCTGCCCACCGAGGCGACCCTGAGCGCTTCAGAAATTCCGGATGTACTGGACGCCCCAGGTCCGGGGCTCGTTGACGAAAGCGGTCAGATTGTTGAAGTCGATCCCGCCGGTCGCCCGGATTTCATTGGTGATATTGCGGCCGTAGAGGACGAATTCCTGACGACCGTCATCCCAGTTGTATCCAAGGCGCAGGCCGCCTTCGAACAAGGACTCACCGCGGTACTCGACTGAGTCATAGAGGAAGAAGTTGACCTCGCTGCGGTAGGCCCAGTCCGTGAAGGCGAAGAGCTCGCCGCTATGGAACGGGATGGCATAGCGCGCCGTGGCGTTGGCCACCCAGCGCGGCGCATGGGGCAGGCGGTTGCCGTCGATGGAGACGGTGCCCGGGCGCGAGCCCGGTGGGTCCAGCACGGTGCAGCCGCTGCCGCAGGGCTGGATGGCGAGATCCGGATCGTCGATTTCCGTGTCGTTGTAGCTGGCGCCGGCGGTCACCGTGAACTGGTCGCTGATGAACGCTTCGAGGTCGACTTCGAACCCGCGGCCGGTGGTGCTGTCGGCATTGACCAGCTGGTTGAAGTTCGCTTGCCCGCCGACGGCGGTGAGCTGCTGATCGCTGATCTCGAAGGTAAACAGGGACACGTTGGCGCGCAGGCGTCGGTCGAGGAGCAGGGATTTCATGCCGACTTCCCAGGACAGGATCGTCTCCGTGTCGGCCACGGACACGGAATCGCCGAACAGCAGCCGACCCTGGACGCTGGGCGCTCGGAATCCGCGCGCGACGCGGCCGTAGACGCTGACATCGTCGGTGGCGGCGTAGGTCAGGCTGGCGTCCCAGGCGTACTCCGTGTCATCCGGGTCGGCGCGCAGCTCCCCGGTCGGACCTGCACCGATCGGCGACAGAGTCCGACGGGCAACGAAATCCTTGTCGTCGCGGGAGAGGCGAAACCCGACGCGACCGCTGAGACGATCATTGAAAGCATAGTCGAGGGAGCCGAAGGCGGCCAGGGCGGTGGTCTCCTGCTCCTGCTGGGCAAAGCCATTCAACACACCGCCGGCCAGGGTGTCGTAGTTGAAGCTGTCGACGGTCAGGTCTTCGAAGAAATAGTACAGGCCCGCCTGCCATTGGAGCGGATCGCTCGTGGCCGATGACAGCCTGATCTCTTGGGTGAGCTGAAGATGATCCGAGAGGCCGTCCGCCGATTCGGCCGGGAAGGGAATGAAGCCCGGGCCGAAGGGCGGCGCAAAGGAGGCGCCGAAGCCGCCATCGATGTCGCCGCGACCGAGGATGTCGACCGTCTCGACGCCGGTGATGGCATTCAGGACCACGTCGCCAAAGTCGTACTCGATGGTCAGGGAGCCCCCGTAATTCGTCAGATCCTGGACGTTGCCGCCGTCCAGGGAGACGTTGCGAAAGCTGAAGTCATCGATGAGATTGTTGCTGCCCGGCTCGATCGCATTGGCGCGAAACAGGCGCGCCGTGGCGTCGAGGTCGCGCAGGTGGACATTAGTCAGGACATCCAGCGGTCCGTCCTCGTAGCGCAGCTGGAAGCGGGCGGCGAACTCTTCGTGGCCGCCCAAGGCATCGTTATCGCCGCGGAAGGTGTTGTTGACGAAGTCGTCGCGGCGCTGATACAGCGCGGAGCCACGGAAGGACCAGTTGTTGTTGATCGGACCGCCGTAAGCGCCCTCGAAGTTGACCGCGTTGTGCTCTCCAAAGGCGAGCTGGGCATAGCCGTCGGCGACCTGCGTGGGCTTGCGCGATTCGAACAGCAGCGCCCCGGCCGGCGTGTTGCGGCCGAAGGTCGTGCCCTGGGGGCCGCGCAGCATTTCGATACGCTCTAAATCGAAGATCGGAAAGCCCTTCAGAATCGGATTCTCGAGGACGACACCGTCGTAGACCAGGGAGACGGGCTGGGAGGCATTGAGATCGAAATCCGTGTTGCCCAGGCCACGAATGTAGAAGCGCGGAAAGGCGCGACCGAAGGACGACTCGATCTGCAGGCTGGGCAGTCGCGCTGCCAGCACGCGAATGTCGCGCCCCCCGGTCGTGAATGCGTTGAGCTTCTCATCGCTCAGGACCGAGATGGAGACGGGCACGTCCTGGATGTCCTGCTCACGCTTCTGAGCAACAACGGTGATCCGGTCCAGCGTGCCCTCGTCAGCGTCCTCACTCGATTGACTCATCGCGGGCGAAAGGCCTAGCAGCATAGTCAGAGGGGCAAGTGCAAGGCGGCAGAATCGTTGGCTGAGGGTCATTGGCAAGGTCCTCGAATGGCAAATCGGGAGCAGGCGCTCGGGCGAGCGCGCGAGTATAGCTTGAGACACCGTGGATTGATGATGACCCGTTGGCAATTCTACTGGTGACCCAGAGGTCCGGAGGCACGCCGGCTGGACCGATTCGGCCGCATGGCTTGAGCCGGTGATCAAAGCGATGCCAGAATGGCGCTTCGGCAACCCGCGAGTCCTCAATGAAACTCTATACCTGCACCGGCGCTCCCAGTCCGCGGCGCGTCACGCTTTTTATTCAGGCCAAGGGGCTGGAGATGGAACAGATCGAGGTCGATCTCCAGCGCAGCGAACACCTGGACAGCGACTTTCTTAAGAAATCGCCCGACGGGACCGTGCCGGTACTGGAGCTCGACGACGGCCGAACGCTCTGGGACAGCATCGCCATCCGGCGCTACATTGAGGATCGCCATCCGCAACCGGCTCTCCTCGGCACGAGCGCCGAGGGCCGCGCGGAAATCATCCAATGGACTCACTGGGTGGTGGAGCATGGCCTGCTAGCCGTCGCTGAAGCCTTCCGCAATCGCTTCCCCGGATTCAAAAATCACGCGCTCACCGGCCGGCATCCCGTTGCCCAGATCGAGGCCCTGGCCGAGCGCGGACTGCAGCGCTACCCCCATTTCCTTGACGACCTGAACGAGCGCCTGGATCAGAACCCCTTCGTTGCCGGTCCGTCCTTCAGCGCGGCCGATATCGACGCGCTGGTCACCGTCGACTTCGCCGAGCGAGCGATCAAGCTCGCGCCCGGCGACGCCCACCCGGCCCTGCAGGCCTGGCGGTCGAAGATCGCCGAACGGCTGGGCAGGACTTGATGCCGAAAGCCGCTTCGGCCGACGGCAAGACGGTCCCGACTGACACGATTCTCGTCATCGACGGCCTGGGCAAGACCTATGCCGGCGGCTTCGAGGCGCTCGGGGAGGTCTCGCTGACGATCGAGCGCGGCGAGCTGTTCGCTCTTCTCGGGCCCAACGGAGCCGGAAAAACGACCCTGATCAGCATCATCTGTGGCCTGGTCAAGCCGAGCCGTGGACACGTGACCGTCGACGGCTTCGACATCGAGACAGCGTTTCGTCAGACCCGACAGAGAATCGGACTGGTTCCGCAAGAGCTTCACATCGACCTGTTCGAAACCGTCCTTGACACGGTTCGCTTCTCGCGCGGCCTGTTCGGCCTGCCGCCTGACGAGGCCATGATCGAGGAACTTCTCAAGGACCTTTCACTTTGGGACAAGCGCAACGACCGATTGATGACCCTCTCGGGCGGCATGAAGCGGCGAGTACTGATTGCCAAGGCCCTGGCCCACGAACCCGAGCTGCTGTTTCTCGATGAGCCGACCGCCGGCGTCGACGTCGAGCTGCGCCGCGGCATGTGGGAGCTGATCGAGCGCTTACGGGCCTCGGGGGTGACGATTGTGCTGACCACCCACTACATCGAGGAAGCCGAGCAGATGGCGGATCGGGTCGGCGTGATCCAGAGGGGTCGTCTGATCGTGGTCGACGAAACCCACGCCCTGATGGCTCGCCTCGGGAAGAAACAGCTCGAACTGCATCTGGTTCAGCCGCTTCATGCCCTGCCCGAATCGCTCGAGGCCTGGGGGCTGGAACTCGCCAACGGCGGCAAGAGCATTCTCTACAGCTTCAATCCCGAGGACGGTGACGCTCGAGTCCCGGAGCTGATTCGGGCGGTGGAGACTGCCGAGATCGAACTCATCGATCTCGATACGCGCAGGAATTCGCTCGAGGAAATCTTCGTCGACCTGGTGCGTGAGGCATGAGCGCCGGCTTCGGCTTCAACGCCCGCGGCGCGCTGGCGATCTATCGCTTCGAGATGGCAAGATTCCGGCGCACGCTGTGGCAATCGGTCGCCACACCGGTGCTGACCACAGTCCTCTACTTCGTGGTGTTCGGTTCGGCGATCGGGAGTCGCATCGGCGACATCGACGGCATCGAGTACGCGGCCTTCATCGTGCCCGGCTTGATCCTCCTGACGATCTTCACGGAGAGCCTGAACAATGCCTCCTTCGGCATCTACATGCCGCGCTTCACGGGCACGATCTACGAGATTCTCTCAGCGCCGGTCTCGACCCACGAGCTGGTGCTGGCCTACGTGGGCGCGGCGGCCACGAAATCGGTGGTGCTGGGCCTGATCATTCTGGCGACCGCCAGCCTGTTCATCGACCTCGACATCGCCCATCCTCTGGGCATGCTGGCCTATCTTGCGATGGTTGCTTTTGCCTTCAGCCTGACGGGTTTCATTATCGGCGTGCTGGCCGACGGCTTCGAGTCGCTGCAGTTCGTGCCCATGCTGGTCGTCACCCCGCTGACCTTTCTGGGCGGCGTGTTCTATTCCATCGAGATGCTGCCGGACCTCTGGCAAACGATCAGCTTGGCCAATCCGATCGTTTACATCATCTCCGGCTTCCGCTTTGTTTTCTTCGGCGCCGGCGACGTCAACTTCCTCATCAGCCTGAGCGCCCTGGCGGGATTCATCGCGCTGGCCCTGGGCATTGTCGCCTGGATCATCCGCAGCGGTTATCGTCTCAAGACCTGATAACGCTGACGATGATTTTGCTTGAACGTGGCTTCAGGACGTGAATCTCACGTCCGATCAACTTCCCGTCTGGTTGATGGCGCTGGGCTGGGCTACCTCTGGCCCCCTACTGGCCTGGCAGGCCTGGGGCGCGCCCTGGCGCCTGCTCAAGCACAACGGCCTGATTCCCCTTTTCAACCTGACCATTCTGCTGCTGGCGGGTCTGTGGTGGCTGAGTGTTGGCGTCTACGAGGGCCTCCATTACCACCTGATCTGCCTGACTACCGTGGTCCTCATCTTCGGCTGGCGCCTGGCCCTGCTGGCCGGAGCCGCTTCCCTCTTGCTGCTGGGTGTGCTGGGTTTCCGAGACTTCGGTGCCCTTGGCTTGAACGGCCTGTTTGGCGTCATCCTGCCCGTCTGGCTGGCCCATCGACTCCACAGCCTGATCTATCACCGCCTGCCGAGACACCTGTTCGTCTACGTTCTGGTTTCCGCCCACTTCGCCTCGATGCTGGTCATCGCCGCCGTCGTCCTGGCAGGCAGTCTGACGCTCTGGGCGCTCGGAGTGCACGACTGGAATCGAATCTATGGCGAGTATCTGATCTTCCTGCCGCTGCTGATGCTACCCGAGGGCTTCGTCAACGGATCGATCATGACCATGCTGTCGGTCCTGCGGCCCGAGTGGGTGCGCAGCTTCGACGACAGGGACTACATCGAAGGGAAATGAGCGGCTTGAGCCCCATCCAGCGATGGGGCATCATGCCAGCCGATGTAATACCCCAGGGCACCATGGCTTGACCAGCCGAACGAAGGAATCACGATGAACACCGAAGAACTTGTCAAAGCCCTGTTCGAAGAATTTGACCGCAACGGCGACGGCACGCTCTCCCGGGGCGAGTTCGTCGACCTGGTTCGCTACCTGCTCGGCGAGCACGGTATCCAGACCAGCTCACGGATCTTCGAGCGCTACGACGCCAACCACGACAACGGCATCACACCCGACGAGCTCGTCGCGCTGGTCGAGGAATACGTGGTCTGAGCGACCGGGCTGGTCGAGACCCTCACGGGCTAAAGCTCCGAGAGGTCATTGCTGCGTGCAGGCGTGGGCGCTCTGACCTAGAACAGGCTCTGCTGGCGCCGATCCACTTTCTTTCGGGTCTTTCGTGCGCCTCGCCGACTACCGAGCTGCTGCTGCACGCGGCCGCTCTGCTCGCGGAACCCCGGCCTTCGTCGGAACTCACCCAGACGCGCCCGCGCCTCGCTGACCGCCTGGCGGTAGTCGACGATGGGTTCCGGGTAATCCGCCGCGCCGCGGGCCTCGCGCTCTGACAGGCCGATCAACCAGGGCTCGAAGCAGCTTGCCGGCTCGAGGCCGGCCAGTTCGGGGACCCAGCGCTGAACGAAGGCGGCGTTCGGGTCGTGGTCCTGGGCCTGTTTGATCGGGTTGTACATGCGCGGCGTGTTGATGCCGGTCGTGCCGGACTGCATCTGGCACTGGTTGAAGTGGATGCCCGGCTCGTAGTCGGTAAAAAGGCGGGCCAGATGCAGCGCCGGCTCGCGCCAGTGAAGCCATAGGTGGTAGGCCGCAAAGCTCATCAGCATCGCGCGCATCCGGAAATTCAGCCAGCCGCCGTAGGTCAGATAGCGCATGCAGGCATCGACCATCGGATAGCCCGTTCGGCCCTCGGCCCAGGCCTGAAATCGCGCCTCGTCGAAATCATCCTCACGCATGCCATCGAAGCCGGGATGGACGTTGGCGACTTCGATGTCCGGCCGCTGCTCGAGCTTCTGAATAAAGTGACAGTGCCAGTGCAGGCGCTGGTCGAACTGGTTGAGAGAGCTTGCCAGACGTTTGTCGCCGGACTCGCGCGCTTCGGTCCGGCGAGCACGCGTGGTCTGTACGATCCGGCGAAGGCTCAAGCTGCCGCAGGCGATGTGGGGGCTCAGGCGCGACCCAGCCGACTCGGCGCTCAAGGGTGACGAGATGCCGCCGCGATAGGCCCCGCCTCGCTCGTGGAGGAAGCTGTCTAGGACATCCTGGCCGGCGCGCCAGCCGCCGCGCTGGCGCCCGGGACAGGGGGTGGTGTGTCGACAGGGTGCGGAAGAAAAGTCGACGCGCCCGCCGGGCATCGCCGTCACGATCGCTCGAGCGCCTTTCGGCGGCTCCGCCGGCTCCTGACCCATGAAGCGCTCCCATTGCCGGGCCCAGCCGTCGCGGTCGCTCAGCCCCCGCTCAACACCGAACTGGGGATACTCGATGAACTCGATGCCCCGATCCCGGCACCAAGCCCGCACGGCGCGGTCGCGTCGAAAGGTCCAGTCGTTGCCGGTTTCTTCGTGGGCGTGGATCGCGGTCAGGCGATGAGCGTCGTGAAGCCGAGCCAGACACTCGACAACAGATCCGGACATGATCTGAAGCGGCAGGCCCAGCTTCTTTAACGCAACGCCCAGGTCATCAAGGCATTCGGCCAGGAAATCCTGCTGCCGCTGGCTGGTGTCATCAAGCTGCCAGTAGTCGGGTTCGATGACATAGAGGGGTAGGACAGGACCGCGCTCCGCCGCTCGACACAAGGGAAAGTGGTCGTCGACTCTCAGGTCGCGCTTGAACCAGACCAATTGATTGCCGTCTTGACCCATACGTCGTTCAAGTCTGGGCTTTTGACCGTGAACGCCGACAGCGTTCGGAGCAGTAGCGCACGTCGTCCCAGCAGTCTCTCCATTTCTTACGCCAGGTAAAGGGACGGTTGCAGACCGGGCAGATCTTCGTCGGCAGGTGCGCTTTATTCATTGTCCAACTTAAGCACAGGCGCCTTGCAGCCGGCGTGAAGCGTTCAGGTTGGCAGGTCGCTATTCGCGCGGGGCGTCGGGTCGGAGCAGATCGTTGTCTGCAGCCTCTCTCTCATCGTCGACGACGCGCTCCACCCCATGGTCCGGCCTCAGGTCGCGCCGAGTCACGGTCGCAGAAGGACCGTCGGGGGATGAATGGCCCGCTTGTTCATCCTCGGCCCCTCGCCGATCGCGCAGCTCGACGCGCAGACCGGGATCCGGCATCACGATGCCGTCCCGCTCGAATGCAGCCATCACCAGCCGGAGCGCCTCGCTTCGCAGCTTGATGAAGTCATGCTCGCGCTGATCGACCCAACCCTGGACGCCGAGGATGATGCTCGAGTCCCCAGCCTGTGAAACAAAGGCCAGGGGCGCGGGCTCATCGAGCACTCCTGGCAGCTCTGACAGCGTGCGCTCGGCCACCTCACAGGCCCGGTCCAGATCCGTGTCCGTCGCGACACCCAGCTCGAACTCGAAGCGACGGGTGGGGTTGCGCGAATAGTTGACGATCACGGCCTTGAACACCATCGCGTTGGGCAGGCGGAGATGATTCCCGTCGGGCGTCAGCAGGATCGTTGCGCGCGAATTCAGGCGAGCGACGACGCCCTGGTGGCCGTCGACGATCACGAAATCCTTGGGGCTGAAGGGCTGGCGAAGACTCAGAAGGATACCGGCGATGTAGTTTTCGGCCACGTCGCGGAAAGCAAAGCCAAAAGCGATTCCGGCTACGCCCGCCGTTCCGAGGAGCGCTCCGAGCAGCGCCGTCGCGCCGAGCAGGTCCAGCGCGACCAGCAGGCCCAGGCCGAGGGTGATCAATCGAATGGCCTGGCGCAGCAGCTGCAGGATGAACGGCTGATGCTGAACGCGGCGCTCGATGACACGTCGCTTGCTCAGCCAGCGCCCGAACCACGCGCTCGACAGCACGATGATCAGTGCCGCCAGCAGCAGGGGCAGGGCGCTGATCAGCTGGCTACCGCGCTGCCAGAGCGAGGTCAGAAGGGGCTCGAAACGCTGAGCGACGTCGCTGGTGACCGTGAGTCGGTTATCGACCCGTAGGACAGCTTCTTCCTGCTCCGCCACGGTGCTGGCCAGGGCGATCTGCTCGGGGCTTCGGACCTCGCCGTCGAGCTTGATCCATCCCCCCGAGGCATCCACCGCCACCTTCTCGAGGCCTGGAATCGCGGCATAGCGCGTTCGGAGCCGCCGCTCGATCTCCTCGTCAACGGCCTGCAGTTCGGCTGCCAGGATCGGATCCAGCTGCTCCGGCTCGCTCTGGGCCCCTAGCGGCATCGCCGTCGATGCCGCAAGCAGTCCGACCACCAGGCCGAAGCGCGTCAATCGCCTTGGAATTTCAGAGCAAGATGGCATCATCATTTGGATTTCCTCATGCCTGTGACCACGAGATGGCGGCGTTTCCGTCGCTGGGTCGCGCCAGACTACCACTGGATCCTTGTGTACCATCCGGGGGACTCGAAGTGACGCTGCAGCGATCTCCCCTCGCGCACCAGGAACCGATCATGCCCCAGCCCTCGACGCACGCCATCTCAACGCCCGCACTGCTGATCGATGAGTCGATCTTCAGCGCCAACATCGCGCGGATGAACGATTGCATGGCCCGCCTGGGCGTGCCCCTCAGGCCCCATCTGAAGACGGTCAAGAATATCGAGCTGGCCAGGCTCATGCTCCGCGGCCACCCGGGCGGTGCAACCGTATCGACGCTTGCCGAAGCCGACTATTTCTTTCAGGCCGGTCTCGATGATCTGACCTATGCCGTCGGCATTTCACCCGGTCGCTTCGATGCCGTTGCCAGTCGCCTGCATGACGGCCTGTCCCTGACCCTCATTCTGGATCATCCCGATACGGCGCGCGCCCTGGGCGATTACGCGCGGCGAAAATCAATCGATTTCCAAGTCCTGATCGAGCTCGATGCCGATGGCGATCGCGCCGGACTGGGCCCGGACTCGCCCGAGCTCCTCGAAACCGCCGAGCTTCTTCGCGCTCACCGCCTGGGACTCCGCGGCGTGCTGGTGCACGCCGGCGGATCCTATGGTTGCCGGTCATCGGCCGAATTGACTGCCATGGCCGAGCGGGAGCGTCAGGCCGCGGTCGGGGCCGCGGGGCGACTTCGAGCGCAAGGTCACGCCATCGATGTTGTCAGCGTCGGTTCAACGCCCACGGCGCTGTTCGCCGAACGCCTGGACGGCGTGACGGAAGTCCGCGCCGGCGTCTATTCCTGCATGGACCTGGTGATGGCGGGCCTCGGGGTGTGCTCGGTTGATGACATCGCGATCAGCGTCCTGACCGAGGTCATCGGCCATCGACCGGCGACCGGTGAGCTGTTGATCGATGCCGGCTGGATGGCCCTTTCAAGGGATCGGGGCACCGCCGGGCACGCTCAGGACCAGGGCTATGGGCTGGTTCGTGATGCCCAAGGAGGACCGATGAACCCCGAGCTGATCGTCCGCGCGACCAACCAGGAGCACGGTATCGTTGCGGCCCGTAGCGGTGCGTCGATTCCTCTGAAGCGTTTCCCGATTGGCTCGCGACTGCGAATCCTGCCCAACCATGCCTGCGCAACGGCGGCTCAGTTCGAACGGTTGATCTCGATCGGGGATGAGCTCAATGTTCTGCCGCGCTGTCGCGGCTGGGGCTGAGGAACGCTCGAGATCAGGAGTGATTCAACGGCGACGGCCGCCGCGCTTCTTGCCGCGAGGCCGCTCTTCACGAATCTGGATCGACTGGCCGTTGAGTTCCGTGCCATCGAGTTCGGCCAAAGCCGCGCGCGCCTCGTGGCCTTCCATGTCGACCATGGCCACGCCCTTGCAGCGGCGGGTAAAGATATCGATCGGCAGTTTGATGCCGCGCACGGTGCCGCAGCGAGAGAACAGGGCTTTGAGTTCGCTTTCGCGAGTTTCAGGGTGGATGTTGCGAACGAACAGAGTTTTCATTCGGGTCGGCCTCCTAGCCGGGATGCGGTCGGCCAGAGACGAGGTCTTTACAGCGCGCTGCGCGCGTCGTGATCAGATGAGGTCTGCGGTACCGAAGTCGTTTAATGAGTTCTAAATCCAGACAATAGCACGTGGGGACGGGAAGGCAGCTAGACAAGGCCCGCCCCCGCATTCGGCAGGACCAGGAGAAATCGCGTATACTTGTCCTCGCTACGGAGAACAGCCGTGGTCGATGTTGAACGTATTTCTTTCGTTATACCTCTCAATCTCCTCCATTTCCTGACTCTCCTGGCTTGACCGGATGCGGTCGGGTGCCATGCACCTGCGCGTCCGCTTTTAACTTAAATGAAAAAGGCAACATCTATTATGTCCAGCACTACCGGAACCGTGAAATGGTTCAACGACGCGAAAGGCTTCGGCTTTATTTCCCAGGACAACGGCGGCTCTGACGTCTTTGTTCACTTCTCCGCACTCAATGGCTCAGGCTTCAAGAGCTTAGCTGAAGGTGCCAAAGTGAACTTCGATGTCGTTGACGGCCCGAAGGGTCCCCAGGCAGCGAACGTCGAGAGCGTCTGACGCCTCCCGTCGACCGCAGCCGCGGATCGTTCAGAAACCCCGCCGACCGGCGGGGTTTTTTATTGTCGAGAAAAAATTCCTTCAAACGGGCCAGAGCGACCAGATCTGACCAACGAGTCCGAGGCTGATCACCGCCAGGCTACTGAGAACCAGACCGATGCGCGATCCGAAGGGAATGCTTTCACGCAGGCGCCAGGTCTGGACCAGGGCCAGGACCGCCACGACTACGCTCACCGGCCCGAGCCAGGCGAACCACATCGCCCAGGGCACCATGCCGAACAGCAGCATCGCCTCGGTGATCTCCGAGGTGACGTAAGCCGCCAGTCCAAGACCGATCAGCCAGGCGGCAGCCAGGCCGGCGGCCAGGAAGACCAGCAGGCGACTGCCACCGGCGCCTTCGAGGGGATTACGATTGAAGCGGCGACCCACCCAGGCCAGGGGCAGAAACAGGGCGGCCAGCAGGGTCAGACCTGCCGAGGCACCCGCCCAGACGCCGTGGCGCTTGAGGCGGTCCTCGTCCTCGGCCATCAGGGCCAGGGCATCGACCATCACCGAGGTGGGGAAATAGGGCGTCAGGAACTCCGCCGCCTCCTCGCCTTCTTCAACGCACTCGCGACCCACGGGCTGGCTGGGGTCGTCGTACCAGGTATTCATCCAGTCGCCGGCGCAGGGGATCGAGCGGGTGGGGCCGTGGCCGGCGTGCGGAAAGACCACCAGCTCGCCGTTCTCGAAGCCGGGCATGATGTACTCAGCGAGGTCAACAGGGGTGATCGGATCCCAGCGGCCGTTGGCCACGACCACGGGCAGGTCCGTCTCGACCGGCGCGTAGTCGGCAAAGTCGCGCATTGGCAGGCCGACCTCGCGGCAGCGCAGCGGCGCCTCCTGGACGACGGCGGGATGATTGAAGGCGTTGAAGAGGATCGGGTGGAGCGCCTCGTCCTGGGCGGCGAAGTTCGCCGATCCGTCAACGTAGCCGTCCTGGCAGCGCACCGCCGTGGCCATGCCCATGGAAACGCCAACCCCCATGCCGCCCTCGCCCATGGTCATGGCCTGGGCCAGGGCGCGGAAGAAGGTGTCGTCGCCGGATTCGACGACGCGCGTCAGTCCGTCGATGATGGCCGGCAGGGCCGGGTGGGTCTCCTGCTCGTACATCAGGCTGAAGGGCAGGCCGGCGATGATGATCGAGAAGAAGTGCGCCTCACCTTGTGGGAAGTTCTCGCTTTCTTCGACCTCGACGGTCACCGGATTGTCCTCAATCGCCTCGATCGCTGCCATGTAGCGCTCGCGCAGGCCCTCGTAGACCCGGGCGCAGTCGGGCTGCTCGGCGCAGGCGGCGAACAGGCGATCCAGATTGGCGTCGTGCCAGTGCGAGATGCGCATCAGCTCACCCAGGTCCAGCGGCACGATCGCATCGATGATCGCCGCGCGGATCCCTTCCGGGTCGACCTTTATGTAGGCCTGACCCAGCACCGAGCCGTAGGAAATGCCCCAGACGTTCCACTCGTCCAGCTCAAGCGCCAGACGGAGTGCCTTGACGTCGCGCGCGTTCTCGAAGGTGTTGTAGCCGGTGACATCGACGCCGGCCGCGATGGCGCCGCGGATGCAGGCCTCGAACTGATCCAGTGCCGCCCGATCGCTCGACTCACGATCGGCATGAATCGTATCGGCCACGTTACGGCTGCCGAAGAAGCGGCAGAAGTCGCCCGAGTTGCCGATGCCGCGCTGCTCGAGGATATAGAGATCGCGCTGGGAGACCAGTCGATGATCCTTGAGGCGGTCGACGTAGGTGTCGATGGTCACCCCCGGGCCGCCGGTCAGGTAGATCACCGGATCCTCGCGCGTCTCGACCTCTTCGTCTTCGTGGTCCTTGCCGGTGGCCACGATGCGGACGTAGTTCAGCTCGATGGTCCGGCTGCCCTCGACCTCGCGATTCTCG
>JGI12109J20283_10603897_pt1 | contig 32320 bp, 30 predicted proteins | sample ElkSlonscriptome_12_FD_20283 | JGI IMG/M metagenome (IMG submission 20283)
TCGTGGGCCGCTTCGCGCGGGTCCTGCACCAGCACCAGCCCGCCCGCCTCCTTGACGGCCTTGGCGCCCACGGCACCGTCCGCGCCGCCGCCGGAGAGCACGACGGCGTAGATGTCGCCGCGCGAGGCGGCCAGCGAGCGGAAGAACAGGTCGATGGCCGCGCGCTGCCCGCGCGGCTGCTCGAAGCGCGAGGCCCGGACCGAGGCATCGGTCACCTCCAGCTTGCGGTCCGGGGCGATGACGTAGACCTGGTTGGGCTGCAGCGCCTCCTGCTCGTGGTCGCCGACCTGCACGAGCTGCATCGCGGTCTCGCGCGCGAGGATCGACGGCAGCTCGCTGTCGTGGTCCGGCGCGAGGTGCACGATCACGACATAGGCCGCGCCCAGGTCCGGGGGCAGGTGCTGAAAGAAGGTCTTCAGCGCCTCCAGCCCGCCGGCGGACGCACCGATGCCGACGACCGGCGTCCTGCGGGCGGATCGGGAGCCCCGATCGGTCGGTCTGTTCATGGGGCAAGCTCCCTGAATCGGATGGCGCCGCGCGCGCCGATGGCCGGCGCGGGCCTAAGCCACTCTGAGGGCGATCGAGGGGGCAGCCCGCTGCGGCCGGATTGGCCAGCTGCTGGCTGGCGCCTGTCCGAGCTTATGAGGAATGTGCGCGCGTGCCCCCCGGTACGTTCTCGCTCACCGCAGGAGCATAGCAACGAATGATCCATGCGGCATCCTGCTCGCTTGCGGCGCCAGTGGATGCGAGTCGATCTGGTCGGCTCCGGTTCAAGTGCCCCGCTCGAACGGTGGGAATCCCCCATTTGGGCGTTGGGCTGGGGCCCTTGGCACTGCCGCGAGACGGGATTCGACCTGCTGCTGGAGCCGGCGATCTGAGCGATCGGTCGATTGCCGCATGGCGGCATTGCAATTGCTGCTCGAGCAGTTGAGCGGCCTTTGCGCGCGGTTCAGGCAATCCGTCGAAACGAGGAGGCGATCTTTGGGGTGCGACTTTGCTGACAACCTCCCCGAGCGTATCGAGCGCGTCAGCGACCACGCACTGCGCACAGGGGCGCTGCAGCCGATCGCCGCCAGGAGCGAGGAGGTGGAGGAGCAGGGTGTGCGCTTCGTGATCCACCTGCTCGACGAGCAAGACCCGAAGCAAGAACACGCTGCTCGGCAGGGGAACGGCGGTGAGAGCCCCTTCCTGCCGGCCGGCTGACGGGTTGCGTATACTGGCGGCAACCACCTGCTGTCCGCGCCGTCAGACGGCGCCAACCATCATGGGACACCTACTCAGCGCCAAGTCCTCCTTGGTGCCACTCATCGATCGCCTGAATCGCCACCCCATCGGCCTGGTCGACAACGATAAGCTGCGCGAGATCCTGAGCCTGCTGTTCGACGAACGCGAGGCCTACGTCGCCGCGCGCTTCCCGCTCATGGAGGCGACCTTGGCGGAGTTGGCCGAGGCCACGGGGATCCCTGCCTCTGAGCTGGATGGCATCCTCGAATCCATGGCCAACAAGGGCCTGGTGATCGATATGCCCTACGCCGGCGTCAGCTATTTCATGCTGCTGCCGGGGCTCATCGGTTTTTTCGAGTTCACCTTCATGCGCAGTCGCGCCGACCTGCCCGTCGAGCGCGTCGCACGGCTGATGACCGAGTACCTGCAAGAGCGCGACGGCCAGGCGCGGGAGTTCTTCGGCGGCCCGACCCAGATTGCCCGTGCGCTGGTCTACGACGAACAGATCCCAGTGACCTCGCGCATCACTCCCTACGAGGACGCCCGCGAAGTCATCCGACGGGCGAGCTTTCGCGCCCTGACCCTCTGCTATTGCCGGCATAAAAAGGAGCATCTGGGCCAGAGCTGCCGCAAGGGCGCGCCGGTGGAGGGCATCTGCATGGTGCTGGGGGAGGGTGCGCGCTTCCTCGTGCGACGTGGCTTCGCCGAGGAGCAGACCGTCGCGCAGATGCTCGAGACGCTGGACTACGCCCGCTCGCTCGGGCTGACGCACGTGACCGAGAATGTTCGCGCGCAGCCGTCTTTCCTGTGCAACTGCTGCCGCTGCTGCTGCGAGCTCATGGCCGGCGTGCAACACGGCTACCCCGACGGCCTCGCGAAGACCCCGTTTATCGCCGCGGTGGACCCAGGGCGGTGCGACTACTGCGGCGCTTGCCTGCGCGCCTGCAACGTCAAGTGCATCGGCCTCGCCCGCGCTGGCGGCTCCTCGGCCCCTTCGCAGCCGAAACGCTGGGCCGAGGTCGATGCCGAAGTCTGCCTCGGGTGCGGGGTGTGCATCCCCGTCTGCGAGCGCGGCGCCATCAGGCTCGAGCCCCGCGATGGTTACCGCAGGCCGCCCGGCCAACCGGCTTCGCTGTACGCCCGGATGCTCTGGGAGAAGGGCCGCATCTGGCCCTATCTGGGCGCGGCCCTCAAACGACACCTGCGCCTGCCGCTGCTTTGGCGCGAGTAGTGCGACGGCCGAGCCCTGACTTGGAGCGCGAGAACATGGTTTGCGCCCGGATCTTGGTCGCCACACTGTCGCTGGCGGCAGTCCAAGGCGTCATTGCAGACAGCCTTGCCTTTCTGACCTGGAACATCAACGGCGGCCAAGCCAGCGCCGCCGTGATCGAAGCGCGGGCGCGGCTGGCCGCGGCAGCGGTGGGGCCGGTCGATGTGTTGATGCTGCAGGAGGTCGTCTCCGTGGAGCAGGTCGCGGCGGCGGCGCGCGGGATGGACCTCGGGCACTACGCGATCAGCGATTTGGCGCCGCCGACCTCCATCACCGGTGCCTGGCACGAATCGCTCGAGGTCGCCGTGGCGAGCCGCTTGCCGCTCGAAGGTGTTGCCGAATGGGATACGACCGGTCGTGAACCCTATGGCGACGACCATCCGCCGCGGACGTCTGCCGAGGGCATCGAGTCGCGGTCTCTGACGCTGGCCGTGGATCTGGGCGAGGCGCGGCCGACGCGGGGTTTTCTCCGTGCCGATCTCGCCGGGGGCTGGTCGGTGTACTCGGTCCACTGGAAATCCTCGCGGGGCGAGTCGTGCAACGCTGCGGACATTGCCAATGCACGGCTGCGCGAACGCCAGGCGGCGGGTCTCGTCAGTGACGCGCGGGAGCGGATCGCGGCGCGGCGAACGGTCGTCGTCGGCGGCGACTACAACATCCAGGCGCCGGGGCGGGCCCTGCGCGTCGGGACCGATCCCGCCGTCGACTGCCGGCCGGCGGGTTCCTGTGAGGGGGTCTGCGGCCCTGCGGGACGGGACGGCTATGACGACAGCATTCATCAATTGATGACCATGGCGGGTCGCCCCCGGTTGCTCTCGGCGTCGCTCGATGAGACCTATGTCAGGCGCCGCCTGCCCGGGGGCGCGATAGACCACATCCTGGTGGCCGGTGCGATGGCGGGACGGTTCGATACGGCTCGGACGCCGCGGCTGGCCGGGGAGCTCTGGTTCGGGTCCGATCATCGTCCCGTGTTGGCAAGGGCGCGGCTTGGCTCCAGCGAGACGCTGCGGCGCCAGTCCTGGACGCCGGCCTCGCGACCGGCGCACCGCACTTGGATTCCGGGTGAAAGGGCCGCACCAGACGGTCATTGGGCCGTTCCGAACCTGGCGGGTCGCTGACGGCCGGGCGAATCCTCGCGGCTGGAGTCCGGACACCGATGATCATTCTGGGCCTCAATGGAGTCTTCCAAGGGGTCACGACCGCAGCGATGAAGGGGGACCACCGCCGGCCCTGTCGGCGTGGCTGGCCAGATGCCAATCCGTTTCCGCGCTGACCGACCTGGACATTATGGTTTCACAGTATCTCAACGAGCTTTGGCAGGTTCTGCTGGACCTGTCGCCCGCCCTCTTGGCCGGACTGCTGCTTGCCGGCGTCCTGAAGGTCTTTCTGCCCCATGGCCTGGTTCGCACTCACCTGAGCCGGCCGAATCTCGGCAGCGTCATCCGCGCCGCGCTGATCGGCGTGCCCATGCCACTGTGCTCCTGCGGTGTGGTGCCGACGGCCATCGGTCTGCGTAATCAGGGGGCCTCGCAGGGGGCGACGACCTCGTTTCTGATCAGCACCCCGCAAACTGGCGTCGACTCGGTTCTGGTGAGCGCCGCCTTTCTCGGCTGGCCCTTCGCCCTGTTCAAGGTCGCTGCGGCATTCGCGACCGGCATCTTCGGTGGGTTGTTGGTCAATCGGTTCAGTCGGCCGGACGCGGAAGCCGACGCCAGTGCGGAGCAGGGCGAAGACGAGGAGGCCGCAGCGGGTGGGCGCTTGAACGCCGTGCTGCGCTATGCGGTGTTCGATCTGCTCGCCGCGATCGACCTGTGGCTGCTCGGTGGCATACTGGTCGCCGCGGCGATCAGCACAGCGGTACCGCCGGACTACTTCGTCGGCGCGGCCTGGTCTCAGGGGCTCGTTGGGATGCTGATCGTCCTCGCGGTCGCGCTGCCCTTATATGTCTGTACCACCGGCTCGGTGCCGATTGCCGCCTCGCTGATCGCCTCGGGCATGCCCGCCGGCTCGGCACTGGTGTTCCTGATGGCCGGGCCGGCAACGAATGTCGCGACGATCGGTGCCGTCTATCGCCGGCTCGGCCTACGGGTGCTGAGTCTCTATCTGGGGACGGTCGTCGTTTCGAGCATCGGGCTAGGGCTTGCCTTCGACTTCGTGCTGGGCGACATCACGACGGCGAGCCTCGCGCACGAGCATGCCGAGGCGTCCTGGTGGCAGGGTGCGTCAGCGCTTCTGCTGATCGCGCTACTGCTATTCTTGAGCGGGCGCCGGCTGCTGCGGCGCCTGCGTGCATCTGCGCAGAGCGAGGAGGAGGATGTGGATCTGACGCTGAAGGTGGGCGGCATGAGCTGCCAACACTGTGTGGCCAGTGTCAAGCGGGCGCTGGAGGGGTTCGATCAGGTCGATCGCGCCGAACCCGATCTCGCGACCGGCTTTGTCCAGGTCAAGGGTGGACTACTCGATCGCGCGGCGCTCGAAGACGCCGTTCGCAAGGCAGGTTATCAGGTCGAGGAGGTCTGAATCCCTTCGACCTGGTTGATCACTCAGGCGGCTAGGGTCTGAGCCTGGCCCTTCATCTTGCCGACGATGGCGTAGACGCCGACGTGGCGGTTGGGGCTGAGGTGCTCCTCCAATCTGAGGCCGGTGAACAGCGCATCGACGTCGAGCGCTTCGATCTCCCGTGGCGTCTTGCCCGAGAAGAGCTGCACAAGGAGTGCGACAACGCCCTTGATGATGGCCGTGTCGCAATCGCCGGTGTAAGTCAGCCGGCCATCGTTCGGAGACGTCAGGTGGGCCGCGGTATGCACGGTACTCATGCATTCCTTGACGCGGTTCGCTTCCTGTCGGTCGGCTGCGGGCATCGGCGGCAGCCGTTCGCCAAGCTCGACCAGGTACTCATAGCGCTGGTCCCAGTCGCCGAGCAGTTCGAAGGTGTCGATAATGTCGTCGATTTGGGTGTCAGCCATGGCGATCGGTCCCAGTCGGCTGGCGCAGCGTGCTCAGCGGCGAGGTGGCGTCAGACGTTGAACGACTCGCCGCAACCGCAGGCGTCCTTGACGTTGGGGTTGCGAAATTCGAAGCCCTCGTTGAGTAGGCTCGAGCGCACGAAGTCGATCTCCATGCCGTCGACGCGGGTCAAGCTGGTCGGGTCGACGACGACCTTCACGCCGTGGCTCTCGAAGACGGCATCGTTGTTGGCCACGTCGTCGGCATAGTCGACTTCATAGGCGAAGCCACTACAGCCCGACTTCTTCGTGCCGACGCGCAGGCCGACCCCCTGTCCGCGCTTGGCGATCATCGCCGCGACGTGCTGCGCAGCGGCCTCGGTCAAGGTGATTGCCATTCTAACATCTCCTCATCGGTCTCAAGGTATTGGCGCCCTCCGGCACCGAGGTAGCCGCCGACTCAGGCCTTTTCAAGCCCCAGGCAGGCCATCGTCGGCCGTTCTTGCCCGAACACCGGCCGCGCGCGCAGGGGAAGATCGCACGGCTTCGGCGACCGGACCGCGCCGGGGAGCAGACATCCTTCTGCCAGCGACAGGCGTCGCAAGGAAAGAGGGGTCTGGCGCCTAATGGCGATGCTCGGCGGTCTCCATGCTGGAGGCCGAGGCCATGTCCATCAGCCCGCGCATGAGCTGGGCGCGGTCTTTGATTTCGAGCGTTTCGATGAGCGCCTGCTTGTCTTCCGGCTCGAGCGGCAGATGCGCGCATAGCAGGTTGACCAGCTCCTGCGATGGCATCTTCTTGACGTCGTCCCAGGGGATCTCGACGTTGCGCAGCTTGCAGAAGGTCCGCAACGAGGACAGGAAGCCGTCTGGGTCGGCGATTGTGCCCTCGGTCTCGGCGAAATCGATCGCGAACGGCGTCCAGTCTGCAGCGACGCGTCGATAGCCATGGCGGGCATCGATCTCTTCTCGCACACGAAAACGGCAGACCCCGGTCAGCACCAACACGACCCGCCCGTCGTTGGTCTCGCTATAGGAGGTGATGCGTCCGGCACAGCCGACTCGGTGGATTTCCGGCTCTTCGTCGGATTCCTCTTCATCCGGGTCGCCCTTTGGCTGGATCATGCCGATGAGGCGGTCGCCGGCGAGGGCGTCGTTGACCATGTTGAGGTAGCGTGGCTCGAAAATGTTCAGCGGCAGCTGCACACCCGGCATGACGACGGCGCCGGCGAGGGGAAATACGGCCAGCTCCGATGGCAGTTCATCGAATTCCGGGAGGAAGGGATTGCGTGTCATCAGCGGCTCCAGCGTGGATCGGGGCCCGTGCGTCCCCTTGTGCGGACAGCGCGGCCGTCGTCCGCGCCCGTCGGTTGCAATTCGGCACTCTTCCAACCCCAATACATGGGGCGCAACGGCCGGGAAACTATACCCGTCTGAGCCGAAATTGCGGTTGTCTCTAGGCCGGGCAGCGGGGGCAGGGGACGCCGTGAACCCAATCCCTGGGGGCTTGACGACAGCATCCCTGCTGTCGACACCCCTGCCCCCGCTGCCCGGCCCCGAAACCGAAAAGCCATTTGCGATGGGTGTAGAGGCGTCCGCCTGGCCTGGCCGATCGGCTGCGCATAGGGTCATCGCACGTTCACCCGGCCTCAATGGGGCCGCAACAAAGATTGGCGACCATATGACGTCCTTGCTGTTGGGGGGCGATCATATGACCCGCATCGAGCGCATGTACCCGCTGCGTTACCGCAGCATCTGGATCTCCGACGTGCACCTCGGGAGTCGTGGCTGCCAGGCCGACTTTCTCCTCGATTTCCTCCAGTCGACCGAGTCCAAGCACCTCTATCTGGTGGGCGATATCGTCGATGTCTGGGCTCTGCAGAGCGGGGTTTACTGGCCCGAGGCGCACAATAACCTGCTGCGAGCACTGCTCGATAAGGCCAAGGGGGGGACCGATGTCGTCTATATCCCGGGCAATCACGACGAGGTCTTTCGTGCCCATGTGGACAGCGAGTTCGGGAATGTCGTCGTGCGCCAAGAGGTCGTGCACACCACCAGCGACGGCCGCCGCTTTCTGATTACGCATGGCGACAAGTTCGACCGGGTGGTGCAGAATGGACGCTGGCTGGCCAAGCTCGGTTCGCGGGCCTATGACCTGCTGCTCGCCGCCAACCGTTGGCTCAACGAGGCGCGGCGACTCCTCGGGCTGGGGTATTGGTCGCTTGCCGCCTATCTCAAGCACAGGGTCAAGGATGCCGTGAACTATATCGGTCACTACGAGCAGGCGGTGGCCGATGAGGCGCGGCGCCAGGACCTCGATGGGATGATCTGCGGCCACATCCACCACGCCGAGATCCGCGAGATCGGCGAGACGCTCTATTGCAACTGCGGGGATTGGGTCGAGAGCTGCACGGCCCTGGTCGAGCACCACGACGGGCGCCTGGAACTATTGCGCTGGACCGACGTCAGTCAGGTCTCGCTGACGGCCTGGGAGCCGGCCGCGGCCATGGCGCGGGCGAGCTGAGCCAGCCGGCACGCCCTTCGCCCGCAAGCATCCGCTCGCTCGGCGGCGTGCCCGGCGTCCATCTGCCGGCGCCGCGGCCCTCGTCCCGCGCCATGGGTGACCTGGGACGTGCCGGCGTTGCAGCTCCGTCTTGCCCCGAAGCCCCGCAAGGCGGATGATGCCACTGCGTGTTGTAGCGCCGGTCGCCTTCCGTTTGGGTTTCATGTTCCGTCTTGCTTCCCGTTTCAGTCTGCTGCCCTCCATCCTGATCGCGGCGCTAGCCGGTGCCGGTGCGGTCCTGGCCTTCGCCCCCTTTTCCTGGCAGGTCCTCGCGATCCTGGCCCTGACGGCGTTCTATCAAGCCCTGCGCGGCCATACTGGCCGCGGTGCCTTCCTCGTGGGGTGGGCCTTCGGGCTGGGTCTCATGGGCTTCGGCGTCTTCTGGATCCGTGTCAGCCTGGATCAGTTCGGCAACATGGACGCTTGGGCGGCGCATGCCCTGACGGTGCTCTTCATTGCCGCGATGGCGCTCTATTATGGGCTTGCGGCCTGGCTCATCCAGCGCCTCGAGCGCGGGCCGCCATGGGCCGGTCCACTCTTGGCCTTGCCGGGGGCTTGGGTGTTGCTCGAGTGGTTGCGCGGCTGGCTGCTGACCGGCTTCCCGTGGCTGGCCGTCGGTTACTCGCAGATCGACTCGCCGCTCGCCGGGTTCGCGCCGGTCGGTGGCGTCTATGCCGTCAGCTTGGTCGTCGCGCTGGCGGCCGGGCTCTTGTGGGGGGTGGCGAACTGGTCAGGGCGGTCGCGGTGGTTCGCCCTCGTCGGGCTCCTGGCGCTCGCGCTGGTTGCACTCGGGCTGCGTCAGGTCACCTGGACCCAGCCGGATGGGGAAATGCTGCGGGCCAGCGTGCTGCAGGCCAATGTCCCGCAAGAGATCAAGTGGGATCCAGAGAGCAAGGTCCCGACGGTGCAGGCCTACCTGGACATGACCCTCGAGCACCTGGCGAGCGACGTCCTGGTTTGGCCCGAGACGGCGTTACCGGACTTTCTCGATCGGGTGCGCGAACCGCTGCTCGACCCCCTTGGCGAGCGGCTGCGGGAGATCGAGACGGGACTGGTGCTCGGGATCCCCGTGCGCGATGGGAATAGCGGCGCCTTCTACAACGCGATGCTGAGCATCGGGGCCGTCGAGGACATCTACTACAAACGCCACCTGGTGCCCTTCGGGGAGTTCCTGCCCTTCAAGCGCTGGCTGGGTCCGATCGTGGATTGGTTCGAGCTGCCCATCTCGGACTTCAGCCGCGGCCGTATGCAACGGCCGTTGCTGCGCGTCAACGGCCACCAGGTCGGTGCTTCGGTTTGCTACGAGGACGCCTTTCCGATCGAGGTCGCCGAGGCCCTGCCCGAGGCGGCCTACCTGATCAACGTCAGCAACGATGGCTGGTTCGGCGACTCGCTGGCACCGCATCAGCACCTCGAGATCGCGCGAATGCGCGCGCTCGAGAACGGGCGCTACCTGTTGCGCGCTACCAACACCGGTGTTTCGGCCATCATCGATCACCGGGGCGGGATTCTCGGTATGGTTCCCGCCCACGAACGTGGCGTCTTCAGCGCGGCTATCCAGCCCCGCCGCGGCGCGACACCCTTCACGCGCCTCGGTAACGGGCTCGTCATCGCCTTGGCCCTGCTGTTGATCGCGAGCGCGGCAGCGCTGGCGCCCCAAAGGCGGCAACACTGAGCTTTGGTCAGCGCCCGGCTGGCTTTATCATAGCCGTGCTGATGACGCCTCCCGCGCCGGTTGCGGCGGTGGGCCCTAGCAACCCTGGCCCTTCGGCCCTCGTGGCCGATCTGGGTTCGGGACCGAACAATGTCTTGGGCGATGGCTCCGGCGCGCCCTCGCTACTAACCATGGGGTTTGCCCTTGCAGGCGCTGGTCTTCTTCTTCTTCGATCTCTGTCTCCTGCGCCGCGCCCCTCAGGATCTACCCGGCTCCGACATCGTCTTGGCCTTGGTCGTCGGCGTCAGCCTGATCGTCAGCACGGCGGTCGCGGTCGTCGGGGGGCAGCCGCTGTTTGCGTCGGCGCTGCAGGGTGCGGCTCAGGTGTTGCTGCTGCTGGCGGCGCTTTACCTGGGCCTGAGCCTGATGCGGCGACCCGCACGCTTCGTGCAGGCGGCGACGGCCCTGCTTGGCGCGGGGGTGGTCCTGAGCGTCTTCGCGCTGATCCCGGTCGGACTGCTGCCGGACGGCTCGAGCGCCGAGACCGTTTCGTTCGCGGCCTTGGCCTTGTTGGCCTTGTTCATCTGGAGCGTCGTCGTCAGCGGTCACATCCTGCGCCATACCCTCGGGGTGACCCTCGGTCAGGGCGCGGCGATTGCGGTCCTCTACGAGCTGTTCTCGCTGATGTTGCTCGGCGGCCTCGCCGGCGGGTCCTGAGGTGCACCTGCACATCCTCGGCATCTGCGGGACCTTCATGGGCGGTATCGCGCTCCTGGCCCGGGCGCTGGGCCATCAGGTGAGCGGATCGGATGCGCATGTCTATCCGCCGATGAGTACCCAGCTCGCGACGGCCGGAATCGGCCTGACCGAGGGCTACGCCGCCGAGCAGCTGCAGCCGCGGCCGGATGTGGTCGTGGTCGGCAATGCGATGAGGCGGGGCATGCCGGTGATCGAGGCGATGCTCGACCAAGGTTTGCCCTATGTCTCGGGCCCCCAGTGGCTGCGCGAGAACCTGCTGCGCGAGCGCTGGGTGTTGGCCGTCGCGGGGACCCATGGCAAGACGAGCGCCGCGAGCATGCTGGCACAGGTGCTCGCCGCCGCGGGCCTCGACCCGGGCTTCCTGATCGGCGGTGTGCCGCGTGATTTCGGGGTTTCGGCCCGGCTCGGCGCGGCGCCCTTCTTCGTCGTCGAGGCCGATGAATACGATACCGCCTTCTTCGACAAGCGCTCGAAGTTTGTCCACTACGGTCCGCGCACGCTGATCCTCAACAACCTCGAGTTCGACCACGCCGACATCTTCGAGGATCTGGCGATGATCCAGCGCCAGGTGCACCACCTGGTGCGCACCGTGCCGGGCTCTGGCCTGATCGTCTGTCCCACCGATGACGCGGCCGTGGACCAGGCCCTGGCGATGGGCTGCTGGACGCCGTGCGAGCGCGTCGGGATCGGCGGCGACTGGTCGGCCGAGGCGTTGGCCGCGGACGGCTCGCACTTCCGCGTGTCCTGTCGCGGCCAGCCGGCCGGTGAGGTGCGTTGGGGCCAGACGGGGCGGCACAACCTCGCCAATGCCCTGGCGGTGCTCGCAGCGGCCCGCCACGTCGGCGTTGCGCCCGAGGTCGGTGCCGCGGCGCTGAGTCAATTCGCCGGCGTCAAGCGGCGCATGGAGCGGTGCGGCGCGGCCGGCGGCGTGACCGTCTACGACGACTTCGCCCATCACCCGACGGCCATCGCGACGACGCTGGAGGGGCTGCGGCAGCGGGTGGGCCGGCAGCGGATCCTGGTCGTCCTCGAACCGCGCTCCAACACCATGCGCTCGGGGGTCCACAATCGGGCGCTGCCCGAGGCCCTGGCGACAGCCGACCATGTCTATGTGTACGCGCCGCGCGATCTCGGTTGGGATGCAGCCGATGTCCTGGCGGAGCTCGGCGAACGGTTGACCGTCGCGGACCGGGTCGAGACCCTGGTTGCCGCGGTTGCCGCCGACAGCGGCGCCGGGGATCAGGTCCTGGTCATGAGCAACGGCGGGTTCGAGGGGATCCACCAGCGTCTGCTCGCGGCTCTGGCGCTGCCGGACTCGGGCAACCGGCGCTAGCGGGACTCGAACGCTTCGCGTTGGCATCATGGCAGCAGAGCCCGCAACGACCTGGACCAAGACGATTGCCGTTGCCCTCACGGGCGCCTCGGGCACCCAGTACGGACTCCGCCTCCTGCAATGCCTGATCGACGCCGACGTGCGCGTCTACCTGCTGATCTCCCAGGCTGCGCAGGTCGTGCTCAAGCTCGAGACGGACCTCGAGGTGCCGGCGCGCAGCGGCGATGCCGAGACCTTTTTCATCGATTTCCTCGGCGCCAAACCGGGCCAGCTCCGCGTCTTCGGCCGACAGCAGTGGACCGCTCCGGTGGCGAGCGGCACCAGCCCGCCGGAGGCGATGGCCATCTGTCCGTGCACGACGGGCACGCTGGCGAGCGTCGCCGCCGGCCTCAGCGACGACCTCATCGACCGCGCCGCAGATGTCGTCCTCAAAGAGGGGCGCAAGCTGATCCTCGTCGTCCGCGAGACGCCCTTCACGGCTATCCACCTCGAGAACATGCTGCGCCTCGCGCGCGCCGGCGCCGTGATCATGCCCGCCAATCCCGGCTTCTACTTCAAGCCGACGACCGTCGACGAAATCGTCGACTTCGTCGTCGCCCGGGTGCTCGACCACCTCCAGATCGCCCATCAGCTCTTGCCGCGCTGGGGCGATCCTAGGCCCTAGCGGCCAGGATCCTGGCACGCCAGCGAGGTCTCGACGGGCAGGCGGCGGACGAGCCTCAGAGTAACCTTCCCCACTCCTCGATTGGCATCGGTTCCCCGAAGAGGTAACCCTGATAGGCCTGACAGCCTTTTGCGCGCAGGAAGTCTCGTTGCGCTTCGGTCTCGACGCCTTCGGCGATGGTGTTCAGCCCGAGCGACCGACCCATCGCCAGAATCGCCTCGACGATGGCCGCGTCGTTCGGGTCCTGCGTCAGGTCGCGGACGAAGGAGCGGTCGATCTTGACCTGCTCGAGCGGGAGTCGCTTCAGATACAGCAGCGAAGAGTATCCGGTGCCGAAATCGTCCAGGGAGAAACCGATCCCAAGGTCGGTCAATCGCTGCATGCGGTCGATGACCTCTTCCACATTGCTCAGCACCACGCCCTCGGTCAACTCGAGCTTCAGCCGAGCCGGGTTGGCGCCGCTGGCCAAGAGGCTTTCGCGTACCAGGTCGACGAAGTCCGGTTGGTGAAACTGCCGGGCGCTGACGTTCACTGACAGCTGAAGGTCACGGGTGCGCGGGTTCCTCTCCCACTCCTTGAGCTGGGCAAGCGCCGTGTTCAGGGTCCACTGGCCGATCAGCAGGATGAGACCGGACTCTTCTGCCAACGGAATGAACTGGCTGGGCGGAACCGGTTCCTGCCTCTCCGGTAGCCAGCGGATCAGCGCCTCGGCACCGATGAGCCGTCCTTCGGTGTCGACCTGCGGTTGGTAGTAGAGTCGGAACTCGTTTCTTTGCACTCCGCGCCGCAACGCCGCCTCCAGGGCCGTGCGGGCTTCGATGCTGGCCTGCATGCTTGGGTTGAAGAAGCGAACGGTATTGCGCCCGGCGTCCTTCGCCTGATAGAGGGCCATGTCGGCCTGCTTGATCAGGGTCTCGGCCGATTCGCCCTGCCCGCAGAACAGGGTCAGGCCGATGCTGGTGGTGTTGAAATGTTCCTGGTCTGCGTTGAACAGCGCATAGGGGTGGTTCAGGACGGCGCGGATCTTCTCGGCGACGGCCTCGGCATAGGTTGCTGCGCGTCGCTCCGATTGGCCGAGGTCTTCCATCAGAACGACGTACTCGTCACCACCCAGGCGTGAGACGGTGTCCTCGCGGCGAAGGGCATTGTTTAGACGTTGGGCCACCTCGATGAGCAGTCGGTCCCCAATGTCGTGGCCGAGGCTGTCGTTGATGGCCTTAAAATGATCCAGATCCAGCATCAATAAGGCGCCGCACTCGCCGCTGCGCTTGCTGGCGAGCAGGGCCCGCCCGAGTCGGTCCATGAGCAGCCGGCGATTCGGCAGGTGCGTCAGCGGGTCGAAGTAGGCAAGGTGCCGGATCTCATCTTCGGCGCGTTTGCGCTCGGTGATGTTCTCGATGATGGCGATGCCCCCTTCGACGCGGCCGTCACCCCCACGGAGCGGCGCGCAGGACATGGACAGCCGCAGATGAGCACCGCTGCGCGTGGAGATGTACTCGCCCTCGTACGCGCCCTCCTTCCCTTCGAGCGCGGCCCGCAGCGCCGGCAAGATTCGCTGGTCCTTGAGGGCCTTCATGTCGAAGTCGATGAGATCGTCGCGGCGGACCTCGACGATTTGCGCCAACCGATCGTTGCAATAGGTGAGGATCAGGTCATTGTCATAGTGCAAGATCCCAGTGGGCAGGTACTGGAGGATGAGGCGATAGCGCTCCTCGCTCGCCCGCAGCGTCGCCTGGGCCTGCCGCTGCTGGTCGAGGGCCGACTCCGCCGTGTCGCGGGCGACCTCGAGCCTTTCGGCGAGGCGCCGCTGTTCCAGCCCCAAGCGAATGGAGACGTCCAGCGTTTCGTGGAGGTAGCGTGCGCTGACGAGTACGGCGACGAGGAAGACGATCGTGACCGATCCGAATGCCCAATGCAGCGCCGAGCTGGCCTGCAGCAGGACGACCGCAGCCACGGGGACGAGCATCGGGAAAGCGAAGGTCATGAAGGCCGCAGGCGCGGGCGCCAGGATGGGGACCGCCCCGGCCACCATCCCGGCGAGAACGAGGCCGCTGAAGAGTAGCGCCGTGTCCGGTGCCTGCCACATGAAGAGCAGGGCCCCGGCGCCCCATGCCGCGGCGGCGAGTGCCGTGGTAGCGAGATACGCGTGACGCCACTGCGTTGCTTCAGACGCCCTCGGATCGGCGGCCGAGAACCGCCTGGCCAGCGCGAAGCGCGCCAGGCTGATCGAGGCGATCAGGGACCACCATAGGAGCGCTATGCCCGGCGACGCGTGCAAGGTGACATTGACATAGGCGAACAGCGCCGCGTTGACGGCGTGCACCACCGTCGCAATCCCGGCATTGCGAAACAGAAGGCTGGTCTTCTGCCGTTCGACCTCGCCTTCGATACCCGAAGACGCGAAGTCGCGAGTGCACTCGGGTTGCCGAATGCCTTCATGTCGCCGCGGGCGAGCTGTCCAGCCCTGGAGCCGGCGAGGGGATTCGCCGGCCAGGTTGATCGTGACTTGCCTTGCGGTCATCGGAGGTCGATTGGTGTTCGTGAGACCCGCGTCGCAGGGCAGGTCGTCGCCTGTGGGGGTCGAGGCACCCGGGCCTATCCCGTGAGGACCGGCCGGTGGTCAACCGCCTCGTGTAGCGGCTCGATCGTATTGCCCCGCTCATTGAACTCTACCTGGCGCGCCGTCGAGCCCCTGTGACGCCATTGGCAGAAGAAGAAGTTGCCCGCGTTAATTTCTGGGGACAGGATTCCTGGGGACAGCATACATAATTAGGGTCGCAGCGATTGTGTAGGGCACTCTCAGCAAAGCTGAACGCGCCGCCTGAACCAACTTGAATTCAATATGCCGTCTCGACAAAACCAATTTACGTATACTGTCCCCAATAAAAGGGGAAGCTAAGTATACTGTCCCCAAGAAGCATCGGCAGGTCACGGGCCTACTCGGGGCGCCGCGGGTTACCTAACCGGCGGATCAGGGGCGCGACGCAGGGACAGTATATCGACGCGGGGACAGTATATCTAACTCTGCCCTTGTTGGTCCCAAGCCTGCTCGCGCCGCTGCTGCATGCGCGGCTGCGGCGCCAAATTATATATACTGTCCCCGAAATATGGCCCGAGATTTTATCTTATTGAATATACTGTCAACGAGATTGATATTGCTTAGCCGAGGGACGGCCGCGGTCTGTTCAGCGGCGAAAGGGCAGCACTCGGCAGCTGCGGCCTGCGGTCGGGCGTTGGCGCTCGAGGTTCTGGGAAAGCAGGTTTCGCAGCTCGCCGATGATGCGGCGGTGGGTTTCCTTGAGGTTCGGGAAGTAGTAGAGGATCTCGCACGGGACGGGGCCGTCGAGCGAGTCGCGACGGGAGGCAGGCGAGAGCTGCCAAGCGAGGCGGATCAGGCGGCCGCCGACGCCGTCCTGGTGGGCGTAGCTTTGGCTGTCGACGAAGACGATCTCATCGCGTTCAACGATGGCCTGATCCTGCATGCGGCGGATCGGCAGGAAGAGGTGCTGGCTTCAGCGATGGTGGAGGCCAAGATGCCGGCCGCTGGAGGCCCACTTCTGCCTCAATCATCGTCCTCGTAGAGCTCGGGCGACCAGCCGAGCTCGCGGGCGCGGGCGACGGCGGCCGCGTAGATGCGCTGGTGGCGTTGGCGCAGTTCCTCGGGGAGGCGCGAGACCAGGTGACCATATGGCTCCCAGGCCTCGCTGACCTTGTCGTAGAGGTCCTCGATACCGCCCACCAGCCACCCCTCGCAGGTCTCGTCTTCGGGGAGGATCCCGAACACCCAGGCGTCGCGGATGATGTTGCCGGTCGGGGTCATGCCGCCATAGAGGTCGTTGTGGATGCCCTGATAGGTCTTCTTCGATTGCATCGTTTTCTCGGTCGTCGCTGGGTTCGATGATAGCCTGTCCGCCAATCTCCATTGTGGCTTCGCCTCGACAGCGTGCCAAGTGACCAGCGAGACCCGTTCAGGCGAAGAGGAGCTGTTTCGATGTCGGAGACCCTGATTGATCTGATTCGTCACGGCGAGCCGCAGGGTGGGCGCATGATCCGTGGTCGGGCCGTCGACCATCCGCTGAGCGAGATCGGTTGGAAGCAGATGCGCGACGCTGTGGGCGACACTGGGCCCTGGGACCAGGTCGTCACCTCGCCGATGGCCCGCTGCCGGCCCTTTGCGCTCGAGCAGGCGGGGCGATATCGCCTGCCGCTGATCGTCGATCCGCAGTTGCATGAGATCGACATGGGCGTCTGGGAGGGCCGACGGCCCCAGGAGGTCGCGGTCGAGGACCCGGAATCCTTCGAGGCCTATCGGGTCGACCCGGTCCGCCATCGCCCGCCAGGCGGGGAGGCGCTGGAGGCCTTGGCCGCACGGGTCGGCCAGGTCTACGATCGGCTGGTCGCGCGCTTTCCAGGTCGGCACCTGCTGGTCGTCTGCCACGCGGGGGTCACTCGGGCCACGTTGGGCTATGCCCTGGGCGCCGACCCGCGCGCTTGGTCGCGGTTGCGGATCGATTATGCGGGGATCAGCCGCATCCGCCACGGGCGCCACGGCGCAACGGTCGAGCACGTCAACGCCCGGGGCTTGTAGTGCATGGAGGACCAGCCGTGAATGATCGCGCGCCGGCGGTGCCTTGGCCCTGCGCCTCGGGGGATCAGATTCGGGCGATGGCCCGCTCCATCTCGCCCTTGATCAGCTCGCCGGCTGCGTCCGGATCGCTGCTGCGTACATCGAGCCAGTGGATGTACATGTCTGGGCCGTCGAGTTCGAGGGTGACGGTGCCCGGGGTCAGCGTAATGCTGTTGGCAAGGATTAGACGCTGGTGGGGCGCGGTCAGGGCGGTCGGCACGCGCACGATGCCGGGATTGATCGGCAGCCTGGGGTTCAGGACGCGCGCGGCGACGTCGATGTTCGCGAGAATCAGATTCTTTAGGAATACTGGCACGTAGACGATCAGCGGCCGAAGCCGCCAGGGGCGCTGTGCCGCCTCGGCGGGGCGGGGCGGGATCGCTAGCCAGACCACGGCTGCCGAGATCAGGGCGCCGGCCAAGAGTTCCTGCGGGTGCAGCGAATTGGTCAGGCCGAGCCAGACGACGAAGAGGACGGCGCCCCATTGCAGGCGTTGCATCGATGATCTCCGGCGGTGTGACAGTGCGCGAGGGGGCGATGGGGTTCCTCGGCAAGGATTCCCTGAGGGCGCCGCATCTTCACTCATCAGTCAGAGTCTTGTGTTGCAGGACAGTTCTGCGTCCGCGAAACCGAAATCGGGATCAGAGTCCGCCGCGGGCATCTCGAGGTCGATCCCGATAGCGATCCCGATTGCGACTTTCACGACGCGTCGCTCTGAGGTAGGGCCTCGCTAGCGTTTGTCCTTCGGGTTGTAAAGAAAGGTGTCGGGATTGTCGCTGACATAGGTGTACTCGCCCTCGAAGCTGAGCGAGTCGGGGCCGCAGACGTCGGTGCACAGGCCGCACCAGCAGCAGCGACCGTAGTCGATGCGCGGGATCAGTCCGCTGGCGTTCTTCGGATTGACCTCACCGAGGGCCTTGACCATGTCGACGGCCCCGTTCATGCAGATGTCCTGACAGTTGCCGCAGCCGACGCAGCGGCTGAGATCGTTGACGTGGAAGCCGCGATAGCCCTCGGACGCCTGGCGCTGCTCGCGCGGGTACTGGGGCTTGGCCCGGCGTGGCCGCGTTGATGATCCCAAAGCGCTCGGCGTCGAAGCGGCTGGTCATCAGCGGGCGCATCTCGATGGCCCCGCAGCCGGTCCCGTATGCGAGGACGAAGAGGCTGCGCTTGCGCAGCCAGGCGACCAGCCGCTCGATGACGCCCTGCGGGCCCTGTTCTGTGTCGAGGCCCGCCTCGAGCACCGCCTGGTCGCACTGGAATCCCTCGCATTCTGTCTTGTGATACACGCTATACCTCGTCTAAAACCAAATGACCGCGACGACCCCGAGCACGCCGAGCCCCAGGGGGATCTTCCAGAAGGAGTCCACCGCCTGCTCGGTCTTCAACCGCGGGAAGACGGCGCTGATCGAGGCCGCCAGCTCCATGATCGCGAGGCTGACGAAGACCTTGAGCAGGTGGCGCCGCGAGAGCAGGCCGAGGAGGCCGAAGAGCACGAAGCCGCTCCCCGAGAGGGATTCGAGCAGGCGCACGGTCGGGTGGTGGAGCCGGAATTCCGGGTCGACGAGCAGGCGCAGCACGAAGGCGGTCGCGATGATGACGCCACCCTGGAAGCCGCCGCCGGGCGAGAGGTGGCCATGGACGATGACGTAGATGCCGAACAGCAGCAGGACCGGGAAGAGCAGCCGTACGCCGGTCGCGGCGAGGAAGAGCACCGTCACCTCACCCAGCGTATCGAAACCGCGATAGCTGACGACCACCGTCGTGACCGCGTTGGCCGAGCCGGCCTCGGCGGCGCGTTCGAGCAGGGCGTCGCCGACGGTGGCGCTCGGTCCGTCGAGCCCGGGCTCGAGGAGGATGCCCGCGTGCAACAGGAACAGCCAGCCGCAGAAGAGCAACAGGAGGAGGGTACGGATCCGCAACCGGGCCCGCAGCGGAAGGGGGCTTTATTTTGGGGTCATCGCAGGGATCTGTCTTCGCGGCGACCGAATTGGCGTACGCCCATCAACAGGACGAAGGTGGCCGCGGCGACGCCGATCGCCGCCTCGGTGAGGGCCACGTCAGGTGCCTGCAGCAGGAGGAACTGGCCGACGGCGCCGAGGCTGACGAGTGCCAGGCCGACGACCGTCTGCAGCAGATCGGCGTGTCGCACGGCCAGCAGGGCGCCGGCGATCATCCAGGCGAAGAGCAGCAGGGCGAGCAGCCCGATCATGTCCTCGCCTCGCTTGGGAGATCCCCCTCGCGCTCGACGGCCTTCGACCTGTAACGCTTGGCGAGGGCGTCCTCGGCCATCGGTGCCGCTCAGGTAGGCGGCCCGCGCGAGGACCGAGGAGCTCAGCGGATTGGTGAGCAGCGTAAACGCAGCGAGTATCGCGAGTTTCCCCGTCCACTGCGGCTGCACGCAGCCGACACCGATCAGGACCAGCAAGGAGCCCAGGGTCGTGGCCTTGGTCCCCGCGTGCATGCGGGTGAAGAGGTCCGGCATGCGCACCAGGCCGAGCCCGCTCACGACGAAGAAGAGCCCCGCGGCCATCAGGAGGTAGCCGAGATAGTCCACTCAAACCCCCTTTTCGAGAACGCGCCCGAAGAGGACGATGCCGGCGAAGCCGACCAGCGCGAAGACGAAGGCGATGTCCAGATAGATGCTGCGCTCGAAGAGCAGCGCGAGCAGCGCGAAGAGGGCGACGCTGAGGATCGTCAGGGCGTCCAGGGCCAGGATCCGGTTCGCAGCGTCCGGGCCCTTCAGGAAGCGCTAGAGGAACATCAGGACAACCGGGAACAATAACAATAAAAACAGGGTTATCATGGAGGGTCCGTCTCGATACAGCTCGCTGGCTTGCGAAAATGGCCCGCACGCACCGGCTTCAATGCCGAGTTGAGCCAGGTTCTGGCTGCCTGGCCGTCCCTGGCCTGGGCCGATAAGGCACAGTACAACAACCCCAAGTGGCTTCCGCGACCGTCTCCCCTCACCCCAACCCCTCTCCCCGCTGGGGCGAGGGGCTCTCGGGAAAGTTGTGCGAGTGGTTCTTGAAGCCTTCCTAAGCGTGCGCCCGACACTGAGGACTGGGCTGTCAGTGATAGGCGTACTGGGCTTCTGCGGGGGCGTTCGAGTTCTTCGGCTGTCCCGCGAGCTGCTTGAGGAGCGACGCTGCGGCGGCGCGCAGCTCGTGGATGGGGTGCTCGAATTGCAGCCGCACCTCGAACACCGACCACGCCGAGTCCTCTCGGTCGACGAGCGGCTCTACCTCGGAGACGCGGGCCCGCAGGCGCAGTGCGGGGTGACCGGCGATCTCACCTAGGATGAGGCGGATGCTCTGATTGACCTGATAGGCCTCGAACACCGTGACCCTGAGCTGCCCCTCGGCGAGCTCGCCGAGCTTGTCCTGCATCTCTCCAGCATCTCCGATCAGTACCTCGAGGATTGGCACCATAGGGGCCTGTTCCTCGGCCGTCTCCGGGCCAGCGTCCTGAAGCATCTGCAAGAGCTTCTCGAGACGGCGCTGATCGGCGGTCGTGAGGCTCGAGAATCGCGCGGCGACGAGGTCGTACTGGTCGTCGAGCGACTCCTTGCGCACCACCTCTGCGTTCGCCGAGAACTGGTTTCCCTTGGTCCACGGAAACTTGATGGTGATGGCGTCCCCTTCTGGCATCTTCTCCCTGGGCACCGCGAAGCGCACGCCGCCCCAGGAGATATCGTGATTCTGCACTGTCACCGAGTGGCCGGTACCGCCAAGCTCCATCGTGACGGGTGCGGTCATCGGCAGCCGACGGTGGCTACGTTGCTCGCGGATCTGGACACTTGGTTTGGCTTGATTCGTCATGGCCCTGGCCCTCGCTTGCCTGGTGTCCGCACTCCGCGCTGGCGCCCTCGATGGCGTTCGCCCTTGGGTCGCGGGGCGGGGGACTCTTCGTCGTCTTGCTCTCCTTTCTGCAAGCTGCGGGCCATTTATTAAGTTACGGATTTTTAATGTTTAATTTTTCTCGCGAGTTGGGGCGTTCCGGCTGGGGTGACGCGGGACGGCAGAATCGGACGCGGACCGTCTGACAGTCTCTCGGGACGATTGATAAGGAGGCTGCGTGGCCGCGCTGCCGCCGACGGCCGTCGCGCGCCACAGCTCGTGAGTCCCCGACCTGGACCGGAACCGGTTCCGGTCGGGGGCGTGCCGCCTCAACCGCCGGCCGCCGGCGAGGCGGTCTCCGCCGCTGCCTCCGCTTCCGGCGTTGCGGGCGCCGCGAGGAGGTCGTCGCGCGAGATTTGTGTCAAGGGTTTCGCCGTGATTGCAGCGACCTTGAGGAAGTAGGGCTCGTCGGCGACTTTGAGGACATACCAGTCGGGCGCATCGGGAGAGCTCGATTCGCCCTCGGCTGTCGTCCCTGTCGGGGCCGCACCCTTCCCATCGGTGTCGCGCTCGGTACCGGGCTCGGCCAGCGGTGAGAGTTGATAGCGCCGCGCCTCTCCGGAAGCCAGCTCGATGCGCCATTCCAGTAGCGGTTCGTCGCGGCCGTACTCCGGCTCGGCCTCAGTACCGAGCACGCCTGCGAAGCTCAGATTGGCGAGCTGGCGTACGAGGCGCTTGGCCTCGTCCTGCTCGAGCGCCTCGTCAGCGGCCGTCTTCGCGAGCCGCCAGGCCCCGTCCTCGCGCTCGAGCTCGAAGTCGGGAAACGCGATGCCGGCGATGTCCTGGTCATCGAGTCGCAACCAGTCCCGGTCGATCCAGTCATCGGGGTCGGCGGGCGCGTCGCCCGGCCCGAGTGCGACTTCGAAGACGGCCGAGTCGCCCGCCGCGCGGACGTACTGACGCCTGTAGCCGGCCGAATCGCCAAGGTAGAGGGTCCCCAGCGATTGCTCGCCGGCGCTCAGCACCAGGCGTCCCTCGAAGTCCGCATCGGCCACTTTGAAGCGGGTCAGGGCCTCGTTCGAGGTTGCGACGGGCAGGCGCCGGCGCAGATCCGCGAGCCGCTCGAGCAGCGCCGCTACCTTCGCCTCCGCGGCGGGGAATCCGGCGTGCGCCGGGAGGATCCAGCCTGCCTCCGCACGCTCGATGGTGAGCGCCTCGGCGCCGCTGCGCTCGATGCGCAGCCGCTCGACGCGGGCGGGGTCGAACTCGAGCAATGGACCCTCTGGGCTGGTCTCGAAGCGGCCCTGGTCGAGGCTCAGTAGCAGGGCGAGGCCGAGCTGCGCGGCCAAGAGCACGGCGAGCGATAGCATCAAGATCCTGGGGCTGCGACCCTCGGTCAGGGGCGAGCTCCGGCCGCCGGAGAGAACAGTCGTGGCTTGCATAAATCAGCTCCTCCCGCCAGCTTGGACCGCCTGATAGAAGCGCCTCCGGCGAGTCCGTGCCGCGCGGTGCAGTAGGTAGACGATGCCGAGGCCGGCCAGGGCCAGCGCATAGTTGAGGTACTCCCAAAACATCCGTTGGTTCTGGCTCAAAGGGCTTAGCAACCGCATGTACTGCCCCTGGCCGCGCAGGGCCAGCAGACCCCGGTCTTCGAGCGACCACTCCGCGGCGTTCTGGATCAGCTCGAGCGGCTTGGTGTAGAGCGTCTGGGTGGCCTGGGTCGCGAGACCGATTGCGGCATCGGTGAGGAAGCTGGCCGAACCAATGAGGATCAGTCGCGACGAGGGCGGCGAGGTATCGACTACGCCGGAGAGGAGCGGTGCCGACTCGGCATCGGCTTCGCCCTCCGGTTGCGCATCCGCAGACGTTGGGCCCGGGTCTTCGTCGCTTGCCGAGGCCTCGCCGGCCAGCAGGGGGGAGGGTTGGTCGGCGAACAGCGACGAGAAGCGGCCCTCGATCGCGACGCCCAGCAGTTGCGGCCCCCGCTCGGCGGCGACCGGGAAGCCGAGCTCCCCGTGGGCGGCGAAGTCGGGCTGGATCTGAGCACTGTCATTGGTCCAGGCCTGCGCCGAGCTCTCGAGGAGTTCGCGCACCTCGCGAGCGCTGTTCTTCTCGGCCGACACATCGATTGGTGATGGCCATGTCAGCGTCAATTGGCCCAAGCCGGCGGTGATCCCGCTTGCGGCCAGACCGGTGTCGCGGATGTCCGGGAAATAGGGGTAGGCGAGACTCTGGATCTCCTCGACGACGAAGCCGCCCAGGTTGCGTTGCACCGGGATCGGGAATGGGGTGTTCTGCGGGTCGAGCACCAGTGTGGGCTCGAGCTCGACACCCAGGTGGGTCAGCCAGTCCTCGAGGCCGGTGTCCTGGCGATGCGCCGAGATGGCTCGGCCGCCGAGGTCGACCTGGTAGGGCGATGCCGCCATGATCACCGTGCCGCCCTGCATCAGGAACTGGTCGACGGCGAAGACCTGCTCTGCGGTGAAGGACTCTGGCTGGACGACGAGCAGCAAGTCCGCTTCGGCGCTCACCGTGCCGTCGGTGAGGTCGGTCGGCTGGACCTGAAAGCCCTCGCTCAGAGTCTCCTGCAGGCGCGTGAAGGTCGTCGTGCTGCCGCCGCCGAGACCCGCAAAGCCGCTCGCGTCTTCCGGCCTGTAGAGGGCGATGGTCTTCAGATAGCCGGGCGAGAAGCGTTTGATGCCGGCCTTGATCGCCCGCTCGAGGCTTTCCGCAGAGACCTCCTCCGGCCAGGGTACCGGATTCGCCTGGTCGCCGGCCTCGAGCACCAAGCTCAGCCAGAAGGCTTGGGGGTCGAGGAGGCTGAGTACCATCGGCTGCAGACCCAAGCGTTCGCGGAGTTCCTCGGCCAGGGCGCCGTCGCCGGCGGTCGGATCGGTGGAGTCGTAACGGAAGGCACCGCCGGACTCGGCAGCGATCCCCTCGAGCGCCACCTCGAGGTGGTCGATGATCGGGTGTACCTCTTGGGGGAGGCGCTCCCGGGGGGAGATGTAGGCGTGCAGGGTCACGGGCTCGTCAAAGGCGGAGAAGATGTCGCCGCCGCTGCGGTAACCATAGAGGACCTTCTTGATCGAGCGGGTCAGGTCGTATTCGGGATTGCGCAGTCGCACCTCGAGCTCGCCCTCGCCGCGGCCCTTGACCTCGATCAGGTCGCTGAAGCCGAGCGTCTCGAACTGGTCACCGTACTGGATGAGGACATCAAAGTAGGAGTTGACGACGCTGGCCTGGTACTTGTCGACGGATTCGAAGGCCACCGGTCGGATGCCGTATTTTTCGCCGGCTTCCCGCTCGAGCCCGGGATCTTGCTGCGGGTCGACGATTTCCACGCGGACCTTGCCCTCGCCGGCCACCTGATACTCGCGCAGCAGGTCGCGCAGGCGCGGCACCAACGGGGCGAGCAGCGGGTGGGTGCGGGCGCTGAAATAGCCGCGGATCAAAAGCGGCTCCTGCAGTTGGCCAAGGTAGTTGCGGGTGGCCTGAGAGATGGAGTAGGCCTGGCCCTCGGTGAGGTCGGCGCGCGCCCAGCCGAGCTGCTGTAGCCATAGGTTCCCGGCGAGAAAGTTGGCGACGACGAGGACCGTGAGCAGTCCCCAGCGGCGGTGGCGGTGGCCGCTAACGCTGTCCCGCGCCCAGCGGAGACGCTCGAGGCCGTAGACGGTCAGCGCAAGAAATACGCCGACGATGCTGAGGTAGAAGTACAGATCCCGCACATCGAGGACGCCGCGAGTGATCGACGCGAAGCGCGAGCCGCTGCCGAACAGCTGCAGGATCTCGGCGCCGCGATGGCCGAACAGGCCGGCGATCACATCTGAGCCGACCAGGAAGAAGGCCCCACAGACGAGCGCCGTGCCGATCAGGCTGACAATGGGGTTGTCGGTCCGGGTCGAGACGAACAGCCCGATGGCGATGTAGGCGGCGGCGAGCAGCAGCGCGGCCAGGTAGCCGCCGAGGACCGGGCCCCAGTCGAGGGGGCCGAGGAGGTCGATGGTGACCGGCAGCGGCAGGGTCAGGGCCAGCGCGACCGCGACCAGCGCCAAGGCCGCGAAAAACTTGCCGAGCACGAGCCTGAGCGAGGAAACGGGAACCGTCAGCAGGGTTTCGAGCGTGCCAGCGCGGCGCTCTTCGCTCCAAAGACGCATGGTCAATGCCGCCACGAGAAAGATCATCAGCAGCGGCATCCAGTCGAACAGCGGCCGGGTATCGGCGACGTTGCGGGCGAAGAAGGTCTCGACCCAGAAGAAGACGAACAGGGTTGCAGCCAGGAAGGCGCCAATGAACAGGTAGGCGACCGCAGAGCCGAAATAGGCGGCGAGCTCCTTGCGTGCGACTTGCAGGATCTCAGACATGGGGTGCCTCCCTGCCGGCGTTGACCTCGTGGAACAGGCCCTGCAGGTCGCGTTTCTCGCGCTGCAGGCCGTAGAGAGGCCAGCCCTGCGCAACGACCGTGCTGGCGACACGGGGCGCCAGCCCTTCGGGGTCGGCGGTGTCCAGCGCATAGCGCAGGGGGCCATGGGCGTCGCCCTTTGCCGGTCCGAGCAGGGTGCAGGCCGCAACGCCGTGCAGTCCGCGGAGCAGGCCCTCGGCCTCGGCCGCCGCGCGGTCGAGGCTCACGAGCAGGCGCCCCGTGGTGCGCAGCTCGGCGAGCCGCGCATCGAGGGCAAGGTGTCCGGCGCGCAGGATCAGGACCCGATCGCACACCGCCTCGACCTCCTGGAGGATGTGCGTGGAGATCATCAAGGTCGCCGTCTCGGCGAGGTTACGGATGAGGATGCGCATGTGCTCGATCTGCGACGGATCCAGGCCGTTGGTGGGCTCGTCGAGGATCAGTACGGCCGGATGGTGGAGGATGGCCTGGGCCACGCCGACGCGTTGTCGGTAACCGCGCGACAGTGTGGCGATCGGGTCCGTGGCCTTGGCCTCGAGCTCGGTGCGCGCGATGGCCTCGCGGATCGAGGCAGGGCGCCTGGACGCCGCGACGCCGTGCAACGCGGCCTGGTAATCCAGATAGTCGATCACCGTCATCTCGGGGTAGAGCGGGCAGTTTTCCGGCAGGTAGCCGATGCGTCTCTGGACGGCGCGGCGCTGTGCGCCGATATCGAGCTGATCGATGCGGATCTCCCCGGCGCTCGGCTCCAGGAAGCCGGTCAGCATCTTCATGATAGTGGTCTTCCCGGCACCGTTGTGGCCCAGCAGTCCGACGATCTCGCCACGGCCGACCTCGAACGACACCCCGTCGACCGCCTTGAGGTCGCCGTAGCTCCGGGTGAGCTTGTGGACCTCGATCATCTGAAACCTCACTTTCGTTGCTAGACGATGTGGATTGGCAAAAAGTAAAGCAGCGCAAAAGACCACCACATTTTGCCTGGGTTCCCGGTCGGCAAGAAAGCGCGACGCCGACGTGCCGCCGCCTTTTTGCGCGCAAATCAAGCGGCCCTGTGCGCAGGCAGGCCTGTCGCCGTTGCCCCTTTCCGTTATACTGCATCGCGTGTCGGCATCAGCGCGGCGCACCGGCGTCCTCGCGTTGGCGTCTGGCACCTTGATCCCAGCCTAGCTCCCGGTATACCGTGCGTCATCCTAGCCTTGGCCGGCCCGCAGAGCCGCTCGGTGCGCCGCTCTGATGGCGGGCCTATTCCTGTTCCATCCTGCTTGAGACTCAATGGATCCCAGCCCTTCCCTTGACACTGCCACATCGGGCCATGAGCGCGGGGCGGTCCGTGATTCGCGTTGGACGGTTCCGGACCTCATCGACTTCGATTATTACGTCGACGAGGACGAGCGCCTCTTGCGCGAGACGCCTGCTGTGCGCAGACGCCTCGCCGAGCGCGATCGCTCTCTCTATCTGGGTCGAATCAAGCCGGTGGTGGGCAGTGTGCCCGAGCACACGCGCCGCCATCGCAGTGCGACCTTGAGGCTGTGGCTCGAGGCGCGGCGGCGCAATGAAGACGAGCGTGTGCGCGAGCTGTTGCCCGGGGCCAGCTTTGCCCGCGGCCAGCGGCTGGTCACCCTGGGCGTGAGCGTTGCCGGCTTGGCCCTAGGGGTCGGCCTGGCCTCGGCCTTGTTGAATTATGAAGGGCAGCAACCGGTCAACGTCGCCTGGTTCGTCACCATCCTGGTCCTGCTGCAGGTCGTCTTGGCCGGGCTGACGGCGAGCGTTTGGCTGTTGCGAGGCTCGGCACCGATGCGCTCGGTGCTGCAGGACTTCTCGTTCCTGTCGCACGTGATCCAGCCGCTCGTCAGTCGGGCGAGCCGCTGGGTGCAACGCTCGCGCCTCGGGCATCTTCCCCAGGAAGCTCGCGACCAGGCGCTGGCGCGCAAGGGGCTGCTGCAATCCCACCGTGCGCTCTACGGGTCGGCGTCCTATCTCCCGATGTTGATTCCAGCGCAAATGTTCGGGGTCGCCTTCAACGTCGGCGCGATCATGACGACGATCTCGCTGGAGTGGCTTACCGATCTGGCGTTCGGCTGGGGCTCAGCGCTCGACGTGGCGCCGCAGACCATCTATGAGATCGCTCGCGTGATCGCGCTGCCGTGGAGCCCTCTCTTTGGCGAGGGCGTCGGGTATCCAAGCCTGGAGCAGGTTGCCGGCTCGCGGATCAATCTCAAAGACCCGCTCTTCATCCTCCAGGCCGACGACCTGCGTTCCTGGCGGTGGTTCTTAGTCCTCGCCGTGGCGACATACGGCCTGCTGCCGCGGTTGCTGCTGCTGGGTGGCTCGTTGATCGCGCAGCGCTGGGCGCTGGCGAAGCTGCCTTTCACGCACGCTCGCACCCAGGGGCTCTATGCGCGGCTCGTGACACCGAGCCTTGAGGTTGCTGCCTCCGCGAGCGGTAGCGGCCCGGAGATGGCCATCCCGGAGGCGACATCCGAAACGACCCCCACGCCTGCGCAAAGCTCGGCTGCGGTCCCGTCAGCCACGCCAGGTGGCATCGCCGTGGACGCGTGCCTGTTGCTGATCCATACGGACATCGAAGGGCTGTTGCTGGATGAGGATCGTCGCAGGCTGGAGCGGATGCTGCGCGAGCATACCGGTTGGCGTGTTGCGGCGACCTGCACCTATGGCGAGAGCCGCGGGTTGGCTACGCAGGCCGTCAGCACCGTGGAGGAGGCGGGCTGGCAAGACCCGCCGCCACGGGTTGCGTTGGTGCAGGACGGAACTCAGCCGCCGATCACCGAGAGCCTGCGCTTCCTGCGCACCCTGCGCGGCGTCGTCGGTGGCCAGGGGCAGATCGTCCTAGCATTGATCGGCGATCCGACGCCTGCAGACAGGCTGCCGCCATTGAGCGATTTCGACTTCAAGGATTGGCAGCGCAAGATTGATCAAATGGGGGACCCGTATCTGCGCTTGGAGATGCTGGCCCCGGCGAATGAAGGAAAAGCTTAAATGGCCGTTGCGACCCCGACCATCGCCATCATGGGCCACCCCAATGCTGGCAAGTCATCCGTTGTAGCCACGCTGACGGAGAACGATCGCATCCAGATCGATAAGCGGGCTGGCACCACGACCACGTCGGATCACTATCCGGTGGTCATCGACGGCAAGACGGTCGTCGAATTCATCGATACGCCCGGCTTCCAGAATCCCAGCGATATCCTCGAATGGTTCGGGACTCATCCGGATGAGCCCGACCTGACGCGCGCCTTTGTCGATGCACACTGTGCCGACCCGGTCTATGTCCACGATTGCACCTTGCTGCGGCCGGTTGCCGAGGGCGCCGGCATCATCCTGGTCGTCGACGGTTCCAAGCGGATCAAGGAGAAGGACCGCACCGAGATCGAGCTGCTGCGGCTCACCGGACGTCCGCGTATGGCCGTGCTCAACAATACGACCAACGTGACCGAATACATGGATCAGTGGCAGGACGCCCTGAACAAGGCCTTCAATTCGGTGCGCGAGTTCAATGCCCACCGGGCCACCTACGCCGAACGCATCAAGTTGCTCGGTGCGCTGAAGACTATCGACCAGCGGTGGGAGGGGCGCCTCGAAGAGACCGTCGAGGCCTTTGAGCGCGACTGGGACCGCCGCATCGATCACACGGTCTCGAGCATCCTGGAGCTGCTCGATCAGGCCCTGACCCTGCGGGTGACCGAGCTTGTCAGTGCCCAGGACCGCTCCACGGCGGTCGAGCGCGAGGCGGTTCAGGAGAAACTGACGAGCTCCTTCCAAGACGAGCTGCGCGGGCTCGAGTCGAAGGCGCAGGCGGATGTCCGTACGCATTTCCGTCATAACGTCTGGGATATCCCACCCGAGTCGGTTCTGCAGAAGGACCTGTTCTCCGAGGAGGTTGGACAGGCGTTGGGCTTGTCGCGCCGGCAGATGGCCGCGGTCGGCGCGGCGGCCGGGGCGACGACGGGGGCTACGATCGATCTGTCGATGGCGGGTTCCTCCCTCGGCGTGGGTGCCTTACTCGGGGCCGCGGCTGGCGGGGCGCTTGGCATGTTCGGGCGCGACGCGCTGGCGCGAGTCGATGTCAAGCGGGCCATCGGTGTCGAGCGGATCTCGATGGGGCCAGTGACCAACCCGCGATTCCCATTCGTGCTGCTGGATCGGATTATTCTCTATTGCGCTCGGGCGATGAATTGGTCGCACGGCCGACAGGCGGCGGACGAGGAGTCCGCGAACAAGGTGCCCGACCGGGAGCTGCCGGCGAAGAAGGCCTTCACCGAGGAGTTGCGCTCGGATCAACAGAAGATTCTGGCCAAGTACTTCGCCGCCGTGCGTAAGGGCAAGGATGCGACTCAGCTGGAGGAGCAGTGCCGAGGCATCATCAAGGGGGTGCTGTACGGCCTATCGCAGAGCGAAATCGATAGCCGGGCCGATCTCTGAATGTTCATGATGGCGATCGGTCTCGTGATGACCGGCCTGGCAACCTGGCAGCGAGTCAAACCGACCCCCGAGGTCGGCTACGTCCCGTATGATGCGGCCGCACAGCCAGATTGAACCGCGGCGCCTAGGGCTGGCTGGGTCGCGGTTGCTGCGCCCGCGACTTGGGCTACGCGTCTGAGATGTCCGCGGCCGCGTCGGCGAAAGCCGAGGAGCGAACGCAGCGCGCGACGGACTCGGGTGATCGCTTCGTTGACCTGCTGCGTCACGGCGAGACCATCGGTGGGGCCCGTTTTCGCGGTGTCCAGGACGATCGCCTGAGTGCCGTCGGCTGGGCGCAGATGGAGGCGGCAGCGCAGGCTGGCAGCTGGGACGGGATTCTGAGCTCTCCGGCGAGGCGTTGCGCCGCCTTCGCCGAAGACCTCGCCGCGCGCCTCGGTGTCCCGCTCGAGGTTTGGCCGGATCTCGGCGAGCGCCACTTCGGAAGCTGGGAGGGGCGTGCCGCTGCGGAGATCCCTCTCGACGAGCTGTGCCGCTTCTGGGCCGATCCGGTCGGCTTCACACCCCCGGGCGGCGAGCCCTTTACCGTGATGCAGCAACGCTGCCAGGCGGCTTGGCAACGGTTGTTGGCCTGCAGCGCGGAACACCCGCTGGTCGTCACCCATGGCGGCATCGTTCGGGTCCTCCTTGGCGAGGTGCTCGGCGTCGCAGCGAATCGGCTGCTCTTGATCGAGGTCCCGCACGCCTCTCTGAGCCGCTTGCGGGTCCCCGCCGAGATCGGCTATCCAAGCCTGGTCCGTCATGGGGTGCGCGACTGATGTGGCGCGCCTTCCTCGTCTCCGGTCGATTCCTGACCCGTCTGCCGTGGCCGGACCCCGGGGCAGTCGAGGACGCGGACGCCGGGCGCGCGGCGCTCTTCTATCCGTTCATCGGCCTCCTCATCGGGGCGGCCCTCTGGGCGCTGGCGGCGTCATTGGGCGAGGCACCAACGACAGTCGCAGCTGTGCTCGTCGTGGTCCTCTGGACCTGGCTAACGGGGGCCTTACACCTCGACGGCGTGAGCGACAGCACCGACGGCTGGGTCGGCGGCCTCGGCAGCCGCGAGCGCACCCTGGAGATCATGCGCGACCCGCGCGCCGGGGCCATGGGGGTGGTGGCGGTCGTGTTGCTGCTCCTGGCCAAGTGGACGGCCGTGGCGGCCCTGTTGACCTCCGGACAGGCTGCGGCGCTGATCTGGGTCCCGATGCTGGCGCGTGCGCAGCTACTGGTGCTGTTCCTGACGACCCCCTATGCGCGATCCAGCGGCTTGGCCAGCGCCGCCTTGGCCCACTTGCCGCGGGCTGCAGCCTGGCTCATTGCCGTGGCCAGCTTCCTCGCCGTTGCCTGGTTGCTCGGTGGCGATGCCGCCTGGGTCCTCGTCGCAGTGATGGTGGTCGCGTCGCTGTGGCGTCGCATGTGGATGAATCGCATCCGGGGGTTCACCGGAGATACAGCGGGTGCCCTCGTCGAGCTCAGCGAGACGACGGCCCTCTTCGTCCTGGTCCTCGCGGCCGAGTGACAATCTGCGTCACAAACTGTCGTAGGCGGGCTCGTCCTTCGCCGTTGAAGCGGCGATTCTGCGACTTACTCAGCAAAAACAATCATATAGGTTTGGCATTCGCGTTGCTTTGATTTGACTGAGCCGATCTCGAGCCCTGGCGACATCGGATGCGGGGGCTCAGACCAACAATCGAGCATGCGCTGGGTGAGCGCCCCAGGCAAGCGAGGACCAAGGCCATGTCGAATCGAGGAAGGGACGGCAACGACGGGAACGACCGCCGTAACCACCAACGGCTGCCGATGACGATTCCGGTCAGTCTCGAGGTGGGTGAGGGCGCTGAACCCCTGACCGTCGAGAACAAGGATATCTCATGGGGTGGCGTTCGCTTTGTCGTGCCAAAGAACGCGATCCCGAACGCCGACTCGGTGACGGTGAAGTTCCCCTGGTCGAAGGGCGACCGCTTCACGGCCAGTGCCGAGGTCGTGCGCACGGAAGAACTGGACGATGAGCATGCGCTGGTCGCGGCGCGCTTTTCGAGCCTCTCGACGTCCGATCAGCGCCGTCTCGAGAAGCTGCTGACGATGCTGCAGGGAACCACTGAGGGGTCAGCCGGTCATCAGGCGCCGCTGGTGCCGATCCTCGAGGTCCTGTTCAGCGACCTCGACGAGATTCGCTCGAAGCTTGCCGAGCTGGCCGAAGGGCGCTTGTCGGTCACCGTCTTCGAGTCCTACGAGGTCAATCAGAGTATCCGCATGATCCTCGGCGGGCTCTCCGCCGATCAACCCGCGCTGCGCCTGCGCGCGCGGGTGGTGCAGATCGAGACCCTGACGAGCGAGACGGAATCGGCCTGGCCGATGTTCAATCTGCAGGTGCGTTTCGAACACCCGCTGCATGAGCTGAAGGCCGCCGCGTCGTCGCTCCTGGTGAGATTGCCGAAGGTTGCGCCGCCGGCGCGCGACGGGGCGTCCGAGGGCTATCTGACGTTCGACGATGAGGGCTGATCGCCCTCCAGCTCGGGGGACGCGAGGCCGTTACGATGAAATTCGCGTAGCGCGTTCGCTCCC
>JGI12109J20283_10390646_pt1 | contig 32144 bp, 29 predicted proteins | sample ElkSlonscriptome_12_FD_20283 | JGI IMG/M metagenome (IMG submission 20283)
GGAACGTCAGCGTATCGATCAGATCTTCATCGCCCTGCCCAATGCCCCGGCCCGGGATATGCGTCGGGTGGTCACCGCCTGTGAGGCCAGCGGTAAACCCTTCCGTACCCTGCCGCGCTGGCAGGATCTGCTGATCGGCCAGGCAGTGTCCCGGGAACTGCGGGCGGTGTCCATCGAGGATCTGCTGGGCCGGGAGCCCATCTCCCTGGACTGGCCGACGATCCGCCGGGAATTAACCGGTCGTGTGGTGCTGGTGAGCGGTGGTGGTGGCTCCATCGGCGCCGAATTGTGTCGGCAACTGGCCGGCCTCGGGCCTGCCATGCTGGTGATCCTGGAGCGCAGCGAATTCAATCTCTATCAGGTGGAGCGGGAATTGTGGGGCAGGTTTCCAGACCTCAATCTGCGGATTCATCTGACGGACGTCTCCGATGCCGTGGCGGTCAACCGTTGGCTGGGCCACTACCGTCCAGAGATGGTATTCCACGCGGCAGCATACAAACATGTCCCGTTGCTGGAACAGCAGATCCGCGAGGCCATCCGCAATAACGTTATCGGCACCGCCAATATGGCCCGGGCCGCCGCCGAGGCCGGGGTATCCNCCTTCGTGCTCATCTCCTCGGACAAGGCGGTGAACCCGATCAACTACATGGGCGCGAGCAAACGTCTGGCGGAAGCCTTCTGCCAGACCCAGAACGGTCGCTCGCAAACCCGATTCGTCATCGTGCGTTTCGGTAATGTGCTGGATTCGGCTGGCAGTGTGGTGCCCCTGTTCCGTGAGCAGATCGCTGCCGGTGGTCCGGTGACGGTGACGGACCCGGAGATGGAGCGCTACTTCATGACGATTCCAGAGGCCAGCCAGTTGATTCTCCAGGCCGCTGCCGTGGGCAAAGGCGGAGAGATCTATGTGCTTGATATGGGTGAGCCCATCAAGATTCGTTACCTGGCGGAACAGATGATCCTGCTGAGCGGGAAGCTGCCCTATCGGGATATCTCCATCCACTTCACCGGGCTACGCCCGGGTGAGAAGCTCCAGGAGGAACTGTTCCATCCCGGGGAACATCCTGTTCCCACACCCTATCCGAAACTTCTGCTGGCGCAGCACGACCCGCTGGAACCTCGGACCGTGGATCGGACACTGGCCCACATGCGACTGGCCTGTGAAGCTTATGATGAGCGAGCAGTGCGGGCATTGTTGCTGGAGTGGTTTCCTGGCCTGGAAAAAAAAGACCCGGAAATTATTGAAACCACAGTGGCGGATGCCACTGTGGTTCAGGAAGAAAAGTAAATTAAGTGCGTCCCTGCGCTGTCTTCCCTGACTGTCCTGTTGGGTGCATCCCGCGTCCCGGTACTTCCTTGTGGGCAATCCCTGGCAATATTCCGATGAAAGCTAACATGCGTCCTGCTGCCTGATCCGTGGCCGGTTATACTGAACCTGTGTCCTTACCTTTCCCAAGCTTCTTGCTCACTTCCCACACAAGATATCGAGTGGCATCCATGCCGCATCCTTGCTGCCTTCCAAGGCTTTTCCCTGAGCGCTGGAAGCGTCCCTGCCTGCTTCCGTGCTAGCTGCTTCCGTTGCTTGCGACTATTCTGTTGCGGGATTCGTGCCAGCTTCTCAGTGTTTATGTAAATCTATGAAAATCGGTTTTTTGTGTTCCCCTGCACAGTCCAGGAAAAAAATTCGCAATATCCGGTCCGATGGCCGCTGCCGGAGTTGCGTCACGGGTGACAAAAAAGGTCAGCTTCAGACCCTGGTGTCGAGGTCAGTTCAGGCACCGACCGCAGCGGGCATCTGGTCGTGACCGTACAGGGCCGACCAGACATGCTCGGCAAGGCCGACACCCGATGAGCCCGAACTCATTGTAGCTGGCCAGGCTGAGTCCGGTCAGGAAGGCGCTACGGACCCGCAGACGAAACCGCAGGAGAATGAAGAAAAACAGCACCGCCTTGAGGATGCGTATTACTATAATCCACCAGGGGCGGTAAGCCGAATTGGCGTGTTCCCAGCCCCAGGATGAAGGCCAGGCTAATCCATAGGATTTCCATGGGAATATCTATAGCATGGAAGCCGGTGCTTTGAAGGGGGCGGGCAACAAAAAGGCCAGAAGAGTCTGGCCTTGAAAAGTGGTGGGCCCTGTAGGACTTGAACCTACGACCAACGGATTATGAGTCCGCAGCTCTAACCAACTGAGCTAAGGGCCCTTGATCTTCGACGATCCAGTATACCGCAGCCCATTGGAGCGTTGCCAGCGGCCTATTCCAGGTCGAGGAAACTTCGCAACTGCTCGGAGCGATTGGGATGGCGAAGCTTGCGCAGCGCCTTGGCCTCGATCTGACGGATCCGCTCTCGGGTCACATCGAACTGTTTACCCACTTCCTCCAGGGTATGATCGGTGTTCATGTCAATGCCGAACCGCATCCGCAGCACCTTGGCTTCCCGGGGCGTGAGGCTGGACAGCACCTCCCGGGTGGCTTCCTTGAGGCCCTCGCCGGTGGCTGAATCCACTGGAGACATGACGCTGATGTCCTCGATGAAATCCCCCAGGTGGGAATCCTCGTCGTCGCCGATGGGTGTTTCCATGGAGATGGGTTCCTTGGCGATCTTCAGAACCTTGCGAACCTTGTCCTCCGGCATCTCCATGCGCTGGGCGAGTTCATCCGGGGTGGGTTCACGACCCATCTCCTGGAGCATCTGCCGGGAAATCCGGTTGAGCTTGTTGATGGTCTCGATCATATGTACTGGAATCCGGATGGTCCGTGCCTGATCGGCGATGGAGCGGGTAATGGCCTGACGTATCCACCAGGTGGCATAGGTGGAGAATTTATAGCCCCGCCGATATTCGAATTTGTCCACCGCCTTCATCAAGCCGATATTACCTTCCTGGATCAGATCCAGGAATTGCAAGCCCCGATTGGTGTACTTCTTGGCGATGGAAATCACCAGCCGTAGGTTGGCCTCCACCATCTCCTTCTTGGCACGCCGGGCCTTGGCCTCGCCGATGGACATGCGCCGGTTGATGTCCTTGATCTCGTTGATGGACAGGCATACCTCGTCCTGGATGGTCATCAGGGCGTGCTGGGCGTCCTGAATGGCTTCCCGGTAGGGCTCCAGGGCCGCCGAATATTTCTTGCCGGCCTTGATGTGTTCATCCACCCACTGCAGATTGGTCTCGTTATCCGGAAAAGAGTTGATGAAGGTTTTGCGGGGCATCTGCGCCTTATTGATGCAGAGGTTCATGATGATCTTTTCCTGGGCGCGGATACGCTCCAGGGTTTCCCGCAATATATCCGTCAGGCGCTCCATGGTCCGGGGTACCAGCCGGAATTCCATGAATCGCTCGGTCATTTCCTGCCTTGTCTCAACATTGTCATGATGCCCAAAGCCATCTTCCCGAGAGCGGGCAATCAATTGTTCATGGAGTTGACGGAGTTCCGCAAAGCGTCGGGCCGCCTCCTCCGGATCCGGACCGCTTTCGCTGATGTCGTTACCATCCTCGTCGCCGTCGTCATCCTCGTCGCCTTCCTCCACTTCGCGGGAGAGCTTGGCTTTGCCCGTCGCAGGGGTACCCTCGTTCACTGCCGGGTCGTCATCCACGCCCTTGAAGCCGGAGACGATATCCGACAATTTCAGCTCCGCGGTTTCCACCTGTCGATACATATCGAGTAACGCGCTGATGGCGAAAGGATAACTGGCCAGCGCCGAGGTGACCTGATGCATGCCCTCCTCAATGCGCTTGGCGATCATGATCTCGCCTTCCCGGGTCAGCAACTCCACGGTGCCCATCTCACGCATGTACATGCGCACCGGGTCGGTGGTACGCCCGAACTCACTGTCCACCGCCGCGAGCGCGGCGGCCGCCTCCTCGGCGACATCATCGTCGGTGCTGACCGAGTTGTCGTTCAGCAGTAGGGAATCGGTATCGGGTGCATACTCGTGTACCTCGATCCCCATATCGTTTATCATGGCGATGATGTCTTCAATTTGTTCGGGATCGACGATATCATCCGGCAGATGGTCGTTGACCTCGGCATAGGTAAGGTAGCCCTGCTCCTTACCGCGGGCGATCAACTTTTTCAGCTGGGATTGTTGCTGTTCGCTCATGACCTTCTTATGACACCTGAAGGAGTGGTCTATGGGTGAAGACTAGAAGACCGAGGCAGACTGGAGAGATGCTGCACCGGTTTCCGCCAATTCACCTTAAGATTTCTGTTGATGCTTCCTGAGGGAGTGTAGCAGTTTTTCCTTTTCCTGCTCGCTCAGCGCCTCGAAGCCGCCTTTCCGGATCAGTTCCTCGTACAAACGTTTATCCGGACTGTAACGCCTTCGCAACTGCGCCAGAATTCCGAGGAACTCTTTTTTGTAATCATCAGGATCGATCAGTAGCTGACCCTGGATTAACCGGTTCAGAACCTCGCCCGTCTCGGTTCCCTCGAAATGACTCAACAGTGCAGCTGCACTGTTGATATGGGGACGGTTATGAATGAGTTCAATGAGTTCCAACAATAACGAAAGACCGGGAATTTCCAATTCAGCAAGAAATTCCGAATCATCCACCTGTCTTGCCAGCGCCGGCTCATGTAGCAGCAAGGCGATGGCCAGTCGTACGGGACTCCTTGATAGATTGGGAGATTTTCTTGCCTGCTGTTGGGGCGCGGGCGTTTTTTCAAGCCTGCTCCGGGTAATACCGGTGATCGACTTGAGTCGCTGCCCCATCAGGTCACGAAAATCGCTATCAGGGAGTTTGTTAATTAACGGTCGAGCAAGTTCCGCCAAGCGGGCTCTACCATCCAGATGTGCCATATTGACCTGTGACTCGAGGTGCTGAAAAAAGTATTCGGATAGAGGCAAGGAGCACGCCATTAGTGCTTCGAATTCCGTTTTTCCTTCCCGTCGTACCAGACTGTCGGGATCATCACCATCGGTCAAAAACAGAAAACTGGCCTGACGGCCGTCACGCAATACTGGAAGACTATTGTCCAGAGCGCGCCATGCCGCCTTCCGACCCGCGCTGTCTCCATCGAAGCAGAACACCACATCCGACACCAATCGGAAGAGACGTTCTGCATGGGCCGTGGTGGTGGCGGTGCCCAGGGTGGCCACGGTATAGGGAATCCCGTGCTGGGCCAGCGTCACCACATCCATATAACCCTCCACCACCAGAAGCCTGGATAGCTGGCGCTCCCGTCGTGCCTCGAACAATCCATAGAGTTCCTGTCTCTTCTGAAAGAATGGCGTTTCCGGAGAATTTAGGTATTTCGGCGTTATCTCGGGTGATATGGCCCGGGCTCCGAAGGCTATGGTCTGGCCCCGGCGATTGCGAATGGGGAACATGATCCGGTGACGGAACCGATCATAGTAACCGCCGTCTTTCTCCCGTTGTGCCACCAATCCTGACGCCAGCAGATCCCGGGGTGAGGCGTTGGTTTCGCGACATAGAAACTGCCAGAGGTTATCCCCTCCCTCCGGTGCATAACCGATACCGTAGCGAGCCACGGTTTCACCCTGTAAGCCCCGACTTCGTCGCAGATAATCCACCGCTTGCTGACGGGTGGGATGTTCACGCAACTGGCGGCGAAAATACTGATCGGCGGCAGCCACCAGTTGTAGGGATCCACTGTGGTCTTCCCGTGGTGTGCTATCGTCCCGAGGTACTTCCAGACCTAAGGACCGGGCCAGTTCCTCCACCGCCTCGGGAAACGACAGATACTCGTAAGCCATCAGAAAGCCGATGGCGGTGCCATGGGCACCACAGCCGAAGCAATGGTAGAACTGCTTCTGCGGACTTACTGTGAAGGACGGCGTGCGCTCTGCGTGAAATGGACAACAGGCAGTATACTCCCTACCCGCTTTACGTAATGGCACGCGGCCATCGATGATCTCCACCAGATCCACCCGTGAGAGTAGCTGGTCGATAAAATCGGTGGGTATCCGACCACCCATGGCAAAGGTTGTCCCAATATCTCTGGGCAGAGAACGAGTAAAAGCGGCAGTTATACCGGAAGAGACTATGTACTAACCAGCTTCTAACTGTTCAATCGTGCCTTGACCTGACCGCTGACCTTGGCCATATCGGCACGGCCCTGGGCGCTGTCCTTGACGACAGCCATGACTTTCCCCATGTCCCTGACCGATTGCGCACCGGTCTGGGCGATGGCCTGATCGATCAAACTGTCGATTTCCGCATCGCTCAGGGGTTGGGGCAGATAAGCCTGGATGATTTCGGCCTCGAAAGTTTCTTTGGCCACCAGGTCTTCCCGACCGGCTGCCTGATACTGGGCAATAGATTCCCGGCGTTGCTTGAGCATACGGTTCAACACCGCGATGACTTCTCCATCATCCAGCGTCGTCCGTTCATCGATTTCCCGCTGCTTGATCGCCGCCTGGATCAGGCGGATGGTACCCAGACGCTCCCGATCCTTGGCGCGCATGGCGGCCTTCATGTCGTTTTGCAAGGTATCTTTCAAGGACATGGACGGGAAACCTTGGGCCAGGGTAAAGCCAACGGGGCAAAACAGGGAGTCAGTACAGGCGGGTGCGACGCGCATTCTCGCGCGCGAGCTTCTTCAGGTGACGCTTGACCGCAGCGGCCTGCTTGCGCTTGCGCTCCTGGGTCGGCTTCTCGTAGTACTCACGGCGACGCACTTCCGAGAGAATACCGGCTTTCTCACAAGAACGCTTGAAACGGCGCAGGGCGATATCGAAAGGCTCATTCTCTTTGATCTTCACAGAAGGCATTTATGCGGTCACCTCACTTGATCCTTGAGTGTATGCTCTTTAAGGAGCAGGTAAGTATATAAATTTTTCTGCTGCAATGCAAAGTATCTTGCTCCCTGCCGGTGACTCCAGCCACAATAGCGCCATGTTGATACTGGGTCTGGAAACTTCCTGTGACGAGACCGGCATCGCCCTCTACGATGGTGCCCGGGGCTTGCTGGCGCATGTGCTGCACTCGCAGGCGGCAGTGCATGCGCGTTATGGCGGGGTGGTGCCGGAATTGGCCTCCCGGGATCATATCCAGCGCATCTTGCCGTTGATTGATGAGGCGCTGGCGCAGGCCGCTCTGGAGCCGGCCGATATCGAGGGGGTGGCCTATACCGCCGGTCCCGGATTGATCGGTGCGTTGCTGGTGGGTGCCGCCGTGGGCCACAGTCTGGCCTGGGCCTGGCAGGTGCCCGCCATCGGGGTGAATCATCTGGAGGCTCATCTGCTGGCGCCCATGCTGGAACCTGATCCGCCCACCTTTCCGTTTGTCGCCCTGCTGGTTTCCGGTGGCCACACCTTGCTGGCCGAAGTGGCGGGTCTGGGGCGTTATCGGGTGCTGGGTGAATCCCGGGACGACGCCGCTGGCGAGGCTTTCGACAAGGTGGCAAAACTGCTGGGGCTGGATTATCCCGGCGGACCGGCGGTGGCCCGGTTGGCCGAACAGGGACGGCCTGATCGCTTCGTGCTGCCACGTCCCATGACGGATCGACCGGGACTGGATTTCAGTTTCAGTGGGCTGAAGACCGCGGTGTTGAATCTCTGGCAACGTGAGTCGCCCTCGGCGGAGTTGGCCGCCGATCTGGCCCGGGCTTTCGAGGAAGCGGTGGTGGATACCCTGGTGCTCAAGTGCCAGCGCGCCCTGGCCGAACTGGGCAACAACAACCTCGTGATTGCCGGTGGGGTGGGCGCCAACCAGCGGTTACGACAACGGTTGCGGGCGCTGGCGGACACCCAGCGGGTGCGTCTGTATTTTCCGCGCCCGGCGTTCTGCACCGACAATGGCGCGATGATCGCCTACGCCGGTTACCGGCGCCTCTCCGCCGGTCAGCCTGGGACCGCCACGCTGGAGGTGGCTGCCCGCTGGCCCCTGACCGACCTCAATTCTCCCTAACTACCTCCGATCGTGCCCTCGGAGCCCGCCAGCAGGCGGTTGATGTTGCTGCGGTGACGCCACACCAGCAGCGCTACCATGATGATAATGGTCAGCCACTGGACGCCCGGAAGCCCCCACCACCACGCGAGGATGGGCGTGAGCAATGCGGCACCGAGGGCCGCCAGCGACGAGGTGCGGGTGAGCTTCGCCACCAGTAGCCAGCCCCCCAGGGCGATGACCGCCACCCAGGGCTGTAATCCCAGAATCCCTCCGAAGGCGGTGGCCACGCCCTTGCCGCCCTGGAACTGGAAATACAGCGGGTACAGATGGCCCAGGAATGCCGCCAGTGCGGTGGCTGCCACCCCCGCCTCGCTGGCCCACAACTGTGCCAGGGCCACCGGAATCAGGCCCTTCAGCAGGTCTCCCGTGAGGGTCAGGGCCGCAGCCTTCTTGCCACCCAGGCGCAGCACGTTGGTGGCACCGGGATTGTGGGAGCCGCCCGTGCGGGGATCGGGAAGACCGAGGCAACGGCAGACCACGATGGCACTGGCCACCGAGCCCAGCAGATAAGCCAGAGTAATGAAAAATCCGTCGATGAGTAGCATCATGTCCTCGAATCGGGGCTGTGAGTCCTGGAACAACCAACAGTGGGGACCACGGGGGCCACGCACCATGGATATTGTTTTTATCCGCGACTTGCGGGTAGATACCATTATCGGTATCAACGACTGGGAACGCGAGATCCGCCAGACGGTGATCCTCGATCTGGAACTGGCCACCGATATCCGGTCGGTTGCGGCCTCCGGGGATATCCAGCAGGCCCTCAATTACCACACCATCGGCCAGCGTCTGGGGGAGTTCGTCGCCACCAGTCGGTGTGAACTGGTGGAAACCCTGGCAGAGCAGAGTGCCGCTTTCCTGCTGCGGGAATTTCCCATCCCCTGGTTACGCCTGAGGCTCAGTAAACCCGGCGCACTGGCCAATGCTTCCGGGGTGGGGGTGCTGATCGAACGCGGGCGAGACCGCCAGATCCCGGACGGCTAGTGACAACGCTGGCTCTGGCGCAGCATCCCGTTGTAGATTTCTTGGTCCCCCAGCATGCCCACGGCGCGGCCCTGCTCCAGCAGAATCACCGGATGCCCGGTGGCGTGGCGGAGCCGGATGGCGGTTCTGAGGGTAATGGTGGACGGGGCCAGCACCAGGGTATCGCTGAGCGATGCCGCTCCATCCAGATTGCCGTCCTCGCTGTGGAGCAGGGCCAGGGGCGTGTCCGAGACCGACGCAGCATGGGCCACGCCGCCATGGTCCAGTTGCAGGCGACGCAATCCCCGCTCATCCAGCAGGATGTCCTGCCCGTCCCGGGGCAGATCGTCCAGTCGGGTCATCAACGACTCGCCTCGCAGTACGTTGAGGGGATTCATATGCGCCACGAAGTCGGCCACATAGTCGTTGACAGGGGCCAGCACGATGTCCTGTGGCGTGCCGTACTGGACGATCCGCCCGCTCTCCATGATGGCGATATGGGTGCCGAGTTTCATGGCCTCGTCGAGGTCGTGGCTGACAAACACGATGGTTTTCCGTAGCCGTTGTTGCAGCGCCAACAGTTCATCCTGGAGGTGGTGACGAATCAGCGGATCGAGCGCCGAGAAGGGTTCGTCCATCAGGAGGATGGCCGGATCGGTGGCGAAGGCGCGGGCCAGCCCCACCCGCTGTTGCATACCGCCGGACAGTTCATGGGCATATTTGTCCGCCCACTCCTCCAGGCCCACCAGGGCCAGTTTCTCCGCCACGATCCGCCGCCGTTCCGTGCCAGGGGTGCCGCGCAGTTCCAGTCCGAAGCCCACATTCTCGGCCACGCTGCGCCAGGGCAACAGGGCGAACTGCTGGAATACCATGGCGATCCGGTGGGTGCGCAGGCGCCGCAGCACCGCCGGTGTGGCCCGGGTGATGTCCACCATCTGCTCACCGTCGGCGACGCGGACCGCACCCCGGGTGACCGGGTTGAGGCCGTTTACCGCCCGCAACAGGGTGGACTTACCGGAACCCGACAGTCCCATCAGCACGCAGATTTCTCCGGAGCCGATGTTCAGGGTAGCGTTACTCACCCCCACCACCTGATCGGTGTGGGTCAGGATGCTACCCCGATCCTCGCCCCGGTCCAGCCGGGCCAGGGCCCGCTCGGGCTGATTGCCGAAGACGATATCCACCCGCTCGAATTCCACCGCATTGACGGGGGTCATCAGTCACCCGCGCCCGGGCGGCGGCAGACCCGATCCAGCAGGATCGCCACCAGCACGATGGCCAGTCCCGCCTCGAAGCCCTGGGCGATATTCACCGTGTTGAGGGCCCGTACCACCGGCTCACCGAGACCGTCGGCGCCCACCAGCGCGGCGATCACCACCATGGACAGGGACAGCATGATGCACTGGGTGAGGCCCGCCATGATGTTCGGCAGGGCATGGGGAATTTCCACCTTCCAGAGCAGTTGCTGGCGGGTGGCGCCGAAGGCGTCGCCAGCCTCGATGAGGTTCCGGGGGACCGAGACGATCCCCAGATGGGTGAGGCGGATGGGAGCGGGAATGGCGAAGATGATGGTGGAGATCAGACCTGGCACCACGCCCAGCCCGAACAGGATCAGGGTGGGGATCAGGTAGGCGAAGGTGGGGATGGTCTGCATCAGATCCAGCACCGGCCGGACGACGGTGTACAGCCAGCTGCGATGGGCGGTGGCCACCCCTAGCGGCACGCCCAGTAGCATGCAGATGAAGGTGGCGACGATGACCAGGGCCAGGGTCTCGGTGGTTTCCTCCCAGTAGCCCTGATTGAGGATGAACAGCAGCGCCAGCAGCATGATCAGGCCAAGTTTCCAGGAACGGTGCAGCGCGCCACCGAACAGCGCCAGCAGCACCGCCAGCGCCACCGGGGGGAACCACTGGAGAATATCGATGAGACCCTCGATCAGGATCTCCAGATTGTCGGCGATCAGGTCGAAGAGGCCGGCAGCATGGTCGTTCAGCAGATCCACACCGTGTTCCACCCAGTCGCCCACCGGCAGTTTATGGCGGGTGAACCATTCGCTGAGGCCGTCCATCGACGATCAGCAGGGTCTTACAGACCGAGATGGTCATGTACCGCGGGCAGGCCGGGATCGCCAGCCTGGGTGTTCACACCCGCCAGCCATGCCTCCAGGATCGCTGGATTTTCCTGTAGCCACTGCCGGGCGGCGTCCTGCGGATCCTCGCCATCGTTCAGGATGGCGCCCATGATCTCGTTCTCCATGGGCAGGGTGAAGTACAGGTTATTGAAAAAGGTGCCGAGGTTGGGGCAGTTCTCCAGATACCCGGCGCGGACGTTGGTATAGACCGTGGCGCCGCCGTAGTCGGGGCCGAACCAGTCGTCACCGCCAGCCAGGTAGCGCATATCGAAATTGGCGTTCATGGGATGCGGCTCCCACCCCAGGAACACGATCCACTCATCCCGACGGATGGCGCGCTCCACCTGGGAGAGCATACCCGCCTCGCTGGATTCCACCATTTCGAACTCGCCGAGACCGAAGGCATTTTGGTCGATCATCTTCTGGATCAGCCGGTTGCCGTCGTTGCCCGGTTCGATGCCGTAGATCTTGCCGTCCAGTTGTTCCTGGAACTGGCCGATGTCGGCAAAATCGGTGAGTCCCGCCTCGGCCACATAGGCCGGTACCGCCAGGGTATACTTGGCGCCCTCCAGATTGACCCGTACCTGTTCCACCGAAGCGTCCTCCAGATAGGGGCCGATATCGGCCTCCATGGTGGGCATCCAGTTACCCAGAAAAACGTCGATGTCGTTGTTCTGTAGACTCACGTAAGTTACAGGCACCGACAGCAAAGTGACCTCGGGTTCATAGCCGAGCCCTTCGAGTACCACCGAGGTGGTGGCGGTGGTGGCGGTGATGTCGGTCCAACCCACATCCGAGAAACGGACCGTCTGACAATCCGCGGGGTCGGCCGCATGAGCCTTCGTTAGCGGTGTGCAGATCGCGGTGACAGCGAGTGCGGTAATAAGTGGCTTGAACACGGAAACGTCTCCTGATTCGATAGCTTGCATCCGGTGGGGATGTCGCCATGGCCCACTGTTGAGAATAGTCGCTTCTGATGGAGGTGCCAGCGCACCAGAAGGGTGGGAAGCAGGAAAACGAGGCGATAAAAAACCGGCCGGTCACCGGGACCGGTCGGTTTGCGCGAAACGCTCAGACCCTGAAGTCAGGAAAGATCCAGGGATTTCTCGAATTTTGCGGCCTGCAGGCGGGCCATGCCGAGGTTGGCGCTCTTGCGATCCAGGGCCAGGTACAGAAAGATCGCGTCGTTGGAGTCCAGGGGGCGGATCAGGTGATACTGTTTGGTGAGAGAAATCAGCATATCCTCGATTTTATCTGTCAATCCCAGGGATTTCATGGTCTTGCGCTTGGCACGCACCACTTCCGTATTGCCGGCGGAGGCCATTTCCAGATCCAGTGGGCCACCACCCTCGGTACCCAGCACCAGTCCACTGTCGCTGTCCACCAGCGCCGCACCGATGAAGCCGTCGATCTGATTGAGTTCGGATAGGTCGATCTTGGCCATGTCAGTTCCCTCTATAACTTGGGTTCACGTGGTTGTGGTATCGAAGACGCGGTGGTGAACCTGAACACCGGAGCCTCCGCAAAAACCGGAATATTCAAAAAACCCGGGCGAGTCCGTCAGCGATCCTCTGGCCGATATTCAATACCATGCCCAGATTGCTCCGCTTGCTGGTGATACAGGTGAGCATCAACACCCGGTTGATGCGTAGGCATACGACCCGGCCGTCACTGTTTTCCAGGATCACGAAGCGGCAGAGTCGTTGTAGCGATTCCCGGGCGATGGTTTCGCCCAGGGCCAGCAGCGAACTGGTCATGTTGGCCAGACGCTCGACAGGGATTTCCCGACTGATCTGGTGGATCACCATATTGCCATCGATGCTTGACACGATGACCCCGTAGGCGCCTTGGCATTGCTTCAAAAACTCGCCGAGCTGCTGGTCTCCCTCCGCGAGTTGTGATGCTTCGAAGCTGATTGCACCGGGATTCTCATCCATAACCGGATCCTGACTAGATGGAGGTTGGTCGTCTTGTGCTTGTGGGCGGCCTGATGATACGCCACTATCGACGACCGTTGCTTGGGTAGCGGTGATGGCAGGGGTCTGTGCCCCGTCCGCGGTATCAGGATTCAGCTTGAGGGTGTCAGATACTGTGTCCATGGGCGGTGTCCCGGCATTCAATCCAAGCAGATTTCCCAGATTCCTGAGTTTCATGTCGGTCTATCCTTGACTCCAGGGAGGTTCCCGGGAATTTATACGTTCTCCAGACACGCCAGCAAGGCATCCAGGAGCAGCAGTACATCCGGCTTGTTCCTGGCGTCGACGGCGAAAACCGGACACATCTGTTCCCGTTCCCGCAAGAACTGATAGTAATCGTCCAGTGTCGGAGAAGGGCTGACATCCATACGGGTCACTCCGATCACCACATCGGTTGTTTTGATGAATTCGTCGAAATCGGTGAGATATTGTTCGAGTTCCCTCAACGGGTCGGGTAAATCATTATTGATCAGGATCAACAGTCCCAGCCCGCCCTGTACCAGGATTTTCCACATGAAATCGAAACGTTTCTGTCCGGGTGTGCCATAGAGTCTGACTTTCTGGCCATTCTCCAGGGTTATCTCGCCGAAATCCATGGCCACCGTGGTCTTGTCCTTCATGGATGCCACCGAGTCGGTGGCGAAGACATCGGTGGAGACCGGTGGAAACTCACTGATAGTTGCTATGGCCGTGGTTTTGCCGGCTCCCGGTGGACCGGTGAATATGAATTTGATCTGTGACATCTCAAATACCCAGGCGCGCGCGGATTCTACCAAAAAGATTCATTTTGCTTTTGCTGATGGTGCTTTGTGGCGGCGGCGTTGTGATCGATTCTTTCTGGATTTCCAGATAATGCAGGGCATGGCAGGCATTGACAAAATCGACGACCCGATCCACCGGGATTCCGGAGAGTCTGGCCAGCGCATTGATATCGCCGCCTCGTTTACTGAGAAACACGGTTAACCTCACATGAATGGGTTTATGATCGAGTTTCTTGAAATCCGGCCAGCGGCGTAGCCGGTAAGTTTGATTTGCCGACAGTCCGCTGATCAAGCGACCGCTAGAGTTGTCCAGGACAGCTTCCCAGAGAGGAATATCCAACTCGTGGGCGGTAAGTCCACCGGTATATTCGGCGAGCCGATCCACATCGATTTCCTCGATCTGGACGTTGTCGTCGTTGGCGAGAAGCAGGGATTTCACCGCGTCTTTGCTGTCAACACCAAAATACTGGCGTCGGGAGCGCTCAATGATCACGGAATGTTCGCCGTTGACGATGCGAATAGGCGTGTTACCCCGTTCCAATACCACATCCAGAGCGCGCTGACCGGTGGCAAGCGCAATGGGTTCAATCTCGTCCTGAGAGGCGCTTTCCGGTTGGTCGGTGGCGGGCAGTAGCGCATCGACGGGGCTGTCTGGCTGTCTGGAGACGGTGACCGATTCTCCTCCTCGCTGGGACAGTTTTTCCCGGGTAATCTTTTCCAGCAGGGGAACCAATTCGCTGGAGCGCAACGGTTTGGTCAAAACCAGTGCGCCCTCGGGGAATCGATCGGCCTTTGCGGTGTAGGCGATCAGGGTCTGCTGACACCCAGAATTGGATAGATCCATCCACATTCGTCGTCCCTCTTCCCGATCGGTATCAATGATGACGATATCGGAATCTGGCTCACTGGTATATTCCCAGCGCACAGCTGGGCTGAGCTTGGTAAGCGAAATCATCGCCTTCAGGACCAGTTCGCCATTTACCGAAAGGTAACGGGATGAAATATTAAAGCTCTGTGCCATAGCTACTGATCAGGATGTTTGCAAGGACAGAAAATTTGACGGTAAACAACCCGTGATCTTGGAACAAGACTGCTGTATGCCAAAATTTTCTGTCAAGCGTGATTGAAGGTTTTTTAATCAGTATAAGTCTCGACCCTCCCAAAGGGAAGTGTGGGTACTAGGAAACTGTTTTAAAAATCTTGGCCGTGTGGTTAATGATTTATAAAATTCAATGAGTTATCCTGCGGGCAGGAAGCCGTGGAACTGCTTCTGAACCCGTTTTTATGCGAACATCTGTCGAGATTTTGTTGAAAAACGATCGGCTGCTGTTGTCGCAGACCGGGATCTACGACTGGTACTGGATAATTTTTGACTCGAAATTTCTTTTGCAGTTTTTATGCCTAATAAAAAATATCCAAGTAAAAAACTAAGTTATTGGGTTTATTTTAAGTATATGAAAAATAAAAATTTATTTTACTCCTGTGAAAAAATTTCAGGAATTGCCAGGGATTTTGATAGAGAGCAACATTCTATAGCACCGTGAAAGTCAACAACTGACCGTAAACGTCGATCATGGGTACTGCCATGATAGTTTTTGGGCTTGTCTGCACAAAGTTTGAAAGTCTAAACGCACAGGCAAAGCAAAAACCACCCATGCGAGGTGGCTTGAAGCAATGGCCAGCAGGGAAAAAGTCGTGATGGGGGTTGGTGCTTCTGCGGAGTGACATGCACCAAAGAAGACAGAAAATCTGGGGAGGAGTGGTGGCTATGGGTGGATTCGAACCACCGACACCAGCATTATGAGTGCTGTGCTCTAACCAACTGAGCTACATAGCCAGCCCTTGATGAAAAAACGGAGACTATAGAAACTGCCGCTAAATGTCAATATACTCAAACATTGAAGCGAAAGTGCATCACATCGCCTTCCTGCACAATGTAATCTTTACCCTCAAGACGCCATTTTCCGGCATCCTTGGCACCCTGTTCCCCACCGCAGCCGATAAAATCCCCGTAGGCGATGACTTCCGCCCTGATAAAGCCCTTTTCGAAATCGCTATGAATCACGCCCGCTGCACCGGGCGCTTTACAGCCTGTGGGGACCGTCCAGGCGCGCGCTTCCTTGGGGCCGGCGGTAAAATAGGTCAACAACCCCAGCAATTGATAACCCGCCCGGATCACTCGGTTGAGTCCTGGCTCCTCCAGGTTGTAGTCGGCAAGAAATTCCGCTCGGTCCTGGTCATCCAGTTGGCTGATCTCGGCCTCCAGCGCTGCACAGACCGCCACCACACCAGCCTCTTCCCGGGCAGCCAGCTCTGTCACCGCAGCAAGCAGCGGATTGCCATCCAGTCCATCCTCTGCCACATTAGCGATATAGAGGGTGGGTTTGGCAGTGAGCAGATGCAACTCCCGCAGGATGCTCGCCTCCTCATGGGATAGCGCCAGCGTACGTATCGGTGCGCCGTCATTGAGATGTTGATAAACCCGAAGGAATAGATCCCGTCGTTGCAGGGCGTCCTTGGCGCCGGCCTTCGATGCCTTCTCGGCCCGTTGTAGCGCCTTTTCCACGGTGGCAAGATCTGCCAGCGCCAATTCGGTGTGAATGGTCTCGATATCGGCCACCGGATCCACGCCGCCTGCCACATGGATCACGTCATCGTCCTCGAAACAACGGACCACATGGGCGATGGCATCGGTCTCGCGGATATTGGCCAGGAACTGATTGCCGAGACCTTCACCCCGGGAGGCACCCGCCACCAGTCCGGCGATATCCACGAATTCGATGGTGGTGGGAATCACCTGCTGTGGCTTGACGATACCGGCCAGGGCATCCAGCCGGGGGTCCGGCACCGGTACAATACCGACATTGGGTTCTATGGTGCAGAAGGGATAGTTCTCCGCCTGGATGGCGGCCTGGGTGAGGGCGTTGAACAGCGTGGATTTACCCACATTGGGTAATCCCACAATCCCACATTTGAATCCCATGTGAGTCTTCTCCTCAGGGAAGCGTAGCGTTGGCTGGCGACAGGGCTAGCGACTGTGCAGTATCTGGATGGCGTGCTGCAAGCGTCCACCGACGATATCCGGTAATACGGCGATGGCATCGTCGATGGCCTGTTCCAGCCGGGTCTGTTCCTCCGATGGCGCCCGTCCGAGCACATAGCCCACCACATCCTGCTCGCCAGCAGGCGGCCGGCCGATACCCAGGCGCAGGCGAAAAAACTCCCGGCTACCCAGCTGGGTGGCGATGTCCCGCAGGCCATTGTGGCCACCGTGGCCACCTCTCTGTTTGATCCGTACCGTGCCCGGCGGCAGGTCCAGTTCATCGTGCACCACCAGGATGGCCTCCGGAGGGATCCGGTAAAATGTTGCAAAGCGACTCACCGCCTGGCCACTGCGGTTCATGAAGGTGGTGGGTTTCAGCAACCAGAGATCACCACCGGTCAGTGATAACCGTGCTGTTTCCGCGGCGAATTTCGATTCCGTCCGCCAGTTGCCGACGGTCACCAGACGGTCCAGCAGCCAGAACCCGGCGTTATGCCGGGTTCTTTGATACTGGGCGCCGGGGTTACCGAGACCGACGATCAGCTGCAGGGCTGGGGAAGACAAGGGTTACCCGCTCAATCCAGGGTATCGTCCTCGTCATAAGTTTCCTCATCCTCGGTACTCTCCGTTGCTGTACCGCCACGATGGACGATACTGGCTACCGCCTCGTCATGGTCACCCTCGGTACTATGGATGAGCTGAATTCCCCCGGGAAGTGGGATCTCGGACAGGTGCAGCGAAGAACCCAGCCGGAGATTGGCGAGATCCACCTCCAGATACTCCGGCAGATCCTTCGGCAGGCAGGCGATCTCGACGTTGATCATGTGGTGAGTGATCATCCCGCCTTCCTGACGAACCCCGTAAGCATTGTCTTCGTTGACGAAATGCAGCGGTACCGTGACCCGGATCTGCTCGCCGGCGCTGACCCGTTGCAGATCCATATGCAATACGGTGGGTTTGAAGGGGTGACGCTGCAAATCCCGGAGCACCGCCTGTTCAGTACGCCCGTCGATCTTGATAGTGATGACCTGGGAGTAAAACGCGTCATTCTCCAGTTGCTTGATAATGATCCGGTGCTCGAAGGCCAGGTTCGTGGGGGGTTGATCTCCCCCGTACAGCACCGCCGGCACCATACCCTGGCGACGCAGGCGGCGGCTCGCACCTTTCCCCACGTCCTGCCGGGCATTCCCGGGGATCTCGATGGTTGTGCTCATTTTGTGTTGACTCCGTCAAGAAAATTTCAACAACCGGCGGTTCCGCGACCAGAGCCGCCGTATCACGCTTCCAGATTCACATCAGGAAAACAGGGAACTGACCGATTCCTCGGTATGGACCCGCCACATGGTCTCGGCCAGCAAGCTAGCCACGCTCAACTGACGAATGCGCTCGCACTCCCGGGCCTCGGGCCGCAGGGGAATGGTATCGCTCACCACCAACTCGTCCAGCTGGGACTGGCGGATATTGTCAATGGCCTTGCCCGACAGCACGGCATGGGTGCAGTACGCCCGCACCGAGGCCGCACCGTGTCGTTTCAGGGCTCCGGCAGCCTGGCAAAGGGTACCGGCGGTATCCACCATGTCATCCACCAGGATACAGTGATGTCCCTCCACCTCACCGATGATGTTCATCACCTGGGCCTTGTTGGGCTCCGGCCGACGTTTGTCGATAATAGCGAGTTCGGCATCATTGAGCCGTTTGGCCAGGGCCCGGGCCCGCACCACGCCACCCACATCCGGGGATACCACCACCAGATCGGGGAAGCGGTGCTCGCGGATATCGTTGAGGATGATGGGCGTGGCGTAGATATTGTCCACGGGGATATCGAAAAACCCCTGGATCTGGTCGGCATGGAGATCCACCGTGAGTACCCGGTCCACGCCCACGCTGGTGATCATGTTCGCCACCACCTTGGCCGATATGGGTACCCGGGCCGAACGGGGGCGCCGATCCTGCCGGGAATAACCGAAGTAGGGCATCACCGCCGTGATCCGTACCGCCGAGGAGCGGCGCAGGGCATCGGCCATGACCAGCAATTCCATGAGGTTGTCGTTGGTGGGCGTGCTGGTGGGCTGGACGATGAAGACGTCCTTGCCGCGGACGTTCTCCATGATCTCGACCATCACCTCGCCGTCGCTGAAGCGACCGACCACGGCCTGGCCCAGCGGCAGTTCCAGATGGGCTGCGATGGCTTGGGAGAGCTGCGGGTGAGCGTTGCCCGCAAACACCATCATGACGCCGTCAGACACGAGAAACCTGCTATGGATGCTGTGGGAAGTGGCTGGGCCGCCAGGATTCGAACCTGGGTATGCCGGGATCAAAACCCGGTGCCTTAACCGCTTGGCTACGGCCCAACAGCGCTATGCATTGTCTCCTGTTGCAAACGTTCCTGCAACAGTGATCGGTTTTTTCCTTGACTGACCAGGGCCTTGCAGGGTGCCTGGGTGGCCACGGCGATTGCCTCTTGGCGGCGCGAGAATGCCGCAAAGACACAACTGCCGGTACCCGTGAGATATGCCCTGGCGAACCGCGACAGCCAGCGGGCAGCCATGGCCACTGCCGGAAACCGGTGGAAAACCACCGCCTCGCAGTCATTACGGTAATGATCTTGAAACAGGCTGCGCATTTTAACGGGCAATGAGTCCCGGGTCAAATCCGGTGCCTGAAACACCGCCCGGGTACTGATATCGACCCCGGGCATCAGGATCACGAACCAGGGCTCCGGTAGCGTGATGGGCGTGAGTACCTCCCCCACCGCCTCGCCCCACGCGGCATGCCCCTGCACGAACACCGGCACATCCGCACCCAGCCGTAGGCCCAGTGCCGCCAGGGTCGACACCGGCAAACCCAGTCCCCAGTAGTGGTTCAGCGCCACCAGCGTGGTGGCGGCATCGGAACTGCCGCCGCCGAGTCCGCCGCCCACCGGCAGGCGCTTGTCCAGATGCAGGTCGATGCCGGGTGTGGGGCCGACACTGTCCTGCAGCAGACGGGCGGCGCGGATCGCCAGATCCTGCGCCTCGGGTATGCCCTGGGCATCGTTCAGGCGGCGGATCTGGCCGTCGTTGCGGGGGGTGAAGCGCAGAAAATCACAGTGGGCGATGAACTGGAAGGCAGTCTGCAGCCGATGATAACCGTCATCACGGCGCCCGATGATACGCAGACCCAGATTCAGTTTGCCTGGCGCCGGCCAGGGAGCGCTCAGGCTGCGATTTCCCATGCGTTGATGGCCAGCTTGACCTGAAGACCGTCCTGCCGGGCGTTGATTCGGGCCGGTAGTTGCAGGTCGTCTATCTCGGTATACCGGTTGAAATCAATGGACCAGCCGCCCTGTTGCAGCTGGGTCAGCCGGCCCTCCTCGTCTCCCACCAGATCAGCCGACGGTGGGGTCGGCGCCGGCAGGCCCCGGATCCAGTAGAGCAGGCCGCTGATGGGCACGGCAAGCCCGGTGACCTCGGCCAGCAGGACGTCGGCATCGGTGGCGGTCAACTCGCGCCCGTCGGCGGTGCGCAGCCGCACCCGCTGGGCATCACCGTCGATGGCGATCCGCCCCTGCCCCAGGGGACCCACCAGATCGATGGAATAGCCGCCGGGGGTCTGGCGCCAGCGCACGCTGCCGTGCCAGCCCTCCTCGCCCTGGATCACGCTGATACGACCGCTGAGATCCCAGCGCTCCAGCGAACCCAGCCGGCGCTGGCGGGCCTGCCAGGGCGCTGGCGCCGGGGGTCGTCGGGTACCGCGGGTCAGCCCGGTGCAACCCGCCAGCAGGATCGCCAGGCTCCCGCCCAGGAATGCCCGCCGGTCGTGGTAGCCGTCCGTCACAGGCCGAACCGTTCCTGCACCTCGATGAGATGCTCGTCCTCGGGATGCTCCTCCACGGACTGCTGCCATACGGCGCGGGCCTCGTCGGTGGCGCCGGTTACCCACAACACCTCGCTGAGGTGCGCGGCGATCTCCGGATCCGGACTGGCCTCATAGGCCTCCCGGAGGTAGCGCAGCGCTGTCTCGTAGTCCTCCAGCCGGTATTTCACCCAGCCCATGCTATCCAGCACCGCGGCATCCTCGGGAAGTAGCTCCAGGGCCTGCTGGATATAATCGAGGGCCTCCTCGTAACGATCGGTGCGATCCGCCAGGGTATAACCCAGGGCGTTGAGGGCATGGCCGTTGTCTGGATCGGCCTCGATGATCCGGTGTAGATCCTGCTCCAGTACATCCAGTCGATCCAGCCGTTCGGCGATCAGCGCCCGGCTGTAGAGCAGATCATGGTTGTCGGGATGATCGTGCAGGGCGGTGTCCAGCAGGTCGAAGGACATCTGGTAGCGCTGCTCCTCGCGCAGCACCTCGGATTCGGCGATGTAGAGGACGATGGCGCTGTCGGGATGGCTGGTCCGCAGTTGCTCGAAGCGCTCGGCCATGGCGGGAAAATCGCCCAGGCGGGCCTCCATGGTGGCCACCCGCACCTGGGCGTTCAGGTAACGATCGCCGCTGGTGATCTGGGCGTACCAGTCCCGGGCCTGTTCGAAGTTGCCGCGCAACTCCTCCACCTTGCCGAGTTCGTAATAGGTGTCCAGCATGCGCACATCCAGCGCCAGCACTTTTTGCAGATACTCCACCGCCAGATCGAATTGCTCGGCCTCGGCGGCCAGCACCCCGAGGGCGAACAGTGAATCCCCGTCGCCGGGATCGTCGGCCACCAGTTGCTCGAACTGCTCGCGGGCCTCCTGCAATTGATCGTTGGCGATCAGCAGCCGGGCATAGCCCACCCGCAGCGGGCGGGCCTCGGGCTGTTGGTCGACGGTCTCGGCCAGATCCTCCAGGGCTTCCCCGGCGCGATCCAGTTGCACCAGTAACTCGGCCCGGGCCAGGTGCGCCTGGCTCCAGTCGGGTTGGAGCTTGACCGCGGCGCTGAGGGCCTCCAAGGCGGCCTGGGGATTATCATTGCCCATGGCCGCGAGTCCGTAGTAGAACAACGCATGGGGCGAGGCCGGATAACGATCACGTAACTGGCTCATCACCTGGGCGCTCACCGCCGGGTCCGGAACCTGGGCGAGGATGGCGTTGATGGCCCCGAAACCGCCGTCGTCGTTCTCGGCCATCTGTTCGCGCATGGCGTCCAGATGCCCCACGGCCTCGGCTACCTCGCGGTTGCGTAGCAGCGCCAGGGCCAGGGACTGGCGGGCCAGCAGGGACTCCGGCGTCAGGGTGTGCCAGCGCCGGCTGGTTTCCAGGGCCACGGCGTCCTCACCCATGAACAGGGCGATATCGGTGGCCCGCTCCGCGATCCGGGGATCGTCGCTGGTCTCGGCGGCAAGGCGGTAATTGTCCAGGGCGACAGCTAAGTTACCTCGCTTACCGGCAATTTCTCCCACTAAAATGCGGTAAATTACCTCCGATTCGGGACCGGACTGTACGCCCAGTCGGACCCCGGTTTGACGTAGTGCGCCATCGTCCGACGATGCGGACTCGGCGGCGAGGACAAGTGGGCTGATAAGAAGGCTCGTAGCCAGGATCAGTACCTTGCTAAACATCTTCATGGACAATCCCAGGTCTCCGGTTAATCGTGGCTTCAATCATACAGGAACCGAGAATTTCAGAAACGGTCGAAAAATATGTTCGATTACCTCATGCTTGATCCATTCCCAGGCCGCCTCCACCCGGCACCCCGCTCCCCCTGACCATCATGTTGTTGGCACTCGGTATCAATCATAAATCGGCGCCGGTGGCGCTGCGTGAACGGCTGGCTTTTGCGCCGGAGCGGCTGGAAAGCGCCCTGCGGGAACTGCTGGATGGCGACAGAACCCGGGAAGTGGCAATCCTGTCCACCTGCAACCGCACCGAGGTGTACTGCGATGCCCCGCCGTCGGGGGGACCGGCGGTGGTGGAATGGCTGGGCGGTTATCACGAACTTCCCGTGGCGCAGATCGAACCGTATCTGTATCGTCATGAGGACCGTTCAGCGGTCCAGCACGTACTGCGGGTGGCGTCCGGGCTGGATTCCATGGTGCTGGGCGAGCCGCAGATCCTCGGTCAGGTGAAGACCGCCTACCGGCTGGCCAGTGACGCCGGTACCGTGGGCAGTTTGCTGAACCGGTTGTTCCAGCATGCTTTCGCCGTCGCCAAACAGGTTCGCACCGATACCCGGATCGGTGCAAGCCCGGTTTCGGTGGCGTTTGCGGCGGTGAGTCTGTCGCGGCAGATCTTCGCTGATCTGGGGCGTAACACCGCCATGCTGATCGGTGCCGGTGAGACCATCGAACTGGTGGCCCGGCATTTCCACGAACAGAAGATCGGCCGGCTGATCGTCGCCAACCGTACCCTGGAGCGGGCCCATGCCCTGGCCTGTCAATTCGAGGGCTACGCGGTGGGGCTGGACGAGATCCCGGCCCATCTGGCCGAGGCCGATATCGTGGTGAGTTCCACCGCGAGTCCCGGCACCGTGCTACAGCGCGAGACGGTAAAGCGGGCACTGGTGCGGCGTCGGCGCCGGCCCATGTTCCTGGTGGATATCGCCGTGCCCCGGGATATCGACCCGGCGGTGGCGGAACTGGAGGATGTGTATCTCTACAGCGTGGACGATTTACAGGATATCATTCAGGAAAATCTCCGTTCCCGGCAGGCTGCCGCCGAACAGGCCGAGGAGATCGTCGCCACCCAGGTGGAACACTTCATGGGCTGGCTGCGGGTGCGAGACAGCGCCGGCAGTATTCGCGCCCTGCGCGAGCAGGCCGAGGCGGTGCGAGACAGCGTCCACGCCCAGGCCGTGCGCCGCCTGGAGCGCGGCGAGGCACCCGCCGAGGTGCTGCGTTTCCTGGCCAACACCCTGACCAATAAACTCATCCATCCTCCCAGCGCGGAACTGCGCCAGGCCAGCGGCGAGGGCCGGGAGGAAATCGTGGAACTGATTCAGCAGATCTACCGGCTATGATCGGTAGCGCCGGGAGGCATTGCCATGAAGGCGTCGATTGTCAATAAACTCGAACAACTCCAGGCCCGTCACGAGGAGATCAGCGCGCTGCTGGCCGATCCCGAGACGCTGGCCGACCAGGACCGTTTTCGTACGCTATCCCAGGAATACGCCCAGTTGGAGCCGGTGACCCGGGGCTTTGCAGCCTACCGGGAGGCGCTCCAGGCGCTGGAGGCAGCCCAGGAGATGACTGCCGACGAGGATCCGGAATTGCGGGGCCTGGCCGAGGAGGAGGTGGCCACCACCCAGAGCCGCCTGGAGGATCTGGAGCGGGATCTGCAATTGCAACTGATCCCCGCCGATCCCCGCGACGAGAGCAACGTGTTCCTGGAGGTCCGCGCCGGCACCGGCGGCGACGAGGCCGCACTGTTCGCAGGCGATCTGTTTCGCATGTACAGCCGCTACGCCGAGGCCCGCCGCTGGCAGGTGGAGGTGCTGAGTGCCAGCGAGGGCGAACACGGCGGCTACAAGGAGGTCATCGCCCGTTTGCAGGGCCGTGGGGTGTATGCTCGGCTGAAGTTCGAATCCGGCGCCCACCGGGTGCAGCGGGTCCCGGAAACCGAGGCTCAGGGGCGCATCCACACCTCGGCAGCCACCGTGGCGATCCTGCCGGAGATCGAGGAGGTGGCCCAGGTGGACATCAACCCCGGGGAGCTTCGCATCGACACCTACCGGGCCTCTGGGGCCGGCGGCCAGCACGTCAACAAGACCGACTCGGCCATCCGCATCACCCACCTGCCCAGCGGTATCGTGGTGGAATGCCAGGACGAGCGCTCCCAGCACAAGAACCGATCTCGCGCCATGTCGCTATTGCAGGCCAAACTGCTGGCCGCCGAGCAGAGCCGTCAGCAGACCGAACAGGCCGAGAACCGCCGCTCGCTGGTGGGCAGCGGGGATCGCTCCGAGCGCATCCGCACCTATAATTTTCCCCAGGGGCGGGTCACGGACCATCGCATCAACCTCACCCTCTACAAGCTGGACGACGTGTTGATGGGCAATCTGGATCAGGTGATCGAGCCGCTGATCCAGGAATACCAGGCCGATCAACTGGCGGCCCTGGCCGGTTGAGCGAATCGACGTCCACCATCGACGCCTGCCTGCGGGGCGCTGCCGAGCGTCTCCGGCGGGTGTCCCCGACCCCCCGGCTGGACGCCGAGATCCTGCTGGCGCGGGTGCTGAACCGACCGCGCAGTTACCTCTACACCTGGCCGGAGCGAGCTCTGGACGCGCCCACATCGGCGCGTTTCGAGGGCCTGCTGCGTCGTCGCGAGGCGGGCGAGCCGGTGGCTCATCTGAGTGGCTGGCGGGAGTTCTGGTCGCTGGATCTACGGGTGGACAGCACCACCTTGATTCCCCGTCCCGAGACCGAACTCCTGGTGACGCTGGCCCTGGCCTGCCTGCAACAGACCCCGGGACCGGTGGTGGATCTGGGCACTGGTAGCGGCGCGGTGGCGCTGGCCATCGCCCACGAGCGGCCGGATCTGGCGGTGGTGGCCACCGATATCGAGCCGGCGGCGCTGGCGCTGGCGGCGGATAACGCCCGGCGCCTGGGTCTGGGCAATATTCGCTACCGGCAGGGTGACTGGTACCAGGCCCTGGCAGCCGGGGAGGATCGTTTCCAGGTGCTGGTGAGCAATCCGCCTTATCTCGCCGAGGAAGATTCCCATCTGCGGCAGGGGGATGTGCGTTTCGAGCCGCGTCGGGCGCTGGTGGCGGGGGAGGATGGTCTGGCCGCCATCCGCAGCATCATCGCGGGTGCCGGGGCTCATCTGGACGCCGGCGGCTGGCTCCTGCTGGAGCACGGCCACGATCAGGCCGGGCAGGTGACGGGATTGCTTCGCGCCCACGGTTTCGAGGCCGTGGACGATCATCGGGACGGGGAGGGCAGACCCCGGGTGGCGGTGGGGCGATGGCCCCACGGCACCTGGAGCATCCCCCGGGGCGGGTCGGTCGCCGACCCTCAGGCCACGTTGTCCAGGGTCTTGAAAATCCGCTCCGAGACCTCGTCCATGGGACCCACGCCCTTGACGGTGCGAAGATTGCCCTTGGCCTTGTAGTAGTCGATGAGCGGCGCGGTCTGCTCCTCGTATACCTGCAAGCGCTTGCGGATGGTCTCCTCGTTATCATCGGCCCGCTGCCGGGCCAGCAGGCGCTGGGTGATCTCGTTGTAATCCACGTCGAAGAAGATCACCACATCCAGGGGCTGCCCGATTTTTGCCAGCAGATCGTCCAGCGCCTCGGCCTGGGCCAGGGTGCGGGGAAAGCCATCCAGCATGAAACCGTTCTGCACATCACCCTGGGACAGCCGGGAGCGGATCATGCCGAGCATGATATCGTCGGATACCAGACCGCCGGATTCCATGATCTCCTTGGCCTTGTTACCGAGGTCGGTGCCAGCGGCCACCTCGGCGCGTAGCAGATCCCCGGTGGAGATGTGGGTGATCTGGTATTTCTCCACGATGCGTTCAGCCTGGGTCCCCTTTCCCGAGCCGGGCGCGCCAAGTAATACGATTCTCATGCTCTTTTCACCTTCAGAACAGCCGGTATCGACGGCGACAGTCGATGGCGGGTTGACGGAGTGTTGTTCTAATAACCAACGAAAAATCTATAATTGTCGGGAAATAAAAGCTTCTCCCAAACCCTAATTTCTGTCAACGAATGGATGACCGTCGAGGCGACGCTGGAGCGAGATGAATGACCTGACCCATTTCAACGAGGCCGGTGAGGCCCACATGGTGGATGTGGGCGAGAAGACCGAGACCCACCGGGTGGCGGTGGCCGGTGGCTATATCCGCATGCATCCCGATACCCTGGCCCGGATGCTGGCCGGGAATACCCGCAAGGGCGATGTGCTGGGGGTGGCGCGGATCGCCGGCATCATGGGAGCAAAGAAAACCGCCGAACTGATTCCCCTCTGCCATCCTCTGGCCCTGACCCGGGTGGCGGTGGATTTCGAGCCCGGCGAGAGCCGCATCCACTGCCGGGCCACGGTGGAGACCCGCGGGCGCACCGGCGTGGAGATGGAAGCCCTCACCGCGGTGCAGGTGGCGCTGTTGACCATCTACGACATGTGCAAGGCCATGGACCGGGGTATGCTCATCGATGGGGTGGGTCTGCTGGAGAAGACCGGCGGTAAATCCGATGACTGGCGTCGCGCCACTTGATTCCCATGAGCCCTCGACTGATCGACACAGCCTTCGCGCTGGCCGATTTCTGCCAGTCTCTGCAAGGCGCCGCCTGGCTGGCGGTGGATACCGAGTTCGTGCGCGAGCGCACCTACCACGCTCGACTGTGCCTGTTGCAGGTGGCCAGCGACAGCGAACTCGGCTGCATCGACGTGCTGGCGCTGGAGGATCTGGCGCCGCTCACGGCGTTGCTGTTCGAGCCCGGGGTGGTGAAGGTGATGCACGCCGCCCAGCAGGATCTGGAAATTTTTCAGCGCCACTGGGGGCGACTGCCGCGACCGCTGTTCGATACCCAGATCGCTGCGGCCCTGCTGGGGCAGGGCGAACAGATCGGCTACGGCGCGCTGGTGCGAGATGTACTGGCGGTGGAACTGGATAAATCCCAGACCCGCACCGACTGGAGTCAACGCCCCCTGAGCGAGGCGCAACTGCGCTACGCCGCCGACGATGTGCGGTTTCTCGGGCCGCTGTATCGGCGCCAGCACGAGGCGTTGACGGCACTGGGGCGACTGGACTGGCTGTGGGCCGAGACGGCACTGCTCACCGCCACCGGCGATGCCCCCGCGCCCACCGAGGCGTGGCGCCGGGTGAAGGGTCATCACACCCTGCGGGGCGGGCAACTGGCGGTGTTGCAGGCCCTGGCGGTCTGGCGCGAGAGCGAGGCCGAGGCGCGGGATCTGCCCCGCCAGTGGCTGATCCGTGACGAGGCGTTGCAGACCCTGGCGCGGCGCCCGCCCCGCAACCGCGAGCAGTTGCAGCGGCTGGGGCTGGATCAGCGACTGCTGCGGCGCCTCGGTCCCACCCTGCTGGCGCTGATCCGCGATGCCTGCGAACTGCCCGCCGAGCAGTGGCCGACGCCCGTGGAGCGGCTGGTCCTGGACGAGGCCGAGCAGGCTCTGCTGGAGCGGGCCCAGCGACTGATTCGCGAGATCGCCAGCCGCCACGATCTCGCCCCGCCGCTGCTGGCCACCCGACGGGAACTGGAGCGCTGGGTGCGTGGCGCCGAGATCCCGGCGCTGCGGGGCTGGCGGGCCGGTCTGGTGGGCGAGGCCTTACAGCGTCTGCGGACCTTGCAGGAGGCGCCGGTGGACAGGGCCGGCGGGTCGCCCCATGGCGATCGGTAAGCGCCCCGTGCCGATGATCGCCCGCCTGCGCCAGCGCCTGGAGGAACTGCTGCGCCAGCGCCCCCGGGAGCCGCTGGATCATTATCGCCAGTGGATGCGCAGCCGCGCCCTGGGCTGGGCCGGGCTCGGTTCCGACCCGGCCGATGGCGCCCTGCTGGCGCAGCGTTTCGTGGAAACCGACACCACCACCGAGGTGTCGGCCCGGGCGGTGGAGGAGTTGCTCAGCACCGGGCGCACCGGGGGACGTGGTCTGCGCCCCCAGAATCCCACCGATCTGCGTCCCCTGACGGTGCTGGAAGCGTGGATGTTGCAACGGCGGATGTTGCTCATGGGAGCCGCTGGCAGCGGCAAGAGCTTCACCCTGGCGCGGCTGGCGCTGGCGCTGCTGGACGATCGCTGGCAGGGTCTCGGGCGTCGACCCGAGGCCATGCCACTGGGCAGCCTGCCGGTGCTGCTGGATCTGGGCGGCTATGCCGCCTGGCTGGCCCGCAGCAGCGGACCCGGCAGCGGTCTGCTGGCGTTTCTGCGCCAGGAACTGGCCGCCCAGCAACTGACCGATGTGGATACCGCCCTGCAGGCGGCCCTGCAGAAGGGCGAGGCGGTGGTGCTGGCCGATGGCATCGACGAGGTGGCCGAGGCCTACCGGGATCCGGTGGCCATGGCCCTGCTGGCCCTGGAACAACGCTTCCCCGGAGTGGCGATCCTGGTGAGTTGCCGCAGCGACGAGCCCTGCGCCCTGCCTGCCGAGCGCTTTCCTCGCTATCTGCTGGCGCCCCTGACACCGGTCCAGCAACGGGCGCTGCTGCGCTGGCCACCGGACGAGGCCCTGGGTGACACGTGGCCGCCGGAGCCGCTGCTGGCATTGCTGGAGAAGCCCTGGCTGGCGCTGCTGGCCGGCAATCCCCTGTTGCTTGCTACCATGGCCCGGGTCTACTGCCACGATCGCGGCCTGCCGGTGGAGCAGGCCATGCTGCTGGAGCGGCTGGTGGATATCTGGCTGTGGCGGGGCCGGCGCGCCGAGGTGGGTGGCGCCCAGGCGCCGATCCTGGAACTGCTGGCCGGGGCCGGGCTCGGCATGGCCGATCTGCGTCGGCAACTGCGCCGCCTGGCCTTCGAGATGGTCACCGCACAGCTGGAATCCCCCGCCGAGGGTCAGGCGACCCTGGCTGCCCTGAGTGAGCCGCCGCAAGTGGTGGCGCGGTTGACGGCGCTGCATCCCGATGCCGACGTCCGCTGGGCCGAACAACTGCTGGCGGCGCTGAGACGCCCCGGTGGGCTGTGGCAGCACCGCCAGAGCCGGATCGGCTGGGTGCATCCCCTGGTGCAGGAGTATCTGGCAGGTAACTATCTGGCCCTGGACGCCCAGTTGGTAGCCACCGTCAGCCGTCTGGTGCGCCGGGATACCGGCTGGTGGCCGGTGATCCGCTGGGCACTGGCCTACCGGACCCATGTGCTGGGCGAGCAACAACTGGCGGTGGCCCTGGCCGCGCGCCTGTGTCCCCTGGAGTATCCGGAGGAACCGGCGGACTGGCAGCAGGTGGCCCTGGCCGGCGAGATCCTGCGTATCGTCGGTACCCCGCGACTGCTGCAAGCCGGGGCGCTGGCGCGGGATGTGCTGGAGCGGGTGCGCGAGCGTCTGGTGCTGCTGGTGGAGGAGGGCCGTTGCAGCGTCATCGCCCGGGCGGTGGCGGGCGACTGTCTGGGTGAACTCCGGGACGAGCGTTTCGCCGACACCCCCGAGGCCCTGCCCGCGTATTTTCGCCAGACCCTGGATACGGGTCAGGGCTTTGTCCGGATCGGGGCCGGTTACTGTCATCTGGGCTGGCCTGCCGGCGCCGGCAGCGGTAGCGAGTACGGTAACGACGAGCCTCTGGAGATTCCCTACGATTACTGGATCGGCCGTTATCCGGTGACCGTGGCCCAGTACGCGGGTTTCATGGCCATGGGCGGTTACCGGGAGCCGCGCTGGTGGTCGGCGGGTGGCCGGACCTGGCTGGCCCAGGGCTTCGAGACCCCGGCCCACTGGGAGCAGCAACGGCGTTTTCCCAACCGGCCGGTCACCGGCGTCTGCTGGTTCGAGGCCGATGCCTACTGCCGCTGGCTGGATGCGCGACTGGGCGACGGCGAGCAGGGCACGGGTGCCTATGGTCTACGCCTGGCCACCGAGGCGGAATGGGAAAAGGCCGCCCGCCATGGCGATACCCGGCGCTTTCCCTGGGGCGACGAGGACTGGTCCCCGGGGCGGGCCAACCTGGCCGAGAGCGAACTCGGCCATCCCAGCGCGGTGGGACTGTTCCCCGGCGGCGGTTCGCCCCTGGGGGTGCAGGATCTCATCGGCAATGTCTGGGAGTGGACCCGGAGCGGCTTTCAGAGCTATCCCTACGATCCCTACTGCAACCAGGCCCGGGACCAGGTGCCGCGTACCGTCCGTGGCGGCTCCTGGGATTCCCGCGCCGGCACTGCCCAGGCCACCACCCGCAGCGCGCTGTTTCCGGAGGCCCGTCTCAACGATGTGGGCCTGCGGGTGGTGGTGGGACCGCGCCAGCAATACTTCTAGAAGCGTAGCTGGTCTGCCAGTTCGGGCGGTGCGCAGGCCCGCAGCCAGCGCTGCTGCACTGCCCGATGGTGTTGCAGGACGCGCTGGAAGCGTTGCCAGAGTCCGCCCTTCAGGCCAAGCATCCGGGCGCGGTATTGCTGGAAGGCGGTGGGCGGTTGCGTCCCCGGAAGATCGATCAGTCGGTTCACCCTGAGCAACCATGCCTGGCCCTGCTGCTCCACCGTCTCCACCAGGGCGTTGACCGGCGCCAGCGCCAGCGCCAGCGCCCGCCACGGGGCGTTGCTGGCGGGCCGGTCGGGGCAGTCCGTGCCGATCTGGGCCAGGGTGTGGCTGGCGGCGTCCAGATAATCCGCCAGCAGCGCCAGGGTGGTGGCCAGCCGGCCGCCGTAGTGATGGGCTTGCAGGGTCTGGTAGTGGGATTCCAGCACGCCACTGTCCACTTGGAAATCGGCATCCTCCAGCCGCTCTCCCAGGGCCAGGAAATAATCCAGGGCCGCCGAGGAAGCGGCGAATCCCGCCTCCTCGTGCGGCGCCAGCGGCGAGACCGCGAGGCTGAAGGCCCTGGCCATTTCCGGGCTGTCGAAGGTGGCGTTCCAGAACAGTCTGGGTAGCATCCGACGTTTGCTCTGGAGGATTCCGTCCAGGCGCTGGATCACGGTGCTCTGCCCATCGCGCTGCAACCGGTCCCGGCACTCGACGGCGGCCTGCAGGAAGCGGATCTCGTAAACCAGCCGCTGGGAAACGGGCATCACCCGGCCCATGATGCTGTTGCGTTCGTTGATCAGGGTAAACAACCGGCAGCCATAGAGATCGAAGAATTCGCCGAACCCCAGCCGTAGTGCCGGTAGAGGCAGATGACGTTGTCGATGGGAAGGGTAGGTGACGAGTCCAGAGGTGCGGGTCACCGCTGTGTGGGTGCCGGTGATGGCCTCCAGAGCCTTGAGGTAATCCAGTAGATGATTCTCCGCCACGGGCTGACAACCCGTTGCCAATACCAGGGCCAGGGCCAGCAACAGCCCGCGGCTCAATGAGATCTGGATGCACATGTTGGCCGCGAAGAAAAGACCCGGCGTCGACACCGGGTCAAATGCACCGAAGGAGTAGATGGGAAATCGACAACAATCAGGATCTGGGAACCACAGTCCGCAATGTCCGACAGCCCGGGTCATCCGCCGGGGTGTGGCGAGCGATGGTGCAGGTGTCCGAACCGGCATCCGTCATCATCTCGGGCTGGTGTCGATCCACTCTCAGGTCATCCTGTGGGGCATCCAAGGGTTCGTTGCCCACCTGGGCGGCCACCGCGGGTAACCGACCCGCGGCCAACCGGTGGATCTGGAGGTGTCTGGTCAGGGCGGGGTGGTGGGGGTCGATGGTCGACGCCGGGGCGGTCCGCCCCAGGGCCACCGGGATGAAGGGATCATGGGGATGGCGGGCTTCGTGGACAGCGGTGGGCCGGTGTCCGGTGGTGGGGATGGATGCCCGGAATGGCAACAGGGCCAGTGTCGGGTGCAGGGCCAGCATGCCATACTG
>JGI12109J20283_11213052_pt1 | contig 32134 bp, 27 predicted proteins | sample ElkSlonscriptome_12_FD_20283 | JGI IMG/M metagenome (IMG submission 20283)
GGCCCGGGCCGCCGAACAGGCGCGGACCATCTCGGACGCCATCGAGCACGTCTCCACCACGGCGCGCGGCGTTTCGGCGGACGCCCGCCACGCGGCGCAGGAGACGCGCTCGGTGTTTCATATCGTCACGCAGGTGAATGACGCCGCCCGCGAGAGCACCGCCACCGCCCATGACGTGCAGGAGGCCGCGCGCGAGGTGTTCCGCATTGCCCGCGACCTGGAGACCATGGTCGGCAAGCTGGGCGGCGCCCGCGCCGCCCTGGACCGCATGGATACCAAGGCGACGGCCCTCGCCGACCAGGAGACCACCGAGTCAGAGTGAGGGGGCGCCCGCGCCCGCCCTCGATCACGCGTCCAGATAGTCCCGGCACAGCACCTCGGCGATCTGCACGGTGTTCAGCGCCGCGCCCTTGCGCAGGTTGTCGGACACACACCAGAACGACAGGCCGTTGTCGACCGTGGCGTCGTCGCGGATGCGCGAGACGTAGACAGGGTCCTCACCGGCGCATTCGGCCGGGGTGACGTAGCCCTCGTCCTGGCGATGGTCGACCACGGTGACACCCTCGGCCGCGCGCAGGACGGTGCGGGCGGACTCGGCGTCGATCGGCTTTTCCGTCTCGATGTTGATGTATTCGGCGTGGCCGATGAACGACGGGATACGCGCGCAGTTGGCGTGCACCTTGATCTTAGGATCGAGGATCTTCCGCGTCTCGACGTTCATCTTCCACTCTTCCTTGGTGGCGCCGTCGTCCATGAAGACGTCGATGTGCGGGATGGCGTTGAACGCGATCTGCTTGGTGAACTTGGCCTGATGGTCACGCCACGGCTGGTTCATGAAGATGCCGCGCGTCTGGTTGAACAGCTCATCCATGGCCGACTTGCCGCCGCCGGACGTGGACTGATACGTCGAGACCACAACGCGGCGAATGCCGAACGCCGCGTGCAACGGCTTCAGCGCCACCACCATCTGGATGGTGGAGCAGTTCGGGTTGGCGATGATGCCCTTCGTGCGGAAACCGGCGATGGCCTCCGGATTGACCTCCGGCACCACCAGCGGCACGTCGGGGTCCATCCGGAACTGCGAGGTGTTGTCGATCACCACGCAGCCGGCCTTGCCAGCGCGCGGCGCGTGCACGGCCGAGACCTTGGCGCCGGGCGACGACAGGGCGATGTCGGTGCCGGTGAAGTCGAAGGTCTCCAGCGACTGCACCTTCAGCACCTGATCCTCGCCGAACGAGATCTCCTGCCCGGCCGAGCGGTCGGACGCCAGGGCGATGACCTCGCGGGCGGGGAAGTCGCGCTCGGCCAGGATGGACAGAATCTCGCGGCCGACGTTGCCCGTCGCGCCGATCACGGCGACGCGGTAACCGTCTTGTCGATATGCCATGGTCCTCTCGTGTCCTTTTGGCTGGGGGTCGTACCGGCAGTCGTGATGTGGCGCCGGTCCCGGATGGCCTGTGCGGAGCCACATACCGCACCCGGCCGGCCAAGGAAAGGGACCAGCGGGATCGGCGGGGCAGCGGCGCCCCCGCGTCAAATGGCCCGCGCCATACAGAAAGGGCGAACCGTGTTAGGCTCGCCCCGTCATCCCGGCCTGCCGGCGTTCCGGCGGCGCCGCGCGATCATCGATCGTTGGAGCGCGCCAACTGGTCCGTGGCTTGGTCCGATTGAGACCGGGCCTGCTCGTCCGTCCAGTCGGCGAAGGTCTGCGGCGGCGTGCCGGCCTGCAGAACGCGCGGGCCGGTCTCGCGATAGAAATAGTGATCGCCCACACGGGCCGCGAACTCCAGACGTCCGCTCCAGTCGGGATCAACGTTTCGGTTATGGTACCACAGGGCGCCGCCGGTCAGGTCGCTGATGGCGTTGTTGCGCGTCAGCAGGGACTTGGCCAGCAGGACCGACTGGCGCCACGCCTCGGTTTCCGTCGGTGTGTCGCTGCGGCCGTCGCAATACCAGGAGAACTGACACAGGCGCGGGCGGGCCGAGCGGTTCTCGGTCACGACGCCGCAGATGCTGTCCGGGTAGCGGGGATCACGGGCGCGGTTCAGCACCACCTGGGCGACCGCCACGCGGGCGCGGACGTCCTGGCCACGCGCTTCCCAGTAGTCGTTCAGCGCCAGGCACAGCAGTTCCTGCTTGGACACCACCATGCGGGTCCAGTCGACCCGCAGGTCGGAGGGGAGCGCCGCCGACGGGACGTCGGCCCATGCGGTCCGCGGGCCGGTCAACACCAGCACGGCCAGCAGCAGGGCGGCCAGGCCCGTCAGGAGATGATAGGGGTTCGACAGCAAACGCACCGGTCAACCTCGTGTCCTGGTGACCCCACACCGCAGAGCCCACACCGCCCCATCGTCGGCGGTTTCGGCCCGCTATGCGGGATCGTGCGGCAAACGCACCCTCTTGCGCGCCCGCTGGGGCAAACGCCAAGCACTGCCGTCACATTAAAGTCTGTTCAAACGTCCGCGTCGCGGGCGCCTGGCGCCCGATCGGTCAAGGTCAGGGGCCATTTTTCGACAGCGACACCCTTCTGCCCCAGACGCTGTGTATTCCGTCCGGCGTCTCGCCCCAGTCCTGTTCGCTTGGGTCCGCCACCCTTCTGGTCGAACCACACTGACCCTAATCATGCGGGCGGCGCATGGCTATCCCGATTCTTCTTGCGCCGCAACATGACAGATGGGAGGGGTCGGGGGCGAAACGCCACCCGGCATCGGCAAAAAAAATTTTGATGAAAATGCGTTCGACCCGAGTCTTGAACCCGCGTCGGGGAGGCGCGGACGCATCGGGCGGGCATCAGGGGCCGGTTGAACGGGCCGTGTCGCGGCCGCCTGTTGCCGCAGAGCAACACATTGCCAGATGTCCGGGCCAGATAGGCAAAATTTATGCGGGTATTTGGTGGGTGCCTTGGCTCGAATCGGGCGCGCCAGGGTTTTTACAGGCCGGCACGCGAACCGCTTCACGTCATGGTCCGCGCAAAAGCGGACACGACGCAAAGCGATCCACGCCATTCAGTGCGGAGGGGGGGGCGGATCAGGCCTTGATCCCGTGCGGGTCGGCGTGGGGCTGGTCGAGCTCCTCGGTGCGCGCATAGGCCTCGCTGGCCTCCGGCCCGAGCGTGGCCGCAACCTCCGCCCCTCTGGCGGCGCGTTCTTCCAGTTCGGCAATGCGTTCCGCGCGGGCCTCCTCGGCCTTTGCCGTTTCCTCGGCGTAGCGTTGGGCCGCTTCGGCGCGCCTGGCTTGCGCCTCGGCATAGACGGCGGACCCTGTGTCCGTATCGCCTTTGGCGCCGTCCTCGCCAGAGCCACCGCCGATGAGCACGCCGCCGCCCCGGGCCTGTTCAAACGACCGTTCGGACTGCACCGTCTGAATGGCATTCTCGCGTTCAATCTGGTCCAGGCGTTCGTCGCCATTGACGTCGAAGCGTTTCACCATGTCCGGCGCGCCAATGGAAATGGCCGCCGCCATGCCGATATTGACCGGCCCTTCGACCCCGGCCTCGGAATCGGCTTTGGCCGCGCGCACCTCGTCCCGGGCCTGCTGGGCTTCCTCGGCCTTGGTCTCGGCCCGCTCGCGAGCCTGGCGGGCCCTTTCGGCACCCGGGTTGTTCAGGCTGTTGGCCGCTTCAACCGGTTCGACCGGACGATCAAGCGGCGACTGCTCACGGGTCGCTTGCGGCGACAGACTCACCACGTCTTCAATCCGGCGCGTTTCATGGTCGTGGGGGTCGCCGGCTTGCCGTGTAATGGATCGCATGGTCGACGACAGCACGCCGCTCGACCCGCTGGGGCCACCTGCACCAAATGATTCCGCCATCACACGCTTCCTTTCTGGAGGTGGAGACACGCTCCGGCCGCGCCCGGGTCAACCGAACCACGTGCCGGTACCTTTTGCCAAAAAAATAGCAGGCTTCGCGCCATCTTTAAAGGGCGTTGAGACAAGCCCGAAGTCCCCGTTTGTAACCTCCTGAGATACGAGAAGAAAACAAACTGGGCAGGCGGGAATTGATGAAAATGCAAGATTGATTCGCGCCAAGGATCCGACTCGGCGGATGTCGAGTCGTTTCGAGCCAGTCAAGAGCCTATCACAGCTCTTCACCGCCCGCGCCGACCAGGGTGTCGATCACCCGGCGCGGGATCATCAGGTCGGCCAGCGCCGCGCGGCAGCGTGCGGCGAACGCCGCCGGCTCCAGGTCGGCCGCGCCGAGACGCAGGAAGTCCTCCTTGCGATGCACGGCCAGGTAAAGGTGCCGGCCCTGGAACGCGGCGGCGAGGTGCCCCCGCCCCCCCTGGAGGTCGTGGCGCAAGGCCAGCAGGGTGCGCCCGAAGGCCGGGGTGATGACCGTCCGCGCGGTCTCCACGTCGCTGGCGTAGGTGTCGTAGGCGGCCTCGACCTCCGGGTCGGGAAAGGGCAGGCGCTCCATGCCCTCGAAGCGCGCGAAGCGGCCGCGCAGCCAACCGAGCACGCCCCGGCGCGCCCGCAGGAACAGGATCGTCGGCATGTCCCGTGGGGTCTCGATGCGCATCAGCAGGCCCCGGAACACGTTCACGGTATGCTGGCCCGACCGGCGATCGTCCTGGGAACGGCGCCGCGTCAACCGGGCCTCGACCATCCGGTAGCGGACCCCGCGCCACGCGCCGTCCAGGCCGTCCTGAAGGTCGACCCCGTCGAACCAGTCGACCAGGCGCAGGTCGCGAAACGGGTGCGGGTCAAGGAACGCCAGGTCGACGCGATGCTCGAACCGGTCGATGTCCATGACCTCGCACAGGATGGGGCCGATCCGCTGGGCCATGTCGTGGTCGAACGCGGCCCTGGGGCCGCGTCGCGCGGCCACGGCCATTCCCGCCGTGGTCAACGCGATCGCCGGCAGCGCGGCGATCAGGACCGGCCCGGACGGAACAAAAACAAGGACCGCACAGGCGGCCCCCAGACCAAGCGCGCCCACCAACGCGGCCCACCGCCGGCCCTTGCGCCGGGCGGCGTCCCGTTCGCCCTGATGGGCCAAGAGCAGCGGCAGGATCTGGTCGTCGAACACCCGCGCGAAGGCCTGTTCGTGCGGGGCGCGCTCTTCGAACGTGGGGGATGACATCGGTTCCGCGAGTCCTGGGGCGATCAGTCGAGATCACACACTATCTCGGAATTCGGTCGATCGCCAACGCCCGCGCCTAACCGGTCGAATGGGCCGCCATTCCCTCCGGATACACGAACAGGCCGCCCGGGGCCTCGTCCAGCCGCTTCGTCAGCAGGTCGACGAAGGTCCGCTCGGCCTGGGACAGCGTGGTGCGCGGGTTGGTCACCAGGAACACGTCCACCGCCGGCGGCCCGCCCGGCGGCGGGGCATCGTCTCCCGGCGGCAGGCGCCACAGCAGGCCGTCGGCCACGTCTCGGGCCACGGCGTGGATCGGCAGGGCGCCGATGCCCAGGCCGGCGCCGATCATGCGGCGCACTTCCTCCAGGTTCGCGGCCGAACCGATGACGCGCCCGTTGAGTCGGTGCTGCGCGCGCAGGATGCTGACCGCCCGCAAGGCGTCCTGGGGCTTCTCGGTGACGAACGACACGAACGTCTCCTCGGCCAGGTCGGCCATGGTCAGGTCGGTGCGGCCGAACAGGCGGTGACGCGGCCCGCAGAAGAACCCGAAGTGCTCGCGGAACAGCACGCGGTAGTCCAGCTGCGGATGCGGCTGGGCCACCAGGCACAGGCCGGCGCTGGCCTGCTTGGACAACACCATCTGTGTGACCACGCTGGACGGGGCGACCTCGATATCCAGCGTCACCAGGGGGTGGCGGGCGTGGAACGCGGCCAGCACGTCGTCCAGCGGTGGGAACACCACATGGCTGGCCGTCACCAGCCGGATGTGGCCGTCCAGGTCCGCCTCGGGGTCGCTCATCAGGTGGCCCAGGCGGCCGATGGCACCGCAGATCTCCTGGCACTCGCGGAACAACACGCGGCCCTGGTCGGTCAACTCGAAGCGGCCCGGGGCGCGGTCAATGAGCCGCTGGCCCAGGCGGTCCTCCAGCCGTTTGAGGGCGTTGCTGACGCTCGGCTGGCGCAGCAGCAGGCGGTTGGCGGCGCGGGTGATGGAGCCTTCCTCGACGATCACCATGAAGGTGTGCAGGAGGTTCCAGTCGAAGTCGCGTCGGGCGAGGGGCGCTTCGGCGGAAGGCTCGGCCATTGTTCCGATGGTTGCGTCGACAGGGGCATTGGCAGTGTCGGCCACCGCACCGGAGTCGTTCATCTCGATCATGGCCGTCCCTCCCTCCCGGTCATTATAGCGACAGGTTATTCATTGCATTGTCGGTATCTATTTGCGCCGAGTCCATTGACCGGGCGTCATAGATCGAACGGCTAGGTCGGATAAACTGGACCGGCGGCGTCGCGCGACGGGTCGCGGCGGATACAGGGGCATGTCACGGCAAGGGGAGGCGCTGCGGTGACCGCGATCACCAGCCGTTTGGCCGGGTTTGACCGGCGGCCCTGGGTGCTGCTGTCGCCGGCATTGCTGTCGGTGACCCTTCTGCTGGTCATACCGGCCCTGTTCATCGTCGTCTATTCGTTCTGGCTGCGCACGGCGACGGGGGCGGATCAGGTCACCTTCTCGCTCGCCAATTGGCGGGAGGTGCTGACCGATCCGTTCTATCGGGACATCCTGATCCAGACGCTGCGCATCGCCGCCCTTTCCACGATCACCTGCGCGCTGGTGGGGTACATCCCCGCCTACTACATCGCCTACGCCCCGACGCGCCACAAGACGCTGCTGCTGGTGCTGCTGATGCTGCCGTTCTGGGTCAGCTACATCATCCGCACCATGTCTTGGATCAACATCCTCGGGGTCTCCGGCGCGGTGAACAGCGCCCTGTTGTGGGCCGGCCTGATCGATGAGCCGATCCAGATGCTCTACAACGAGGCCACGGTGATCCTGGGCCTGGTGCATTTCCTGCTGCCGTTCATGATCCTGAACATCTACGTCAGCCTGGACGGCATCGACCGCAGCCTGACCGACGCCGCGCGCTCGCTGGGCTGCACGGGATGGCAGGCGTTCAAGGAGGTCACCCTGCCGCTGTCGGTGCCCGGGCTGGCGGCGGGCTCGCTGCTGTGCTTCGTGCTGGGGGCCGGCACCTACATCACGCCCATGGTCCTGGGCGGGCCGGGCGACGCCATGTTCGCCAACCTGGTGTTCGAGGCCATCGTCACGCAGTTGAACTGGCCGCTGGGCTCGGCGCTGTCGCTGCTGCTGCTGGCGCTGCTGAGCGCCCTGGTCCTGGTCTACAGCCGGTTCCTCGGCATCGACCAGATCGCCAAGAGCTTCCGCTAGGGACGGGGAGGACACGCCATGACCCTCGCCTGGACCGCCATCCGCCTCGGCACCGTGCTGGTCTATCTGTTCATGTTCGCGCCGGTGGCGGTGGTCATGCTGCTGTCGTTCAACGCCAACCAGTTCGGCAGCTTCCCCATGGAGGGCCTGTCGCTGCGCTGGTTCGTCGAGCTGATCCAGAACGACGCCATCGTGCGCGCGTTCCAGACCTCGCTGGTGCTGGGGGCGTTGACCAGCGTGATCTCGACCAGCATGGGGGTGCTCGCGGCGCTGGCCATGGTGCGCTACGACTTCCCGGGCAAGCGCCTGATCTCGACCGCCCTGATCGCGCCGATCCTGGTGCCGGAGGTGGTGCTGGCGGTGGCCCTGCTGCTGTTCCTGCGGTTTCTGGATGTGCCGCGCAGCTTTTTCCTGCTGCTGATGGGGCACGTCATCTTCACTCTGCCGTTCGTGGTGCTGGTGGTGCAGGCGCGGCTGGTGGGCATCCGCCGCGATTACGAGGAAGCCGCGCTCAGCCTGGGCGCCAATGCCGTCCAGACCTTCCGCGAGATCACGCTGCCCTTGATGCTGCCGGCGGTGCTGGCCGGCATGTTGTTCTCGTTCACGATTTCCTTCGACGACATCACCGGCACGCTGTTCTGGAAGCCCGGCGGGGTGGAGACGGTGCCGACCCAGATCTTCGCCATGCTGCGCAACTCGATCAGTCCGGAGATCAACGCGCTGGGCACGGTGATGGTGGTGTTCACGGTGGCCCTGCCGCTGCTGGGAGCGGCGCTGGCGCGCCGGCTGTCGGCGCGCATGACGGGGCGATAAGCCCGCGCGAGTCCATCCGCGGGACACAGATTTCACAACAGGGAGAGTTGACCCATGGACCAGACCAAACGCCTCGAACGCCTGCTGGAGCGGTACCGCAACGGCGACATCGACCGTCGCGGCTTCCTCGGCCTGCTGGGCGCGGCCGGCCTCGGCGCCGGACTCGCCGGCGGCCCGATGGCCCTGATGGCCAGGCACGCCCGCGCCGCCGATCCCGCCCAGGTGCGTTTCGACGGCTGGGGCGGCGTCGTCTCCGAGGCCTTCCGCGAGTACGCCTTCCAGCCATACACCGAAAAGACCGGCATCGAGGTGGTGGACGGCACCTTCGGCGGCGCCGATGAGTACCTGGCCCGGGTCAAGGCCAGCCAGCCCGGCGAGTTCAACATCGCCCACCTGTCGGGCGTGTTCGACTACGCGCGCTATCACGGCCTCGACCTGTCGACGACGCTGAACGAGGACAACATCCCCAACCTGGACCTCGTCATCACCACCCTGCAGGAGCCGTTCCGCAAGATCACCGGCGGCAACCTGTCGGCCGTGCCCTACGACTACGGCACCACCGGCATCGCCTATAACCGCAAGCACGTCAGCGACGACGAGGCCAAGGCCCAGGGCGCCGACCTGCTGGTCAACCCGGACTTCAAGGGCAAGATCGGCGGCTGGGGCGAGTGGAAGACCCGCATCTGGTACGCCGCGTTGCAGACCGGCCAGGATCCGAACAACATCCAGGACATGGACGCGGTCTGGGAGAAGCTGCGCGAACACCGCGCGCTGTTGTTGAAATACTGGAATTCCGGCGCGGAACTCATGAGCCTGCTGGCGGAAGAGGAAATCTACGTCACCGAGGCCTGGTCCGGCCGCGTCAAGGCCTTGCAGGAGCAGGGCCACGACATCGGCTATCTGGATCCGCCGGGCGGGCTGGCGTGGCAGGAATGCCTGTTCGTCATCAAGGGCAGCCCCATGGAGGCGTGCGAGGAACTGCTGAACTTCATGCTGGAGCCGGAGGTGGCGATCGCCGTCGCCGAGGGGCAGAACTACCCGCCGGCGCTCGACCCGAACAAGGTCGACCTGCCGGAGAGCGTGACATCGCTGCCGGCGTTCGATCCGACGGGCACGCTGGAGTCGCTGAACTTCTTTGATCCGGACTACTGGAACAGCAACGAGCAGGAGTGGTCGAAGACCTTCGGCCGCGTACAGAAGGGGTATTGAGGCCGATCCTTTCATCCTGAGGATTGTAGGGTGCGCCTGAGAGGCCGCGCGGCGGCCGACGGCGCACCGTCGAACGGCCAGACGGTGCGTCGTCGGATGCAAGAGTGCCGTAGGGTGCGCCTGAGAGGCCGCGCAGCGGCCGACGGCCCGCCGCTGAACGGCCGGACGGTCCGTCGTCGGATGCAAGAGTGCCGTAGGGTGCGCCTGAGAGGCCGCGCAGCGGCCGACGGCGCACCGTTGAACGACCCGACGGTGCGTTGTCGGCGGTTTCACCGCCTCCAGACGCACCCTACGATCTGTTTCCGCACCGCTGGATCGGAACAGCCATGGACCCGAAAGACTCGATACACAACACCCAGGTCGGGATCCGGTAATATAATTTAGAAACATCAGAGATAACGATCGACATTAATGCAAAAGTAATATTTTCTTGAACTTTTTATTTTGAGAGAACCCGTTCCTTCTAGTGCCAGGCATTTCTATAAAATTTTGGTCAATATTTTTCCTTGCTGGGCCCCTTGAATTTCCTTTTCCTACCAACGAACTCTGATTGTAGTGCTTCCAACATGCGAAATGGCGCGACGGTGTGAACGGACGGCGATCTGTTGCGGTTCGTTCAAGGAAAGCGCTGACCTTCAACCCGAAAAATCCAAAATATCGCCCACTCCTCGGCAGAACGCTGGCCGAGAGGAGCAAGGAGTGCTTTGCTATGCTCAAGTCAGTCCGCATTGGCCCAAAGCTTTATGGTGGTTTCGGAATCGTGTTGCTCCTGCTCGTCCTTGTGGGCGCGGCGTCGACGCTTCAGTTCCTCACCGTCCAGGATATGTTCAACCAGTACCGCAACGCCGCCAAATCGGCCCATACCATCAGCGAACTGCAGTACGAGTTCCTGCAAGCCCGGCTGAACGTCAAGAACTACCTGATCGACAATGACCCGGCGGTGGCCGACTCGGTCGTCCAGCAACTGGAGTCCGTCCAGACGCTGGTCGACACGGCCCTGGACGAAGCCAGCGACCCGGGGGCCGAGGCGCGCCTGCGCGATATGGCCGGCCAGGTCGAGCGCTATCGGGCCGGGTTCGACCGCGTGATCGAGCTTGAAGGACGACGCCAGGACCTGACCCAGGTGTTTGTGACGGTGGGGCCGGAGGTCGAGGATGCTCTCAGCGACGTGATGCAGGCGTCGGACACCGCCAACAATGCCGATGGCGCCTACCGCGCCGGCGTGATGCTCCAGACCCTTTTGAAAGCCCGCATCCACGGCAGCAAGTTCCTGGGCAACGGGGATGCCGGAGAAGCCGCCAGGACACGCGAAGCCCTTGCGGCCTTTGACACCGCCACGCCCGCCCTGATGGCCGCCCTGCAGGACCCGACCCTGCGCGGCCGCGTCGAAACGGCGGCCGCGCGCAAGCAAGACTACCAGGACGCCTTCGCCGACGTCGCCGACGTGATCGGCACGCGTGACGAGATCGTGCACGACACCCTCGACGTCGTCGGGCCGGCCGTCGCCGAGCAGATCGTCGGCTTCATAACCGACACCAAACAGGTCCGCGACACGCTCGGCCCCAAGGCCGTGGCGATCATCGGCCAGACCGTGGTCATCACCCTCGTCCTGTCCGTGGTGGCCGTTCTGATCGGCTTCGCCGCCGCGTGGATCCTCAGTGCCGGCATCGCCCGCCCGATCCGCGCCATGACCGGCGCCATGGGCCGCCTGGCCAACAAGGATTACGCGGTCGAAATCCCGGCGCAGGATCACGGCGACGAGGTGGGCGACATGGCCAAGGCCGTGCGCACCTTCAAGGACGGCATGGAACAGGCCGACCGTCTGGCCGCGCAGGAACAGGAGGCCGCGCGCCGTCGTGACGCGCGCGCCGAGCGGATCGAAAGCCTGAACGCCCAGTTCGATCAGGGCGTGGGCACGGTATTGCAGGCGGTCGCGGCGGCGGCGTCTCAGCTTCAGTCCACCGCCAAGAACATGTCTTCCATCGCCGAGGAAACCAACGCCCAGGCGACGACCGTGGCCGCCGCCTCGGAACAGGCGTCGACCAACGTGCAGACCGTGGCCTCGGCCGCCGAACAGTTGTCGTCCTCGATCAGCGAGATCGGCCGGCAGGTGCAGCAGTCCAACGACATCGCCCAGCGGGCCGCGACCCACGCGGACCGCACCAATCAGGTGGTTTCGGGCCTGTCGACGGCCGCCCACAAGATCGGCGAGGTGGTCAATCTGATCACCGACATCGCCAACCAGACCAACCTGCTGGCCCTGAACGCGACCATCGAGGCCGCCCGCGCCGGCGACGCCGGCAAGGGCTTCGCCGTGGTGGCCAACGAGGTTAAGAGCCTGGCCAGCCAGACGGCCAAGGCCACAGAGGAGATCGGGCAGCAGATCGGCGCCGTGCAGACCGAGACCCAGACGGCCGTGTCGGCCATCGGCGCCATTTCCGATATCATCAAGGAAATCAACGAAGTCGTCTCGACCATCGCCTCGGCCGTGGAAGAGCAGAACGCCGCTACCCAGGAAATCGCCCGAAACGTGCAAGAGGCCAGTCAGGGCACCACCGAGGTCTCGTCCACCATCACCGGCGTCACCCGCGCGGCGCGCGACGCGGGCTCGGCGGCGGACAGCGTCCTGGAGGCGACCGGCTCGCTCAACGAGCAGTCCGGCCACCTGAAGGCGATGGTGGAATCCTTCCTGGCGGACGTCCGCGCCGCCTGACGGGACCCTCCGCCTGAACCCGCTCCCAACCTCCCCCATTTCATAGGGGAGGAGTCAGGCAAGCACCTTCCGATGGGCTGGAGAGCAGACCGGAAAGGGGGTGCGGCCCGGCCTTCCTCTCAATGAAATGGCGGTTCGATTCACACATCTTCACTTATGCTCGTCATTGCGAGAAGCGCAGCGACGAAGCAGTCCAGGGCGAATGCTGGTGTCCTACGCTCTGGATTGCTTCACCCTCTTCTTGCGACGAGGGTTCGCAATGACGAGTCACTTTTCCGCCAGGGCGTAGGTCCCCAGCTTGGCGGCAAAAGAAGTCTGAACATGACAGATTCATGGGGGAAGGTTGAAGTGGGGGGCTTGTGCCGCCTCCTTATTCCGCCGCGTGCAGGCCCGTGACGGTGGCTGACGCCGTCCGGTTGGCCCGGGGTTCGCGCAGCACGCTGGTGCGGCGGCCCGCGTGCGCCGGTTGGGGCGTCGCGTGGCGTGGCGTGTGCTTAATGTAGGGGCGCAGCTTCTCGCTGGTCATGAACTTGTGCATGGCGATCTCGTAGCCCTCCTGCCGGCAGCGGGCGATGTTCTCATGCGTCCAGAAGGGCTTGGCGTCCGACTGGGCCTCGATGACGATCCATTCCGTGTCGCGGCCCTTCTGCTTCTGGTAGGCCATCGCCTGCTTGATGTCGTCGTCGCCGATGGTGGCCACCATCTCGGTGACCTGCAGGGCGTAGTTGTTGTGGTTGCCGTTGTCGATGGACAGCATGTCGGTGTCGTTGCTGTCCATGATCTGCACGCAGATGCACACGTCCAGCGACGGCAGCGAATCGAGCGCCGTCGGGGTCAGGGTGGCCACATCGCGGACGGCGCTTTCGCGGTAGTAGCTGCCGTCGATATAGGTCTCGGCGATCAGCCACGGCAGGTTGCTGCCGGAGGCCAGGCGGCGGCCGTCGACGGGCGCGAACGCAGGGTGGTCGGCACAGTTGGTCGACTGCACGACCTCGGCCGCGCCCACCTTCAGCAGGCTCATGATGTAGATCGGCGACGTGTCACTATAGACGCTGCCCCAGTTGATCGCCGGGTCAATCCAGCCGTCGGGGTCCTGCGGGTTGTACAGCTCGGCGAAGGGGCCGATCGGGGCGAAGAAGTAGCCGCCAAGCAGCAGGCGGGCCATGGGATTGCAGACGCAGGCGTTGCGCGTGAAGATCCCCAGGTTACGGTCGGTCGGGTTCATCATGTAATCCATCCCGGCCTTCATCATGTTGGGAATGAACTCCGGCGCGAACAGGTTCTGGTAGGCCTGGGGCGTGGTGTAGTACTGGGCGAAGCCGCGCATCCACTGCGCCACGCGCATGGCGAAGAACGGCGGGATCGGCGCCTTGACGTAGTCCTTTTCCCACAGCAGGCCGTTCTTGGAGAACTGGTCGATGTAATATGTGGGGTGGCGCCCCTCCACCAGGGCCATCAGGTAGTACATGCCGATGAAGTCGCCAATGCAGCCGGGCAGCATGGCATCGGGCACGATGCCGAGTTCGTGCATGGCGTCGATGACGCCGACCTCATAGCCGTAGTAGGGACCACCGCCGAAGGGCACGAAGGCGACCTTGGCGGCGTCGGCGCGCGTCTTCCAGTTCTGGTAGTCGCGCAATGTCATGCTGGCGTAATTGAAGTCGACGTCCATGGAAGGGTCCTCCTTCTCGTCTGGCCCGTGTCTCGGGGCCGGGGCGTGGCGTAGGGGTGTCGGCGCTTTGAGCGCGGCGGGCCTGATGATGCGCGGTTGGCCGAGCGTGCGGACCGGAGCGGGCGCTGGGCACGGGGCGACCGCCGCGCGACCGTTCCGTGCGGCCCTCTCCACCGTGTCCGTTCGGTGTGCCCCCGTCATGGCCCCATGCGGATCAGCTGTGGGGAACTATACCGGAAAAGGACGCGGGCGCACAACGCACTATCGCAACGCAACATCACTATTCCGGCGCAAGGCGGGCCATATGAATCAATGCATGTAAAATAGGCGCAAATATGTTACCGAAACGATCCGATATCGAGCAAAGTGGCGCCAGAATGATTGAGCGCCGCGCGATTTGGTTGCGGTGCCACAGGAGGGGGGGCGGGGCTCCCGGTCCCCGCGATCGCGTGAGACGGAGGTGTCTCCGCCGTCAATCGAACCGACGCGCGGCCTTCCTGGCCTTCTTGCGATGGGACTGAAATTTCAACTCTTCGCGCCGCAGCTCGACGCCATCGTTGATCGTCCACTTCACAGCCCAGCACTCACGAGGTCGCGCCTCTCGAAGCTTGGCTTCGATGCGAGGCCACCACATCAGGATATTCGCGGTCTGGAGTTCCAGTTTGGCGTTGCCGTGAGGCGGGGCAAACCAGATGACTCTCAGGCCCGTGTCCTCAACGGCCAGAACCTGTTGGGGTTTCTTGAGGAAGTCGGTATCCGTGGAGAGGATGGCGTGGCCGCCTTCGTGGGCGAACGCCGTGATCCAGTGGTGATCGGCCATGCCTTGGTGGCCGGCCTCGCGGACGGTCGAGAGGTCGACGTCCGAGTTGATGAGCGCGACCGCCTTGACGGTTTCGATGAGCTTCGGAGAAAAATGCTCGTTGGCGCGTACCCTCACGCAGCCAACTCCCGCTCGAAGGCGACAGCTTCCCTGATGAAGGCAGGCTCCACCTCCCACCAAGACGCCACCCGCGCCACGTCGCCGTCCTCAGCATCGAACTGGCGGCGCAAGGCAGCGGTCGGCACCCTGTCGGGACCAATCGTGGGCTGACCGAACGCATACCGCGGGTTGACGACCACGTTCGGGGACGTGTCGGGCCGGGGGCGCCACGCTGTGGCCAAGCATGAAACGGGGTCAAACGTCAAATCAGCAGCAAGTGACTTCTCGATGATGTCATACATTTCGAGCTGGCCGGTCAAGATATTGCTGATACTCAACCGCTCTTCGTCAGCGACAAGCCGGAATATGTTTTTTCGATCTGTCAGGTATTTTGCGTGCGACAGGGCAAACGGGTGGCGGGCCCCAAAATACTTGCGGGCCGCTTGCGCAACCTTTCGCAGGAACTGCAGGCTGAAGCCTTTGCTGCGGAAATGCTCGACGAAGCGCACCTCGATCAGGTCCAGGAAGCTCAGTTCCTGGGGTCCGCCGTCGGGCGAATAGTCGCGCAGGACGACAGGTGGCCTCGCACTATCATTGGCTGGCCCGAGCCACCGCCGGATCCGATCCTTGCGCGCGATGCCGAGCAGGCGCGCCGCATCGCTCACGGTGTAGAACCCGCGCAGCAAGGGATCAGCGCTCGTGCCGGACCCATCCATCGGCATTCACCGCTTTTTGTTGCCGTCGCGATCATCGTAGCAAACGCGAGTCTCGCAGTGAATCCCTCAAATGAATCGTGCTCGTTTTTGGCGAGGGGATTGCCGCCTCACCCCTCCTTCACACGCAGCGCCTTGATGGTTGAATGAAGGTCCGGCAGGCGGGTGCAGACATTGCGCCAGACAAGGCGATCATCACGGATCATGCGCCATACACCCGCTCCCGTGTCCGCTCGATCGACTCCCGGACAGAGGGGTTGCGCACGGCGTCGGGCATGACGAGATCGACGCGTCGGCCGAACAAGGCGCCCAGGTCGGATTGCAGGGCAAAGAACGCGGTCAGGTCGGGCGCGGCGGTGTCGTGGAACGTCACCAGAAAATCGATGTCGCTGCGGTCGGGATCGAAATCACCGCCGCGTCCGGCCGAGCCGAACACCTCCAGCCGGGCCACGCCATAGGTCTGGCACAGCGCCGTCAGGGCCTCGCGTTTGGCGGCGATCTCGGCGTTCACGCGACCTGCTTTACTCGGAAAGTCTGTCGACGGAGCACCAAGGATAGCACACCCCGCGCGGCGAGGCGTCACCCCTCCTTCATGCGCAACGCCTCGATGAAGGCGGACTGGGGGATTTCCACCTTGCCGAACTGGCGCATCTTCTTCTTGCCCTCTTTCTGCTTCTCCAGCAGCTTGCGTTTGCGCGTCACGTCGCCGCCATAGCACTTGGCGGTCACGTCCTTGCGCATGGCGGAGATGGTCTCGCGCGCGATCACGCGCCCGCCGATGGCCGCCTGCAGCGGGATCTTGAACATGTGGCGCGGGATCAGGTCCTTCAGCCGCTCGCAGATCTGGCGGCCGCGGAACTCCGACTGGGTGCGGTGAGCGACGAACGACAGCGCATCCACCGGTTCGTTGTTGACCAGGATGGAGACCTTGACGAGATCGGACTCGGTGTATTCGTCCATGTCGTAGTCAAAGCTGGCATAGCCGCGCGAGATCGACTTCAGGCGGTCGTAGAAGTCGAACACGATCTCGTTCAACGGCAGCTTGTAGACCGCCATGGCCCGCGCGCCAGCGTAGGTCAGATCGAGTTGCTCGCCGCGCCGCTCGGTACACAGCTTGAGCACCGGCCCAAGGTACTCGTCCGGGACGATGATGGTGGCCTTGACCCACGGCTCCTCGATCGAGTCGATGGTCACCGGGTCCGGCATGTCGGCCGGGTTGTGCAGTTCCAGGTATTCGCCGTTGGTCAGGTGCATCTTATAGACCACGCTGGGCGCGGTGGTGATCAGGTCCAGGTCGAACTCGCGGGTCAGGCGTTCCTGGATGATCTCCATGTGCAAGAGGCCCAGGAACCCGCAGCGGAAGCCGAAGCCCAGCGCCGCCGAGGTCTCCATCTGGTATTCAAAGCTGGCGTCGTTCAGGCGCAGCTTGGCGAGGCTGTCGCGCAGGGTCTCGAAGTCCGAGGTATCGACCGGGAACAGCCCGCACCACACCACGGGAACGGAGGGACGGAAGCCCGGCAACGGCGCCGCGCACGGCTTGCGGTCGTCGGTCAGGGTGTCGCCGACCTGGGTGTCGGCCACCGACTTGATCCCGGCCATGATGAAGCCCATCTCGCCGGCCGACAGGCTCTCGGTTTCGACCAGCTTGGGGGTAAACACGCCCACCTTGTCGATGGGATGCACGGCGCCGGTGCGCATCATGCGCATCTTCATGCCCTTGCGGAACGTGCCGTCGATGACCCGCACCAGCGTAATGACCCCCAGGTAGGGGTCGTACCAGCTATCGACCAGCAGCGCCTTGGGCGGGTTGTCCACCGCGCCCTGGGGCGGCGGCAGGCGCTGCACCAGCGCCTCCAGCACGTCGGTCACACCCTGGCCGGTCTTGGCGGAGATCATCAGCGCGTCGGTCGCCTCGATGCCGATCACGTCCTCGATCTGCTCCTTGATACGGTCTGGCTCGGCCGCCGGCAGGTCGATCTTGTTCAGGACCGGCACGATCTCCAGATCATTCTCCAGCGCCAGATAGACGTTGGCCAGCGTCTGCGCCTCCACCCCCTGCGACGCGTCCACCACCAGCAGCGCGCCCTCGCACGCCGCCAGCGAACGGGAGACCTCGTAGGAAAAGTCCACGTGCCCCGGCGTGTCCATCAGGTTGATGGCGTACGTCTTGCCATCCGACGCCTCGTAGGTCAGGCGAACCGTCTGCGCCTTGATGGTGATACCGCGCTCGCGCTCCAGGTCCATGCTGTCGAGCACCTGCTCCTTCATCTCGCGGTCGTCCAGCCCGCCGCACATCTGGATCATGCGGTCGGCCAGGGTCGATTTGCCGTGGTCGATGTGGGCGATAATGGCAAAGTTGCGGATGTGCGAAAGGTCGGTCATTGAGGGGCGAGTCCAAGGAACAGTTGCAATGGCAGGTCCGGGCGCGCGAACAATAGAAGCAATTCGAGCCCGGTTCAACACGCCCCCCACACGCCACGTCACGCGGCGTCACGCCAGGGCGCCGCCACATCGCTTTCGGCATTTCCAATGAGGGCCCGTTAACAATTCAGTATAGACTACCGTATAACATTTGGCATAGTTGACCAGCCGAGGGTCGGATGCCGGTGTGTGTTTCGGTGTCCGCCCCGGGTTTCCGCGCGCAAACGAGGCCGATCCATGGCGCCGTCCGAAGAACATGGGCAGACCGAAAGTCTTGATGCCCCCTACCTTCTGGCCCTGGCCCGGCAGAAGACCGTGGCATCCCGCACCGCCCTGGCCGAGACCATCGCCGCCCTGTTCGCCAAGGGGGCCGACAGCCTGAACGACCGCGAGTTCGCCCTGATGGCGGACATTCTGCGCCGGGTTCTGAAGGAAATCGAGCTTTCCGTGCGCCGGCGCATCGCCGCCGAGTTCGCCAGCCGGCCGGACGTGCCGCGCGACCTGTTGACCTTCCTGGCCAATGACGAAATCGACGTCGCCTATCCGGTGCTCAGCCAGAGCCCCGTGCTGCGCGACGCCGACCTGATCGAGGTCATCCGCAACCGCACCCTCGAACACCAGCTCGCCGTCGCCGTGCGATTCGAGGTCAGCGAGGCGGTGAGCGAGGAACTGGTCAGCACCGGCAACGAGACGGTCATCACCGAACTGTTGAAGAACCCCGACGCGCGCATCTCGCGTGCGACGCTTGCCTATCTGGTGGAGCAGTCGCGCCGCGTCGGGGGCTATCGCGAGCCGATCCTGTCCCGCCGCGAACTGCCCGAGGACCTGGCCAAGCGCATGGTGCTGTGGGTCTCGGCCGCATTGCGGAAGACCATCGTGGATCGCTTCGGCCTCGACCCGACCGAGGTCGACGCCCTGATCGAGAACGCCGTGCTGCACGCCGATCCGACCGACGAGGCCCCCGACTCGGGTCCCACGGCGGCCGAGCGCCTGGCCGAGGAACTGAGCGCCGCCGGCCGCAACGACGCCGACCTGATGATCTCGGCGTTGCAGAATGGCGAGGTGTCGCTGTTCGTCACGCTGTTTTCCCGCGCGTCCGGGATGCGCGAGATCCTGGTGCGTCGGATGCTGTTCGAGCCGGGCGGCGAGGGCCTGGCCATTGCCTGCAAGGCACTCGATCTGGCGCGGGAGGATTTCTCGGTCATCTTTCTGTTTTCGCGTAAGGCGCGCCCGGTGTCGGCGACCGTGCTGCGCGACGAACACAAGGCGGTCATGGACCTGTATGACCGGCTGACCCAGGACGCCTGCACCAAGGTGCTGGCGCGGTGGCAGCGCGACCACAACTATCTGAAAGCCCTGTTGGCCGTCGATCTGACCGAGGCCCAGGGGATGGACAGGCCGTTGCCGACCGACCCGCTCGACCCGACGGACCGGTGAGGGTCCCGCCGGGTGGCGCCCTCTCTGATTCACACATTTGGATGATGGCGCCGGCCGGCACCCGCCGCTCGGAGTCCCTCCCCATGAAATGGCTATCAGATTGTCGACGGGGGGAGGACCACTGCTATCCATCCATATTGAGAACTGCTGCAGCCGCCCAAGGATGGTTGACCATGCGCTGTTGCACAACCTAGCCTCCCGAACGTCCATAAACGCGCGGCAGGGAGGGGGCGCGCATGAACAGCCACCACACACGGATCCTCGGCAGGGCGGCGGTGCTGTCCCTCGCGGTCGTGATCGTCGCCATGGTCGCGGTCGCGTGGACGGCGGCGTCGGCGCGGACTGAGTGGCCGGAACGGCCGGTCACGCTGATCGTGCCGTCCGGGGCCGGCGGCGGCACCGACCTGACGGGGCGGATGCTCGCCGAACGCCTGGAGGCCCGCTTCGGCCAGCCGTTCACGGTCATCAACCAGGGCCAGGGCGGCGGCGTGGTCGGCATCGGCGCCATGACCGGCGCGCGGCCGGACGGCTACACGCTGGGCATTCTCTACAACTTCGCCCACTACAAGGCGCTGGGGCAGGCCGATTTCGACGTCGACGATGTCACGCCCATCGCCCAGTACAACTTCGATCCGGCCGGCTTCCAGGCGCGGGCCGACAGCCCGTGGCCGGATCTGCCGGCGGCGCTGGACGCCATCAAGGCCGACCCGACGGGGGTGACCATCGGCTGCGCCGGCGGCTGTGGCGGGTCGTGGCCGATCGCCGTCGCCTCGCTGCTGGCGGCCTGGGACATCGACCCGGCGCGGGTGCGCATGATTCCTAGCCAGGGCGCCAACGCCTCGTTGCAGGATCTGGCGGCCGGCGGGCTGGACGTGGTGCCGTGTTCGCTGCCGGAGGCGCGGGCTTTTCTGGACGCCGGCCTGGTGCGAGCCCTGGCGGTGTTCGCCGACCAGCGGCTGGCCGCGTTCCCGGACGTCCCCACCCTGGAGGAGGCGGCCGGCCTGACGCTGACGCTGGGGGCGTGGCGCGGCGTGGTGGGTCCCGCCGACCTGCCCGAGGCCATCACCCGGCGGCTTGAGGCGGCCCTGCGCGACATCGTCCACGATCCGGATTTCCGGGCCGAGATGGCGGCGCACGGCTTCGGCCTGCGCTGGCGCGACGCGGCGGCGTTCGAGGCCTTCATGCGCGCCGAGGAGCAGCGTGTTCACGCCATGATCCGGGATCTGGGGTTGTGATCGCCGGCGCCGCCGCCGTTCTTGTCGGCGCGGGGCTGATCGGCGTGGCGATGCAGGCGCGGCCGGTGCCGCACCTGCCGATCGGGCCGGGGGTGCTGCCGGCGGTGGTCGGCCTGGGCCTGCTGGGCGTGGGCGCGGCGCTGATGGTGGCGCGGCGCGAACCGCATGACCCGGCGCCGTCCCGGCCCGACCGCACCGGGCTGACCGGCTTGGCGCTGGCCATCGCCCTGCCGCTGGCGCTGGCCGCCACGCTGGAGACCGTGGGCGTCGCGCTCGGCCTGCCGTTGGTGCTGGCGCCGCTGCTGGCCTGGCACGGAATGCCCCCCGGGCGCGCCATGCTGCTGGCGGTGGCCATGACGGGGGCGCTGTTGGCGCTGCTGGGCGGCCTGCTGCGGGTGCCGCTGCCACTCGGTCCGCTTGCGGGCGTCCCGCCGTGGACATGACGCCGGCGGCGCTGGGCGCGGCGCTGGCCCTTCTTCTGACGCCGCAGGTGCTGGCGGTGATGGCCGGCGCCGCCGTGTTGGGCTTGGTGGTGGGAGCGCTGCCCGGCCTGACCGCGACGCTGGGCGTGGCGCTGCTGGTGCCGTTCGCCCTGCTGCTGGAGCCGCTGCCGGCGCTGGCCGGGGTCGTCACCCTGGCGGCCGTGGCCATCACCGCCGGCGATCTGCCGGGGGCGCTGCTGCGGGTGCCGGGCACACCCGCCTCGGCCGCCTACGCCGAGGCGGCGCATCGCCTCGCCCGACGCGGCCGGGCCGGGCTGGCGCTGGGCACCGGCCTGGTGTGCGCCGCCGTGGGCGGCGTGGCGGGCGCCCTCGTGCTGCTCCTGGGCGCGCCGGCGCTGGCCGGCCTGGCGCTGCACATGAGCACCGTCGAGCGCTTCTGGCTGGCGGTGCTGGGCCTGAGCGCCGCCGCCGTGGTGGCCGGGCCGTCGCCCCCGCGCGGCGCGCTGGCGGTGCTGATCGGGCTGGCGCTGGCGCTGGTGGGGCTGGATCCGGTGTCCGGACAGCCGCGCCTGACCTTCGGCCTGACGGACCTGAGCGGTGGGCTTGGCCTGATCCCGGTCATGATCGGTCTGTTCGCGGTTTCGCGCGTGCTGGCTCACGCCCTGGACCCGAAGACGGACGAGAGGGCGCCGCCCCGTATTGGCCCCGTGTTCGCCGGTCTCGGTCAAGCGCTCGGTCGGCGGCGCCGCGCCATCGCCCTGGGCGGCGGCGTCGGGGTGGTGATCGGCGCGATCCCGGGCGCCGGGGCCGACATCGCCGCCTATGTGGCCCAGGCCGTGGCCCGCCGGCTGACACCCGGTCGCACCAAAGGCGAGGACGACCATGACCTCGACGCCATCGCCCCGGCCGGCGCCGCCAACAACGCGGCCATCGGCGGCGCCCTGGTGCCGGCGACCGTGCTCGGCATTCCCGGCGATTCCCTGACCGCCATCGTCATCGGCGTGCTGATGCTCAACGGGATCACGCCGGGACCGGCGGCGTTCCTGCTGCACGGCGACACCATGGCGGCCGTGCTTCTGGCCTTTCTGCTGGCCAACCTGCTGCTGGTCCCCGCCGGCCTGTTGGCCCTTGCCCTGGCGCGGCCGCTGCTGGCGGCGCCGCCGGTGGTGCTGATGCCGCTGATCCTGGGCGTCTGTCTGGTGGGAAGCTACGCCGTCGAGCGCACGACGACGGCCCTGGTGGTGACCATGGCCGCCGGGGTGCTGGGCCTGCTGATGGAGCGGGGGCGGGTCCCCCTGGCGCCGGTTGTCCTGGGGCTGGTGCTGGGGCCGCTGATCGAGGAAATGGCCCTGACGTCGCTGATGAAGGCGGGCGGCGACCCGGCCGTGCTCGTCGAGCGGCCGGGGGCGCTGGGGCTGGCCCTGGTGACCGCCGCCGTGTGGGGTGTTCCGGCGGTGCGCGCCGGCATTGCGCATGTACGGCACCCACGCGACTCGGACTGACCCGGGTGACCCGCGTCCCGACACGTCCGACCGGCACCGCACTCCACGCGGTTGCTCGGAATTTCGCTAGACACCACTGGTTCTCGCGACCCGGCGGACCGGACGGCGCGACAGGGCCGGATTCGCGATCGCGGTGGGTCGAGGGGCCATGACCCTTGATTTTCATTTGTCGCGGGATCGGAACAAGCGCATGATCCGTTGAATACCCGTGTGCACCAGTGGGGGATTGGGCGCGGGACAGGGCTGCCGCCGTGACCTCGACCATGCGTCCCTCGAGTCCCGTCTCGCAGGAGGACCGTCCATGGCCTGGTTCAGTCGCTTCACCCGCTTCGGAGACGTTCACCTGGTGTACGGCCAGGAAAACAACATGTCGTGCGGCATCGCCAGCGTGCTGATGTGCGTGTTCAAGATCAACAAGCTGCGGCCCGGCACCCAGGCCGTGCATGTCAACACGGCGATCTACAACGCCTATTCTCGGGCGTCGGGCGGGCGGTACCAGCCGGCGACACAGGGCACCCACCCGAACCACCTGGTGACGGTGCTCAACAGCCTGAACTGCGGCCGCTGGACCTGGAGCCAGCTGTCCGCCGCCCAGGCCTCGCGCAGCATCATCAATTGGGTGGGCGTGGTCGCCGCGCCCGGGCCGACGGTGACCGTCAATCCCGTCATCATCGGCGTGGACTGGGATGCCGGCGGCGCCCACTGGGCGGTCATCGACACAGTGCGGACGTTCATGGGCACCAGCTACGCCACCGTCTGCGACCCGTGGGACGCCAACGTCCACGTCCAGGAGATCAGCGGCAACCGTCCCTTTGTCTACAACGCCGGTCAGGGTGGGTTCTCGGTGGACTTCTGGGGCTCCCACATGGGGCAGACACGGCCCTTCGCGCCCGGCGCCCGGGGTCGCATCCAGAACTGGGGCATCATCCATCGCACGTGACGGCCGGCTTGCGTGCCCTCGCCGCCGGTGCGACAGTGAGGGTCATTTGCGACAACCACCTAGGTAGCGGTTCATGACCCCCGTGCAGGCCCGCACGGCGCTGAGCTTTTCCTGCGTCGGGCATTCCATCAGCCATGTGTTCGAGCCGATCTTCTACGTGGTCGCCCTGGTGCTACCGGCGTACTTCGACATCTCCTACGAGGCGGCGCTGGCCCTGATCCTGGTCGGCAAGCTGCTGTTCGGCATCGCCGCGCCGTTCGCGGGGTGGCTGGGCGACCGCTGGAGCGCCACCGGCATGATGGCCGCGTATTTCCTGGGCATCGGCGCCAGCGCCATCTGGGCCGGGCTGGCGGGCAGTCCGCTGGAAATGGCCATCGCCCTGGGCTTCCTGGGGCTGTTCGGATCGATCTACCACCCGGTGGGCATCGCCTGGCTGGTGCGCAACGCCGTCAACCGGGGCCAGGCGTTGGGTGTGAACGGCGCTTTTGGTGGTTTCGGACCGGCGGCCGGCGGCCTGATGGCCGGCCTTCTGATCGACGCCTTCGGCTGGCGCTCGGCGTTCCTGATCCCCGGGGTCGTGACCGTGGGCCTCGGCTTGGCGTTCCTGTGGCTGGTCTGGCGCGGCGTGATCATCGAGACCAAGATCGACGCGCGGAGCGATCCGCCGCCAGACAAGCGCGATACGGCGCGGGTCTACATGATCATCGCCCTGACCATGCTGGTCGGCGGGATCATCTATCAGGCCACGCAGGCCAGTATGCCCAAGGTGTTCGAGGAACGCCTGGGCGACCTGTTCGGCGAGGGTGCCAGCGGCATCGGCGTGGCGGTAATGCTCGTTTACGCCATCGCCGGGATGTTTCAGATCGTCAGCGGCCACCTGGCCGACCGCTACCCGCTGAAAGTCGTCTACGTCGGCATGTACGTGGTGCAGGCGCCGTTCCTGGCGCTGGCGGCGGCGGCGACCGGTTTGCCGCTGCTGCTGGTGATGCTGATGATGGTGACCTTCAACACCGGCGCCCTGCCGGCCGAGAACAGCCTGCTGGCCAAGTACACGCCGCCGGCGTGGCGTTCCCGCGCCTACGGCATGAAGTTCGTGCTGGCCTTCGGCATCAGCGGACTGGCGGTGCCGCTGGTGGCCTGGGTGCGGGCCACGACGGGCGACTTCAGCGCGCTGTACCTGCTGCTGGCGGCGCTGGCCGCGCTGGTCATCGTTGTGGGCATCCGCCTGCCGCGTGAGCGGCCGCTGCCGGCCGCCGAGGCCGCGCCCGCCGAATAGCGCGCGCGGCCGGCGGACCGCTTGTGAGCGGCGCCCCCTCCGCCCATATGCGAACGACCGAGAGTGACTCCGGTCTTTCGTATAGGGAGAACCGCACACATGCCCACACACACCGCCACCTTCGGCGCGGGCTGTTTCTGGGGGGTGGAACAGACATTCCGCGACACCGAGGGCGTGACCGGCACGTCCGTCGGCTATGCCGGCGGGCACGTCGACCACCCCACCTACGAGATGGTCTGCTCGGACACGACGGGACACGCCGAGGTCGTGCGGGTCGAATACGACCCGGCCGTCATCACGTATGACCAACTGCTGGACGTGTTCTGGCAGACCCACGACCCCACCCAGGTCAACCGCCAGGGGCCGGACGTCGGCAGCCAGTACCGCAGCGTCATCTTCACGCACGACGCCGAGCAGGCGGCCACGGCGCAGAAGAGCCGCGCGGCGCTGGACGCCTCCGGGCGGATGCGCCGGCCGGTGGCCACCGAGATCGAGCCCGCCGGCCCGTTCTGGCCGGCCGAGGATTACCACCAGCAATACGTCGAGAAACAACGGGGGGGTGGGTCGCTCGGCGGACTGCTGCGGGCGTTCACGGGCCACCGGTAACCGGCCGCCCGCGCCGTCAGCTTGTCGGCCCGCAAACCCGACTTGTCCGGCACGTGCCGCCGATGCAGGTGCGCTCCCATCGGCACGCGTCAGTGGCGCCCGGTGGCGCCGTTTGCGGCGGTTCGGCCTCGGTCATTGGGGCCTCGATCGCCGGTGGCTCGGCGTCGGCGGCGGGCGCCGGCCTGCCCTGTTCGGCGGCCAGCCAGGGGTGACGCGAGACGTCCGCCGGGCCGATGATGTCGGCGGGCGGGCGGACGCTTGCAAATGATGGGGGCGCGGGCCGCACCATGCGCGGGCCATCCGGTGTGACTTCCAAAACGTTCAGGCCGCGTTCGTTCAGGCCGCTGGGCAGCAGCCGGAACAGCCCGGAAAACCCCCGGAACCCCGCCGGATCGACCAGGAACGCGTCGGTACCGGCGGACGCGGCACCGGAGGACCGCTCGGCCGCCCAGGCGGCGGCCAGGGCGACGGCATCCATCATCAGCCGGTCAAGCGGACCGGGGCCGGCCGTCAGTTGAAGGGGCGGGGTGTCGTCCTCTTCTTCTTCCGCCTGTTCGTCCCCCGGCTCGTCCGCCGGCTTGTCTGGGGCCGCCTCGGCGTCGTCCGTATCCCCGGCCTCCGCCGCGCCCTCGGACGGGGCGGGCGCCACGTCGTTGCTCGTCTCGTCGGACATCTCGTCGGACGTCTGGTCGGGGGCCGTACCGCCCGACGCCTCGGGATCCCCCGCGTCGGCGCCAGCGTCGGCGTCGGTTTCGGTGTCCTCCGACGTTTCCTCGACTGCCTCGTCGACCGTGCTCGGCGGTATGGTGGCCGTCACGTACCAGGCGCCGTGCAGCGAGCCTTCGGCGTAGGTCTCGGCCCGGTGCCACAGATCGGTGCCCAGAAGCCGCACCTCCGGCGGCACGGCATCATAATACGTGAACAAGGCAGACAGTCCCGCCAGGGACAGGCCGCTGGTGGGAATGATCACGCCGGTGGGGCCGATCTCGGCCACCTCGCGCACCAGGTCCACCTGGCTGTCGTACTCCGTCTGTGGCGGAAACAGGCGGCTGTCCACGAGTTGGACGCGACCCCGCGCGGCATGGCGGCGGGTCTCGTCGGCCACCAGTCGGGCGTAGGCGGTATCCGGGCCGACCAGGGCGATCCGGCCGTGGCCCTGGGCGGCGGCGTAATCAAGCAGCACCTCGGCCTGCTGACCCGGCAGGTGTCCGAGCAGGAACAAGCCCTCACCCGCCACCGCCGGGTTGTTGGACAGGGCCAGTATGGGGATGCCCGCGCCCGCCAGGATGGGCTTGGCGGCCTGGGCGGTCACCGAGTAAACCGGGCCGAGCACCACCTTGGCCCCCTGGGCCACGGCCGCGTGGGCGGCGGCGCGGGCGCCCTCGGGCGTCGAAGCGGTGTCATGCACGTCCAGGCGCACCACGGCCGCCCGCTCCGGTGTCAGCGCCTGCATGGCGGCCGCGCGCAGGCGCGCGCCGGTGTCCGCCTGCGGACCGCTCAGCGGCACCAAAAGGGCCACCGGCGTCGGGCCGACCGGTTTCGGCGGCGCCGGCTTTTGCGCCTCGGCCTGGGCGTCGGGCTCGGGAGGTGGCGCCGAGGCGGGATCCCGCGCCGTGCCGCCCGGCATGGTTTCGCAGCCGGCCAACAGGCCGGCCGCCAGCGCCAGCCCGACCAGGCGCCCCCACGCCGCGCGATTTCCGTTGAACAGGCCCATGCCCTTGCCTCCCCTGCGTGTCGACCGTCGGCGAGCATATCGCCCCGAGCGCCACCGGGCCACTGTACGGCGCGCCCGGCCCAAAAAGTTTCATGCCCGCCCAGGCTCACGCCGCGTCGGGCCGCGCCCGGGTGCACAGCGCCAGGGCGTCCAGGATGACCTCGGGGCCGGCGCCGGGGCGGTGCGCGTGCTCGCTCAGGTGGCGGCGCCAGGCGCGGGCACCCGGCACGCCGTGGAACAGCGGCAGGATGTGGCGGGTGATGGCCTGCACCGGCACGCCCCGCGCCACCACCTCGGCCGCATAGGCGGCCATGGCTTGTGCGACGGCCGCGCGGTCCGGCATCGAGGTGCCGGCGTCGCCGAACACGGCACGGTCGGCCTCGGCCAGGATCCACGGCGTTTCATAGGCGGCGCGGCCGATCATGACGCCGTCCAGGTCGGCCAACAGCGGCCCCACCGCGTCCAGGGACCGGACCCCGCCGTTGTGGACGAAAGTCAGGTGCGGAAACGCGGCCTTCAGGCGCCGCACGCGCTCCGGCTGCAACGGCGGGATCTCGCGGTTTTCCTTCGGGCTCAGGCCGTTCAGCCAGGCCTTGCGGGCGTGGACAATGAACACCCGGCACCCGGCGTCGGCCACGCGGGCGACGAACCGGTGCAGGAGGTCGTCGCTGTCCAGGTCGTCGATACCCAGGCGGTGCTTGACGGTGACCGGACGGTCCGTGGCCTCGGCCATCGCGGCCACGCACTCGGCCACCAGGTCGGGTTCGGCCATCAGGCAGGCGCCGAACCGGCCGCTGGACACGCGGTCGGAGGGGCAGCCGACGTTCAGGTTGATCTCGTCAAAGGCCCAGGGCGCCGCCAGCCGCACGCAGGCGGCCAGGGCCTCCGGGTCGCTGCCGCCCAGTTGCAGCGCCAGGGGGTGCTCGGCCGGATGGTGGTCCAAGTGGCGCGCCGGGTCGCCGAACAGCAGGGCGCCGGTGGTGACCATCTCGGTATAGAGCAGGGTACGCCGGCTCAGCAGCCGCAGGAAAAAGCGGTCGTGCCGGTCTGTCCAGTCCATCATCGGCGCGACGGACAGGCGCCGGTCGAGCGGAGCGGGCGGGCGCGGGGGGGATGGGGTGTTCGGCGTTGCCTGATGTCCGCTCGTCGTCATGGAGCCATTCATGCTTGGGTCTGAGTTGGTCACGAGCCGCGCCAGGGTCGCCCGATCAGGGAATATGGGCCGGGCGGGAACGGGCGTCCACCCGCCACCCGGCGTTTGGCCTGCCGTCGCACGAAGGGAACGCCATTTTGGCCGCTTTGTCTTGAAAGGCGGCCATTCTGGCGCTACAACATCGTCGTTAGGATTGAGGGGCGGAGATGGTGAAACTGGCGAGTATTGGGGGCGTGATCATCCGCATCTACAGCGGCGACCATCCCCCAGCCCATGTTCATGTCTACGCGGCGTCGGAACGGGCCGTGGTGGACATTGAGACGGGCACGATCCTCGCCGGCGCCCTGTCCAACAGGACCCGCAAGATCGTCGCCGAATGGCTGGCGGAAAACCGGCACCAAGCCAGGGCGGCGTTTGACCGCCTGAACCCACTTAGGACCTAGGGAGAAGGCAATGCCCAGCATTTACGACGACGCTGCGGACACGATGATGCTCGGCCCCGGTCCCTCTGATCCGGAAGACTGGCACCCCACGATCCTGTCGGTCGATGCCGGACCGGATTACACGCTCACGGTGACGCTGACCCGGGGCCGGGTTCTGTGCCTGGACATGACGGGCGTTGTGTTCGGCGATCCGGTGTTCGAACCGGCGCGCGATCCGGTTGTCTTTGCCACGGCGCACCCGGGCGAGGATGGCTTTTCCATTGTCTGGGGCGATGACGACACCAGCCTGATGGACATTGCCAGCGATACCGTGCTGGAGATGGCGGAGGCCCAACGCCCGCTGTCGGGCGCCGATCTTCGCGCGTGGCAGGGACGCCATGGCCTGAACAACCGAGAGACCGCTGCCATGCTGGATACCAGCCCGCGAACGATTCAGCGGTACCACGACGCGGACCGCCTCCCGTCGCCCATCCGGCTGGCGCTGCGGGCGATGGACCAACGCCCGGCCGTGTTTAGCGCTCTTTACCGCCCGTCCATGTCCGGGCGTCCCCGGCGTCCCGGCACGTCGCTGCGACCTGGGCGCCCTGCGAAAGGCTGACCGCCCAGGCTGCGTCCCCCTTTGCCTACCACAGCATCACGGTTGCCAGGATGATGACACCCACAACCACGATGCCGGCGGTGATCCCTGGCCCTATGACACCCCCGGCCGGCACCGAGGATCCCGGGGACGAAGGCTTTGGCCTGTACGTGCACTGGCCGTGGTGCCTGTCGAAGTGCCCCTACTGCGACTTCAACAGCCATGTGATCGACCAGCCCGACCAGACCCGCTGGGCGCGGGCCTACGTCCGCGAACTGGAGACCCTCGCGGCCACCGCCCCGCGCCGGCCGCTGACCAGCGTGTTCTTCGGCGGCGGCACGCCGTCATTGATGGAACCGGCCACCCTCGCGGCGGTGCTGGACGCGGCGGCGCGGCTGTGGCCGCTGGCGCCCGATCTGGAGGTCACCCTGGAGGCGAATCCGGGCGCGGTGGACCAAGTGCGCTTCGCCAGCGCGCGGGCGGCCGGGGTGAACCGCCTGTCGCTGGGGGTACAGGCGTTGGACGACGCGGCCTTGCGCGCGCTCGGCCGGCGCCACGATCGGGCCGAGGCGCTGGCGGCACTGGACCACGCCCGCGCGGTGTTCGACCGTGTGTCGGTGGACCTGATCCATGCCCGTCCGGGCCAGACGCCCGAGGCCTGGGCGGCCGAACTGGCCGAAGCCCTGGCCCTCGGCCTGGATCACCTGTCGCTGTATCAGTTGACCATCGAGCCGGGCACGGCCTTTTTTCAGGCGCTGCGCGACGGCACGCTGACGCCGCCGGACGAGGACACGGCGGCCGACCTGTTCGAGGTGACGCAGGAGGTCACGGCGGCGGCCGGACGGCCGGCCTACGAGGTCTCCAACCACGCCCGCCCGGGGGCCGAATGTAGGCACAATCTGGTGTACTGGCGCGGCGGCGACTATGCGGGGATCGGTCCGGGGGCGCACGGGCGCCTGGGCGGGAGCGCGACGCGGTGCGTCGCCAGCCCCGCCGCGTGGCTGGCCCGGGTGGAGGCGCGCGGCGACGGTCTGGCGGCGCGCGAGACGCTGGCGCCCGACGACCGGGCCACCGAACTGCTGCTGATGGGGCTGCGCCTGACCGAGGGCATCAACGCCGCGCGCTTCGAGCTTCTGTGCGGACGGGCGCTGGCGGACAGCCTCGATCCCGCCGGTCTGGCCGAGACGGTGGACCTGGGCCTTGTGACCTGGGACGGCCCTTGGCTGCGCGCCACGCCCACCGGTCGCGCGTGCCTGAACGCGGTGATCAGGCGGCTTGCCGGCGGCTGACCCGCTATCCCGTGGTATCGAGCAGGTAGAGGATATCCCCGCCGATGGAGTCCCGTAGCGCCTTCACCAGCAGGCCGTCGTCCGTATACCAGAGGTCGATGACGTCGTCGGTCTTGAAGCGAGACCGGGTGGCCTTGACGGTGCCGCCGATGAACTCGACCGTCTCGCGGCCCAGGGTCGTGGTCTGAACCGGCTCCAAAGCGCCGCGCTTGGTGGTGATCACGTGCGACGCCGTCAGGATGTCGCGGTTCCAGAAGCTCTTTGCGGGAACCCCGGCCGGCACGGTGTACGCGCCGGCCGCTCCCGACACGCGCAGCCCCTCGGGGCCGTAGGTGCTGGAGACCTCGAAGGCTTCGCCGTCGTCATTGGTCCGGGTCTTCAGCGCGACCAGCCGGCCGTTCTCCCAGACCTCGGTGGCGGCGTGCCGGCTGGTGTACGAATAGAAGAACACCGCGACGTCGATGCTGGTGCGGGTGACGATGGCCCGGTCGGCGCCACGCGCATAGACCTCGACCGTCGACGTGCCGATGGGGTCGTCGCCCCGGAAAATTCGGTAGGTCAGGGCATGGGTGTAGGCGTAGCCGTCCGGCACCCCCGGCGGCGCGCCGGCCGCCGGCCCTGCCACCGCCCCCACCGCCAACGCCAGCATCACCAGCACGGCCAGCCGGTTCAGCCAGGACCGGATGCCGCTGTCGCGCGGCAGCCGTCGGTTCCTGTTCGCCTGCATCCCTCCGCCGCTCGGCATGGTGACGGTCTCCTCGGCTGTCCGGGGAACGGCGGTTCGGCCGTGACGCTTCCCCCGACGATGGTAGAAAAAACCGGGCCGGTGCGCCAGTCGGCGCCGCCCGGCGACTCGCGTGTCGGGGTGGGTCGCGCCAATGGCTATACAAACCGGCCGGCTCGGATTACGGTCTTCTGAGGGCGCCGCGAACACTGGCGCGTTGATCGTCCCGACACGGCACCCGGACCGCCAGGATACGACAGGGCTCGTATGACAGACCCTCGGGCGGGTGCCGCACAAGGAGTGTGGAGCAGACGACGATGACGGACCACAGACTGTCGATCGAGGACGTCAACCGCTTGCTGGCCGACCCGTCCGACCAGACCCGTGTTCAGACGGCGGAAAAGCTGGCGCGCCAGTTCGACGATACCTCGCTGACCGCGTCCGAACGCCGCATGGCCGAGGACATCCTGCGGCTGATGGCCCGCGATGCTGTCGCCCGCGTGCGTCAGGCCCTGTCCGAGAACCTGAAGGACAACCCGCTGGTGCCGCACGACCTGGCCAAGACGCTGGCCGGCGACATCGACGTCGTCTCGGTGCCGATGCTGCAGTTCTCGGAGGTGCTGACGCCCGAGGACCTGATCGAGATCGTGCGCGGCCACGACGAAACCAAACAGACGGCCATCGCAGGGCGCAAGGTGGTGCAGGCCGATGTGGCCGACGCCCTGGCGGCGGAAGGCGCCGAAAGCGCCGTGACGGTGCTGGCCGGCAACACCGGGGCCGAACTGACCGAAACGTCCATGATGCGCATCGTCGACCGCTTCAGCGACAGCGAGGCGGTTCACGACGGACTGATCAAGCGTGACGTGCTGCCGATCACCATCGCCGAGAAGCTGGTCAACACGGCCTCCGAATCCCTGCGGGAGCGCCTGCTGGAGCGCCATGCCCTGTCGGCGTCGACGGCCGCCGAGCTGGTGTTGCATTCGCGCGAGCGGGCCACGATCGGCCTGTCCACCGGCTCGTCCGAGGAC
>JGI12109J20283_10314398_pt1 | contig 32044 bp, 24 predicted proteins | sample ElkSlonscriptome_12_FD_20283 | JGI IMG/M metagenome (IMG submission 20283)
GCAGCACCCAGTGTCGATTTTCTTCGGTGGCGGCGGACGCCATGTAACGCTTGCGGTCGAGGTCTTGGAACAGGTGCTTTAGGTTGTCCCGCATCAGGATATCGAGCCGTTGCTCAGCCGTCAGGCCCTGATCGGAGCGGAAGCCGCCAAACGGCAAGCGTGGATTGGGATTCGGCAACGCAGCCGCCGCCTTTAGCACCGGGCGCTTGTAGACACGCATCAGGTCCAGCCGCACCTTCAGATCCAGATCTTGGCGAGACAGGTGTTCCAGGCGCATGATCAACTGCGGCAGGGCCTTGGAAATGCTGAGCTCACGAAGTGCATCCAACCACTTGATGGTTGCTGCCACGTCGTCGACATCCTTCAGTGCGCGGGCAAGATGTCGGCCTCTGGTTAGCATTTGATGGTCCATGACCTTGGCTGCCAGCTGAATCTGAATGTTGTTATCCGGTAGCGAATCCTACCGAGGATGCCAGACAGGGCGTACTGACCAAGACCCGGGTAAGGTTCATAGCCCGGTGCCGCCCCGCAAGATGATGCCTTTGTGTCATCGTAACGCCCAAACCCTTGGCAGCCGCGGCGCAGTCGAGTCCGCTTGGATCGCCCTACCTCAAACTATACACCAGAGCCGCTGGTTGCCAGTTGCCTTCGATTCGGATCGGCCAAGATTGCCGACGATCCTGCGTACGCAACCGACAAGCGCTGCATTTTCTCGAGACGGATGGTTTAAGTAGCGGCTCAGAAACGACTTAAATTTGCTCTTATCTCGACGCCCGCTCGGAGGCAACTGATTGCCCCCGGCGCAATATCCGGCGCCGACGCAGACCTGCCATGCCGAAGAGTCCGGCGCCGAGCAAGGCCAGGGTGCCGGGCAGCGGGGCTGCTTGAGCCGAGTTGATCACGGTACCGAAGAGATCGAAGGTGATCTCGTTGGTCGCGGTTCCGAATGCCCGATTCATGTCGGTAAAGAAGGACAGGGTCGCCAACACCTGACCGACCATCGCGGAGTCTGAGGGACCGAAGCGGATTTGCATATCTGGCAAGCTAAAGCCTGCTTTCGCAACTTGCGACGAGTCGTAGTCGGTACCGAGGATGGCGAAGAGCCCGTCGCCACCGGTGATACCGGCATTGGCGATCGTGAGATTGGTGAGCAACTCGTCGAACGAATCGTCGCCGAAGAGATTCGCGATAGTCAAGAGCGTCAGCGTCTCGTCTCCTGGTGTTGCCAGGTCGATGGTGCCAAGGTCTATCCGGCTGCCATAGGCGAGCGTTGCTGCCCCGTCGTTGACGCCCAGCACGGGACCAACCGTTGTCGCTTGCAAGGTTCGGATTTCTTGGCGTCCCTCACTGTTGATAACCTGCGTCGTCTCATCCGTGAACCCGGTCGTGTTGCTGAGGGCCAAATCTCCGGCCTCGAACTCGTAAGTACGCTGAGCGGGAGCGCCGTCTGGGCCAACAATGTCGAAATCGGTATCGCCGCTCGCCGTGAAGGTGCCAGGACCAGTAGAATCGGTAAGGGCAGCAAAATTACCGGAAACGACACTGCCAGCGCCAGCGGTATTCGAAACAGTAATGGCAATCGGATCGCCGTCCGCGTTGACGCTGACCGTAGTACCTGCACGCACCGCGGCAATAGATGGCGGATTGACTGAATCGGGGTTGCCGGCAAAGGTTAGGGCGCCGGTATCGCCGGCAGCCGGCGTGACGGTGAAGCCGTCGTCGGCGGAGCCGATGAGGTTGAAGGTAATTGCAGGACCAGTCCCGCCGACCGCGGCGCCTTGGTCGGTGTCGAAACTGAGTTTGACGTCGAATGCGCCGACGTCTTTCAATGCCTCGAAAGTCAGCGTCGAGGAATCGTCTTGCGCCGCTAGGACCGTGCCATCGCTGATACCGCTGATCGCAAAGTCGGTGGTGTCGTCAATGTCGACGCCATTGATGGTCAGATTGGTCAGGTTGCCAAGCTGCGCGAGACTGGGCAGGCCAGTGCGATCATTGCCGAAGATATTGGCGACCGAAAATTCAACGCTGTTACCAACCTCGAAGCCGCCCAATTGGATTTCAGTGCCGTAGTCTTGGCCTACGCCACCATAGTCGAGCCCCAAGATCGGCCCTACGGTATCGAAGACGATCCCTTGGGTATGAGCACCGCCGTCTGACCCGTCTCCGTTGGTGCTGCTGGAAATGCTTTGCGTTGCGGTTGTTTGGCGACCGCTGGCAACGTCGGTTGCATTGCCAGCATTGAGATTGGGCGTCGTGAAGTCCAGTATCCGTTGCGACGTATTCTCGGCCAAGGCGAGGTTGACGGTCTCGGGCGTGTTGCTGCCGATCAACAAATTGGGCGTGTCGTCGCCGCTCGACACAGCGACGCTGTAGCCGTCGGCCACGTCATTGCCGAGCGAACTGGCCGAACCGCCCTGATTGAAAACACTATAGGTAGCGCCGCTAACGTCGCCAGCGCCGGAGCGAAGACTGACCGTGGCCGTGAGTTCATTGCCGCTGCGTTCGTAGTTGACGACGGCATCCGCGGGCGTTCCCTGCAACATCAGGCCGGCTTCGGCTGGATCGGTGGACTGGAAGGTGCTGCCGGTCTTCAACTGCACCAGGGTGTCCCCCATGTAGGCCGTGGGGTTGTCCGTGTTGGCGGATGACCCAGCGTCGTAAAAACTCAACTCGACGGTCTCGCCCTGAGTGAGCGAGTCGCGTTGCGCCGGAGCTGATGAGTTGACGGGCAGGGACGTGTCGAAAGAACGCGCCGGATTCGCCGGACCGGGCCAAAAGAAATTCTCAAGTTCCGTCGGCGACTCCGGAGTTAGCTGGGCCTCTTCGATTTGGCTGCCACTGCCGATAGTCACGTCAACATCCATCTCGTGACCCATAGAACCAAGAATACTCGAGGTCCGATTACCGACGTCCTGCACCGCGTCTCTGCCCCAAGTCGACCAAATCCCGCCTCGTTGATAGGTCTGCGCGTCTGGCCAGCCGAGTGTCGACGGGACACTGAAATCAGGCGCGTCGTAAATCGCCTGCTTGTCTGGCCCGTAGGCGTTAACATAATTTCCGTCGTCGTCTTTTGGGGTAAGAAGTCGCACGGCTTGGACCTCTGCGCTGGCGGTGTCCGGGGTCCATGCCAGCTCGACCGTAGAATTAGTCGTCGCGCCTTGAGCGCCCCAAAAAAATAATGCGTCATCTGGGCCCGGTTTCGCGGCGCCGCAGCCCGCACCTAAGTCAACCGTGCCAGGGGTCTGAGTCGCGTTGACGCAGGTGGTCGCATAGTCGTCCCAACCCTGCGTGTCCGATGACAGGTAAACCGCGTTAGTCGTGTTGTTGATCTCGATGGTGCGCACCGCCGCAGCGGGAAAGGCCACCGTGCCGAGCACGGCGGCGACTGCGAGGGCGATGGGGGTTTGCTTGCACATCGGGACGAACTCCGAGCAGTGAAGATGGCCGGCGCTGCGTGCGTGGTCGCGCGGCGAATCAGTTATGAGACGGCTTCGAAAGTGGATTAGCGACATTTCGCCAAGTTAAGATTCTTCAGCGTTAAGATCCTTCAGCAATTATCGCGCCACAATCAGCAAGCGATTACTAACACGCATATTTTTCCTTACTGCCTCTCAGCGGATTCTCAAGCACAGTCGAAACTGTAAAATTTACTGACAGCGCCAGACACGCTGTTGTTCGACATGATCGCGACGCGCGATGAGCGTCCGCAGCTGTCGGCACCAAGATGTCGTTCTGCCAGCGCAACCGATTCGTCCTCAGGCAAGCCGACATTCGCAACAGAAAACCCGATAGACGGCATTGACTTGGCATCGGACCCGGAATTAGAGCTGCCTAAGTGCCGCCGAAGACGACAAGGCCGCGCTCTCAATCGGCGTCTACCAAACACAGGCAATCCGAATTCACCACCAGACCCGCCTTTTTCTGGACAAAAAGTTGTAAAAAAAACTGACACCCTTGCCACCGAGTCATCCAGCTTCGCAAACCCGGTTTCGCGAACAGGCTTGGGACAATAAGGCTGGCGGGCGCTAGAGTTGTGAGTCTACGCAACAGACGCCCATCCCCGCAAGTCACGCAATGGAAAGGTAGTCGCATCGGTCGAGACATGGCATCATGTCTTCTGGCGAGGAATTCCTCAGACCGACGAAAGCACGGCACGGTATTGCTTGGCCTGCGAGTTGCTGCAAGTGAGCAAAGCGCCGAGGGTCAAGGGCCGCTGTACAGCGCGATTGCGCAGTTTTTGCCTTTGGGGCTCGGCCCTTCGGAGGTCAGGCTTGTTATCACCAGAAGATTTGACTTATCTGCAAGCATCTGGCTGCATCAGGCAATCTAGTCAGGCGCACGAGCCGGGCGCGCAAGCCTGGCCCCAACGCTCGGGGCCGCTTAGACCGATCACTGCAAAACGGTATCCTGTATGAAGATCTTGATCGTCGGCGGTGGCGGCCGTGAGCACGCGCTCGCATGGAAGCTGGCACAGTCGCCGCTAGCCGAGCGCGTCTACGTCGCGCCTGGTAACGGCGGCACGGCTGGTGAGCCGGGCGTCGAAAACCTTGCCATCGCCGCCACCGACATCCACCGTCTTCTCGCCTTTGCCAGCGAGGCTGGCATCGACCTGACCATCGTCGGCCCGGAGATGCCGCTGGTCGCTGGCATCGTCGATCGCTTCAACGCTGCCGGCCTGCGCTGCTTCGGCCCGAGGCGGTCTGCCGCGCAGCTGGAGGGCTCCAAGGCCTTCGCGAAGGCATTCCTCGATCGACATCGTATCCCGACGGCCGCCTATCAAAGTTTCACCGAACTCGCACCCGCACTCGATTACTCGCATCAGGTCGGCACGCCAATCGTCATCAAGGCGGACGGCTTGGCTGCCGGCAAGGGCGTAGTGCTGGCTGAGGATTTCGCAACAGCCGAGGCCGCGCTGCGCGACATGCTCGCCGATGGCCAATTCGGCGACGCCGGTCACCGTGTCGTGATCGAGGAATTCCTACGTGGCGAAGAGGCCAGCTTCATCGCCATTGTCGATGGCCAGCACATTCTGCCGCTCGCCTCGTCTCAGGATCATAAGGCCAGAGATGATGGCGATCGCGGCCCCAACACCGGCGGTATGGGGGCCTACTCTCCGGCGCCAGTGGTCACAGCCGCGATGCACGCGCGCATTATGCGTGAGATCATGGAGCCTACGGTGGCCGGGCTCGCCGCGGACGGCATCGCGTACGTCGGTTTTTTGTACGCCGGACTGATGATTGGCGAAGACGGCGCGCCGCGCGTGCTGGAATATAACTGCCGCCTGGGCGACCCGGAGACGCAACCGATCCTGATGCGGCTGGAATCCGATTTGCTACTGCACTGCCTGAGCGCCCTTGATGGCAGGCTCACGGCGAGCGACGCCAGTTGGAGCCAATCATCGGCGCTTGGCGTGGTAATGGCCGCCGGCGGTTATCCCGGCGACTTCACCAGCGGCGACCGGATTTTCGGACTCGATGCACCGGCAGCCCCGCGGACCAAGATTTTCCATGCTGGCACCAGCGCCACGGACGACGCAATTGTCACGTACGGCGGGCGGGTGCTCTGCGTGACGGCCCTTGGGGAGGATGTTCGAGACGCCCAGCAGCGCGCCTACCAGACCGTTGCGCAGGTGGGCTTTGAAAATGCTTACTATCGGCGCGACATCGGCTATCGTGCCTTAGAACGTCGCGCCAGTTGAACCAATCCGACACCTGCCGATGCCGATCGACGAGGAGCGTTTGGCGCAGGGATGCACCATGACGTCGCTGCCAGCATCAGGCGTAGACTGTCAGCAGATTTTACAGCTGCCTGTCGTTGATTTTGGCGTGAATTATTTTCCCCTTTATAAACAAAATATTGAAAACTCTGGCGCAAGACCTGCTACGGTTGTACTTAGACCCCCCGAATGTAAAGGATTCGAGATGAATTCCGACAAACACACATCCCATGAGCCTCTTCCCAGTGCTGGCGAACTATCGAGCAATCGACGGAACTTGCTGAAGGCCGCCGCATCGATGGCGCCCTTCGTCGGCACCCTGCCCAGCGGTGCAGCGCTTGCCAATGCGAGTTCCGTCCAGTGCGCGTTGTTTCTGCAAGGGGAAGCGGCAGAGCCCAGACCAAATCCCGCTACAACTTCAATGGATAACTATTACCGGGTGGCCGCAAAGCAATGGATAACATCCTTTCCACCGCTATTTGAACCGGCAACCGTTTACCAGTTCACGGCACTAGGCACATCGACCGTTGTTCGCGTCGATGCGAACGGCAACAATCTCACGATTCCTCCTACGAACCCTAACCCGCCCAGCGGCGCAGTGGACGTTTATCTACTGATCCTCTACGTTCCCTTAGATGATCCGCTAACGCAGTTGTCTCTCGAGGACGATGGCGTAACACCGGCTAGTTGCAATATCGCGTCTGGCAAAGGATTCCCCGACGGAACCCCCGTAGCGCCGGGAACTTACTGCATCCACCCGATCGCGAGGCTGGAAGGAGGGGCCAACGGCAATATGGGAATGACAGCAAGCTGCCTGACAAGCTTTGTGGCGGGCTAGTCGGGCGGACGCCCTATCAATGCCCGCCTGGACACGAGACTCTGACCCTTCCGGTACGCAACCACGCCGATGTATGACAAACGGGGGCGTCAGAAAAGATGGCGTGAATCCCCACGACGGTTGTCAATGGCGGGCCATAGACCCCGAGGGGTTTCGCTGGTTGCAATGGCCGACGGAGAACAGCCTGTTCAGCCGTGAAACCGGCGAGACCCATTTACTCACCGAGTTACCGGCCTTCGTGTTGCGTTACCTGAGCGAAAAAGGCTCCTCGTTCGAGACAGTTTGCAAGATGACGGCAGACGCCTGCGACTCCGCGAATGACTACAACTGGCGAAAAACCATCGCCGACCTGTTGGCCTCACTCGCCGACTCTGAACTGGCGGAGCGCCAATCGCAGGCGTGATCTTGCAAGCACCGCACCCAAGGGCGGCTAACGTCAAGATCTCGAACAGGGCCTTGCGACCCCAATCAACCGGCACTCTATTCCAAACCGGCCCTTTCATCGTTCGTATCGAAACGCCGTTCAGCGAACTGCGCGAGCGCCTCGCTTGGTGCTATGGGCGCGACACCACACCCGCGCCAGACAGTCTGGTCCAGTTCCAAATCCGCATCGACCGGGGTTCTCGATTCCGTGGCGGCATCGCACCGCAAGCCGTCTTCCGCTTCGAAAACAGTACCCCGTTCCAGCCTTTCCCACGCAGCCACGCCTTCCCGCTGATGGAATGGGGCCTGAATTGGTGCATCGCCAACCGCGCCCACCAGTTCCTGATGTTACATTCGGCGGTGGTTGAGCGCGATGGCCGCGCCTTGATCCTGCCGGCAACACCGGGCTCCGGCAAGAGCACCCTGGCAGCCGCGATGGCACAGGTCGGATGGCGCCTGCTCTCGGATGAATTCGGGCTCGTCGACTACCAAACCGGTCTGCTGCATCCGCTGCCGCGCGCCGTTCCGCTAAAGAATGCATCCATCGACCTGATTCGTCGCTTTGCGCCAATGGCCGCTATCGGCCCGACCTACGCGCGCACCCGAAAGGGCGACGTTGCGCACATGCGCCCTCCACTAGAGAGCTTGAGGCGCCAGCAAGAAACAGCGCGGCCGGCCTGTATCGTCTTTCCGCGTTTTGTCCCCGATAGCCCCGTACGGCTGCAACAGCAGCAAGAGAGCCTCGCCTTTACGCGACTGGCGCACAACTCGTTCAACTATCGGCTGCTCGGTGCGGTCGCTTTCACGCAACTCGGCGCACTGGTGCAGCACAGCCCGTGCTACGACCTGCAATATGGCCGGCTCGAAGACGTTATACCGGCATTAGAGCGGCTAATGCAGAGCGCAGCCGCATGAGCCTGCTACTGGAGGTTCTACGCGCTCCGAATGCTGTCCGGACCTTCGACAACGCCCGCTGGAACCTCTGCATGCGCGAAATCCGCGCGCAAGGGCTATGCGCGCGGGTCAGCTACTTGCTTGAGGACGCAGGGCTGTTAACCCATTGTCCAGAGCAGATTCGCACCGAACTCCTGGCGCAGCGGTTCAAGGTTGAGTTCATCCAGGCACAGATCAGACAGGAACAGCGTAAAGTCCGCAAGGCCCTGTCGGGGACCAACATCCCCGTGATCTTGCTGAAGGGCGCGGCCTATGCCCAAATCGGGCTGCCCATGGCGCGGGGGCGGTCGTTTGCCGATCTCGACATCATGGTTCGGCACGGCGACCTCGAACGCGCGGAAACCGCACTTGCCGCGGCGGGTTGGCTGACCTTCAAGATCGATCCCTACGATCAGCGCTACTATCGCCGCTGGATGCACGAGATCCCACCCATGCGGCATCCGGCGCGCGACATCGAACTCGATGTACACCACGGGATCTTGCCGCTGACCAGCCGCCTGAAGCCAAACCCGGATCTGCTTTGGGACCAAGCAACGGCCTTAGCCATGGCGCCGTTTCACGTCCTTGGCCCGGAGGATATGCTGCTGCACAGCGCCGCCCATTTGCTGCACGATGGCGAAATACGCGGCGAACTGTCGGGGCTGCTCGATCTCCACGACCTGATCGGCCAGTTCACCGCCGAGCCGGGATTCTGGACTCGGCTGATGGAGCGTGCCGACGCACTTCAACTCGGTCGCCCTCTGCACTATGGACTGTCGCTGTGCCGGTCATTGTTCGCAACCGTCATCCCGCCGGAGGCATTACAAGCCGCGGGCCAATTCGCGCCCAACCCGACCACCAACGCGCTCGTGCAGACACTGGCCAAACGCGCCCTCGAACCCAGATATCCGCTGCGTCGACCGGCAACCGTCTCCGGGTGGCTGCTTTATCTGCGCTCACACTGGCTGCGCATGCCGCCGGGACTGCTGAGCGCGCATTTGCTGCGCAAGGCATTGCGCAGGTCGCCGCCACAGTGACCCGCGGGTTCGGCTCCGGCGGCTCGCGAAGCCGGATATTCCTGGATTGCTTGAGGGCGTCGAAGATTTTCAGATGAGTCCAATTTCATGGCGCCGACGCGCTTTGCACCGGAAGGGCCGAGCGCCAAGGGGCAAAGAAAGATCAGCATTGCGTGATCGCGCTGCACGGTGGCCCTCGGCCCTCGGCGCTTGGCCACCAGGTAACGCAAGGGTCAAGCACCACGGCGCCGTGCTCTCGTCGCTCTGAGGCATTGCCTCACTAGTCTGGGACGAGGCCGGACAGCTCGCTCGAGACTCGACGCTCAATAAAGGCCCCCAACGGCGCCAGTTCCGGGTAGGCGTCGGCCGCCTGGACTAGGTAGCCGAGGGTACGAGGCAGATATTGGAGGTAGTCGCGCCGGCCGTCACGGAGCCAAAGCCGTGCAAATATGCCCGCCGCTTTCAGATGCCGCTGCGCACCCATCAGATCGAACCAGCGCAGGAACACTGACTCTTGGTCCTCGCGCAGGATGCCGGACTTGGTCGCGACATTGAAGTATCCCATTGCCCAGTCTTCCACACGCGCCCGGGACCAGTCGATGTAGCAGTCCTTCAACAGCGAGACCAGGTCATAGCTGACGGGCCCGACGACGGCATCCTGAAAATCCAGGATGCCCGGATTGCCGCGGTCGGCCAGCATGAGGTTGCGACTGTGGAAATCCCGATGCACGCAGACCCGCGGCTGCTCAAGCGCGCTGTTGATCAAACCTTGGTACGCCGCTTCCAACATGGCCCGATCGGCGTCTGAGCAGTCCAGCCCCAGGAGACCCCCGAGTAGCCATTGGTCGAACAGGCGCAGTTCCCGGTCGAGAAAAGCGGCGTCGTAGTCAGGAAGTCCATGCGTCGGACCTGCCGCCTGCAGCACAATCAACGCCCTAATGGCATCGCCATACAAGCGATCGACGTTTTCCGCCCGCAGATGATCCAGATACAAGCGCTGGCCAAGGTCGCTGACCAGCAAGAAACCAAGCGACTGATCCTCGGCCAGGATCGCCGGCACATTGAGACCGATCTCGCCGAACGCGCGGGCCAAGCGCACGAAGGCTGCATTGTTCTCGGTTTGTGGTGGGGCATCGACGGCGATCAAGCTTTGCTCGCCATGCCGAAATCGCCAATAGCGGCGAAAGCTCGCGTCCGACGACGCCGCCGACAGCCGCGGCGCATCGCAGCCCAAAACGGCTTGTAGCCACTTGCGCAGCAAGACTTCACGTTCTGACAACAGCACACCCTCCGCCGCGATGGCCCGGAACTGATGATAAAGCGGGAAGGCTAGCAGATTTCAATGCCGAATTGATGCTTGGCCCGGAATGTGCGACCTTGTAGCGCTTTCTTAGCCGGTCGCCAGCCTCGGATGAGGTCCCAGGTCCGGCACTAGCCCTGTGCCTTGATGCATGTTTCCAATGGACCATAGACCGCGCGGCCTGTTAAGCCTGGCCGGCATCCTGCTACTGGCGTCAACGGCGAGTGCCGCGGCGCCCGACTCGCTACCGGTGTCTTTGTCGGTTTCGGCGCCAATGTCGTCACCGGCTTCGGCGCCCGTTTTGTCTTCGGACTCACCACCGGCAACTTCCGCGCCTGAGACAACGGCAGCTTCCGTACCACAGACATCAGCGACAACCCCAAGCACGCCGGCCGTCGCACCACCGGCACCCAACATGCTTGATGACCTGCGCACCGCGCCGCTGGCGAGCCCATACGTCGCCCCTTACCCAGGTGCTGGGACATTGAGTTTGGGCTATGGCGCATCAGCGGGGCTGGAATCTGCTGTCGATGCCGCATCCACCGACGAGTCTCTCTGGGTGCTGCCGGAGCGGTTCATCCCGAAGGCCCCGATCGGTGTGCCTGGCGCCCGCATGACGCGTGATCGCGGCTATCTGGATACGCCAGAGACCATTGCCGGCGTCTCGCGCGAACCTTTGGAGCGAGACTCCGGCCGACTGGAGGCGGGGCTGGGCTGGGACTATTGCGGCACGCGGCCGGCATCCGTGCCAGCCCAGCCCCAATCCCAACCTGGCAGTGGCGCGATTGAGCTTGATGCCGGCGGTGTCAGCTATCGACAGAATACGCAGATCATCAATGCGATCGGCGGGGTCAAGCTGGCGCGAGGCGACAAACGCGTCGAGGCGAACAGCATCAGTTATAACCGCGTCAGCGGGGACGTCTCAACCAAGGGCGAGACCTATCTGGAATATCCGGGGCTGCGGCTCACCGGCAGCGGCGCGGAGGTCAACCTGGAGCGCGACAGCGGACGAATCGACAACGCGCACTATCGCCTGAGCGGCCCGATCAACCTGCGCGGGCGCGCCGACGTCGCCTATATCGACAACCCGAAGGTCACGCGCTACGAGAATCTCACCTATACCAGTTGCCCGCCGGGCAGCAATGCCTGGGCACTGCGCGCGGGCAAGCTGCGCCTGGACCAAGACACCGGGCGCGGGGTGGCTAAGCATGCGCGGCTGCGCATCCGTGGCATCCCCGTGCTCTACACGCCTTACATCAACTTTCCCATCGACGACCGGCGCAAGAGCGGTTTTCTGGTTCCCTCCATCGGCTCATCCGACGCCAACGGATTCGAGCTCATCATCCCCTATTATTGGAACATCGCGCCAAATCTCGACGCCACCTTCTACCCGCGCTATATGGGCAAGCGCGGCCTGATGCTCGGCGGGGAGTTGCGCTATCTGACGCGGCAGGACAAGGGCACCATCACCGGCGAGATCATCCCCTCCGATGCCCTGTATGAGGATGGCGGTACGCGCGGTGCCTTTAGCTTCGATCAACAGGGGCGTTTTTTTAGCCGGCTAGTAACCAACATCGACTATAGCGCCGTCAGCGACGATCGCTACCTCGAAGACCTGGGCAACAACATCGATGCCACCAGTACCCGACGCCTGACTCAACGCGGAGACCTCACCTACCTCGGCAAGGGATGGTCGTTGCTGACCAGCCTGCAGGCGTTTCAGAACCTGGACCAAGTCAGCAACCCAAGGTCACGACCCTATCAGCGGCTGCCGCAGTTGCTATTGCGGGTCAACCCGCGCCGCTTTGGCCCCGGCCTGATCGCGGACATGGATGCGGAGTACGATTTCTTTGACCACGCGGCCAAGGTCTACGGTCAACGCTTTGCGATGCTACCGACCTTGACCTGGCCACTGCGGCGCAGCTATGGTCACCTGATCCCAAGCGCAACGCTACACCTCGCGAGCTACAGCCTGACCGATCAGGAGGCAGCCCGCCCGTCCGACCCCAGCCACGCAATCCCGAGCCTCGACCTGGACGGCAAGCTGATCTTCGAGCGTGACGCCTCCTGGCTCGGCGAACGCTCGCTGCAAACCTTAGAACCGCGGCTGTACTATCTCTATACGCCTTACGTCAACCAAGACGATACCCCGGTCTTCGACAGCTCGGAACTCACCTTCAGCTTCTCGAACCTCTTCCGCGGCAACCGCTTCACCGGCCGCGACCGCATCGGCGATGCCAATCAGTTGACCGCGGCGCTGACCTCACGGACGCTCCGTGCAGCCACAGGTGAGGAACTGTTCCGGTTCAGCCTGGGCCAAATCTTTTACTTTGCCGATCGCCGCGTCCAAATCGCCGGCCCCGAGGAGACCGCGCAACAGTCTCCTTACACCGGCGAGTTATCCGCCACCCTGTTCAAACACTGGTTCGGTCGGGCCAGCTTTGAGTGGGACCCGCAACTGCAAGAGGAGCAATGGCAACGGCGCACCCTGCAGTTGGAATATCGTCATCCCAACAAGCGGCTGTTGAATCTTGCCTATCGTGCCGATGACAGCGTCAACCTGGCCAGCCGCTATGAGGACACCGACCTGTCTTTTCGCCTGCCGCTCGGGCAGCACGTCGAGGTAGTCGGGCGTTGGCTCTATTCGGTGCTGCACGGCGAGACCATGGATACCTTCGCCGGCATCGAGTATGGCAAGTGCTGCTGGCGCCTTCGCCTGATCGGCCGCAATCTCAAGCGCAGCCCCGACCAAGCCGCGACCACCTCGGTGATGCTCCAGTTGGAGTTGGCAGGGCTCGGCGCCATTGGCAATCCTATCGGTCAATTCCTGGAAAAAGAAATCTATGGTTACCAAGTCGACTAACAGGGGCGTGATTCCCATGCGCCTTGGCCGCGCCACGGCCGTCCTGGCCTGGCTGTTGCTCGGCACCGGTCATGCCAGCGCCGACATCCAACCGCTGAACTCCATCGTTGCCGTCGTCAACAACGACGTCATTGTGCAAAGCGAACTCAACGCCGCCATTGGCTTGGCACTGCCTGAGCTGAACGCCCGCGGTACCGCCATACCGTCGCGTACCGTCTTGGAAAAACAGGTGCTTGAACGCTTGATCCTGAAGCGGCTGCAACAACAGCAGGCCGAGAACCTTGGCATCGAAGTCGACGATGCCGCGTTGACCGAAGCGATGACCAGCATCGCCACGCGAAACGGCATGTCCTTGGGACAACTGCGCGACACGCTGGAGGGCAGCGGCGTCTCATTCGAGGACTTCCGCGAAGACACACGCATGCAGATGCTCACCGCCCGGCTGCAACAGCAGGAGGTGATGCAAAAGATCCGTGTCACCGACGCCGAGGTCGACCGCTTCCTGAAACAAGAAGGCGATAGCCTGATTGAGCGCCGCGAGGTTCGGCTCCAGCACATCCTGGTCGCGACGCCTGACAGCCCGACCAGCGCACAGATTGAGGCGGCAAGAAACAAGACCATCGGGCTGCTGAAACGCGTGCGTGGCGGCACACCCTTTGCCGATGTTGCCGCCGCGAGTTCGGACGGGCGCCGCGCGCTTGAGGGCGGAGACCTAGGCTGGTTTCCGATGGCCGAGGTGCCGTCGCTAGCGGTTGAGCCGGCCCAGACGCTGGCGAAGGGCGAGGTCTCCGAACCCATCCAGAGCCCGAGTGGCTTTCACCTGATCCGCGTCGCGGACATCAAGGGCGATACCCCGGAGCCGATGTCGCAAACCAACGCCCGCCACATCCTGATCCGCACCAACGAGGTTGTCTCCGACGACGACGCCAAGCGTCGCCTGTCGCAATTGCGCATGCGCATCGTCGGCGGCGACGACTTCGGCACCCTGGCGCGCGCGCATTCCGATGACACCGGCTCCGCGCTGAAGGGCGGCGATCTGGGCTGGGTCAGTCCCGGCGACACCGTACCCGAGTTCGAGGAAGTGATGGACAAACTCGCCCCCAACGCAATCAGCCAGCCGTTCCAGAGTCCGTTTGGCTGGCACATCGTGCAGGTCATTGAGCGGCGCAAACAGGAGACGACCGACGAGTTGATGCGCATGAAGGCCCAGGATGCCATTCGCCAGCGCAAGGGAGAAGAGGCCACCGAGGCATGGCTGCGCCAACTGCGCGACGAGGCCTATGTCGATCTACGCATCGACACCGGGCAGTGACGCCAATGGCACCCCCGCGCATCGCGCTGACACCGGGAGAGCCGGCCGGCATCGGGCCAGACCTGTGCGTCATGCTGGCGCAAACCGGCCATACCGCGGAGCTGGTCGCGCTCTGCGATCCGGCGCTGCTCACCGAGCGTGCCGAGCGGCTCGGCCTGTCGCTCCGGCTACTGCCGTTCGATGCAACGCGCCCGCCTTCCGAGCAACTGCCGGGCAGCCTGCGAGTAGACGCCGGATCGGGCTCGAATCAGCATCCGAGCCCGAACGCCGACGCGCGAGCGGGCGCAAGATTAAGCGCGGCGGTCATCCCCGGCCGGCTCGACCCGGCCAACGCGGCCTACGTGCTTCAGACCTTGCGCCGCGCCTGCGACGGCTGCCTCGACGGACACTTCGACGCGATGGTCACCGCCCCCGTGCACAAGGGCGTTATCAACGACGCCGGACTGGCCTTCACCGGCCATACCGAATTCCTCGCCGAGCGCTGCAACGCGAACCCAGTGATGATGCTGACCGCACCTGGGCTGCGCGTCGCGCTCGTCACCACCCACCTGCCGCTACGCGCGGTAGCCGACGCGCTGACCGCCGAGCGTCTAACGCGCGTCATTGAGACCTTGGAGCGCGAGTTGCGCACGCGCTTCGGACTGCAACGACCGCGCATCCTGGTCTGCGGGCTCAACCCACATGCCGGCGAAGGGGGCTATCTGGGCAGGGAAGAGATCGACATCATCATCCCGGTGCTGGAGCGCCTGAAATCTGATGGGGCTGTATCTTACGGTCATGGCGCGGCGCCACCCCGCAAGATGAAACGATTGCTTCATCGCAAGGCCGAATCTGGCGCTGAGACCTGCGCCGCAATAGGTTTCGACCTGCGCGGACCTTTGCCGGCGGACACCGCCTTCGTGCCCGAGCAGATCGCGCGGGTCGACGTCGTGCTGGCCATGTATCACGACCAGGGGCTGCCGGTGCTCAAACATCTGGGCTTCGGCCGGGCCGTTAACGTCACGCTCGGGCTGCCCATCATCCGAACCTCCGTTGACCATGGCACGGCGTTGGACCTGGCCGGCAGCGGGCAGGCCCATGTCGGCAGCCTGGAAGCGGCACTGGACCTGGCCATCACCATGGCGACACATGCGCGAGCCGCCGACCGGCGGTGACTGCACAGGTCGCGATTGCAAATCGCTCCCACGACGGCGATTGCCGCCCTTGGAAGCGCCTTGTAGCCGCGATTTGCGGTCGAGCTGACGAGCGAGAAGTCCGACAGGAATCTAGGCCCCGATCCGCTCCCTGACCTGCAGCGCCACCTCCAGCGCCTTGAGCCCGACGGCGCCGTGCACCAACGGGCGCTCGCGTCGGCGCACGCAATCTACGAAGGCATCGATCTCGCGGTCTAGCGGCTTCACCGGTTGCACCGCCACGCGCTCGCGCATGATCTCGGCACGCGCGCCGTCCGCGCGCGCTACCGGCGCGGCGATATCTAAGGTTTGCTCGACAAAGTCCAGCGACAGATAGCAGCGCGGCTGAAACACACGGATGCGCCGCGTGGGCTTATTCGAGACCCGACTCGCGACCACGTTGGCGACCGTTCCGTTGACGAACTCCAGCCTAGCATTGGCAATGTCCAGGTGTTCGGTGAGCACCGGTGTACCCACGGCGCGAACATCGGCCAGGTCGCTGTCCACCAGCGCGAGGATGATGTCGATATCGTGGATCATCAAATCAGAGACCACGTCCACATCCGTGGCGCGCTCGGTGAAGCCTCCCATGCGCTGAGCCTCGATAAAGCGGGGTGTGTCGATCCGCCGCGCCAACTCCATGATACCGGCATTGAAGCGCTCCAGATGACCAACCTGCAGGATCGCCCCGGACGCCTTCGCCAAACGCAGGATCTCAGTCCCCTGCGCCATGTCCGGCGCAACCGGCTTCTCCATCAACATGTGCACACCCTGCTTAAGGTAGGGCCGCGCCACGTCCAGATGCAGAGAGGTCGGCACGACGATACTGACCGCGTCCACCTTGCCAAGCAGCGCGCCGGGGTCGGCATAGTTGGCACAGCCGGCCTCGGCGGCCACCTCAGCGGCTCGGGCCGCATCCACATCCACGACGCCGACCAGTTGCACACCCGGCAGACGCGAATAGATCAACGCATGAAATCGGCCCAAATAGCCAACGCCGATCACGCCGACCCGCAACGGAGCGCTCATCAACCACCGACCACCGGACGTGCCGGACTTTGCTTTGCCACCGGCGCTGCATCACCAGTGTAGTAGACGCTGATCTGATAGGCCAAGGTCAGGGACATTCCGATGGCCAGCACCGTGAGCAGGGCCGAGAAGAGATCGAAACGGCGACGTCCAGGTTTACGGAGCATTAGATAGTCAATCTTGGCCGAGGGTGATAAGAAGCTTTCAACAAAGACATGATAACTGATTGATACTGTGAAGCCATAGGGCAACAGCTGACCCGGCGATTTGAGATCGGCGACCCAGTCCGTTGCTGCCGCCATTATCCTCTTTACCGTCCGTGCTGTCGTCTGGACCCTAGCATGATGCGACTAGGCGAGATCGCAGGCATCATCGACGGCTCCGCCGAAAAGCGGCTGCGCATGCGCTTGGAGGATGCTCCAGGGATCAAGCTCTCGATCCAAGCACAGCCGCCGGCCAACACGGTATTTGGACTATGTCTATCGCCATCAGCGCCGCCGACGGGCTGCAAGTACGCGGTCGCCGAGACGCGTCGTCGCTGCACCCGGACGATCAACTTCAGCGAGGGTTGGAGGGGACACCTTTGACGACAAAGGCCAGATAGCGCTCCCCTGAGGACAGTCGCAACCCGTCGATGACAGCTCGGCTTCGCAGCCAACCGGTCGACTTTCCCCACGCCGGCCAAGTCGTGGGTATACCATCAAGGAGAAGACCGGCACGCCAGAGCTGAACACGGCGTGACCGACCACTCCCCTGAATCAACTCAATGGCGGCACGCCGTCGCGAGGCACTTGCCATCACGGTCGACCGGCGCGCATTTGAACGCGGTCGCAAAGCCCTCGCTCAACAGCTGAGCACGAAGCATTCATGAATAGCAGCATCTCAACCTGGTCCGTCCATCACCCCGTCGGCGTCGTCATGTTGACGCTGGCGGTGATGGTGCTGGGTGCATTCGCCCTTGGCCGGCTGAACCTGGATCTGCTGCCGCGTATCATCTACCCCGACGTACGCGTCCGCGTGCTCGACGCCGGGGTGCCGGCTAGAGTCATGGAAGACGAGATTACGCGCCAACTCGAGGAACAACTTGCGATCACCGAGGGCGTGGTCGCGATCCAATCACGTAGCAGTGAGGGACGCAGTGCCGTGGACCTGTCGTTCCGCTACGGTGAAGATGTCGACCAAGCGCTGCGCGACGCCAGTTCGCGGCTGGACCGCGCCAAGCGCTTCCTGCCGGAGAGCATCGACCCACCCATCATTTATAAACGCGATCCCTTTCAATTGCCAGTGGCGGAGTACGTGGTCAGCTCCCGGTTGCTCGACCCGGTAGAACTGCGCGCTTGGGTGGACTATGGTCTCAGCCGTTCGCTGCTAACGCTACCGGGCGTCGCCGCCGCCGAGGTCGGCGGCGGCCTCGAACGCGAGGTACGCATCATCGCCGACCAATACCGCCTGGCGGGGCTCGGGCTGGACGTGCTCGACCTGGAGGCGACCCTAAGCGAGGCCAACCGAGACGTGCCCGCCGGCCGCCTGCTGATGCCACGGGGCGAGATCAGCGGGCGCACCGCCGGACGCTTCGAGTCAGTGCAGCAGATCGTTGAGCTGCCGCTTCCCGCGGAAGGCCGCGATGATCCGCTCAGTCTGCTGCGATTGGGCGAGATCGCACGCGTCATCGACGGCGCCGCCGAGGAACGGCTGCGCATTCGCTTGGACGATGTCCCTGGGATCAAGCTCTCGATCCAAAAACAACCGCTGGCGAACACCGTCTCGGTGGTGGAGGCCGTGGACAACGAGTTGCGGCATCTAGCGGATCAGGGACAGGTCCCGGACGACATCCGCATCCGCAAGGTCGATGATCAGGCCCGCTACATTCGGCATGCGCTCAGCAACGCCGTCGGCGCGGCGCTGGGCGGCGCGGCACTGGCCATGTTGGTCGTGTACCTATTCCTCGGTAGCATCCGCCGCACACTGATCATTGGCAGCGCCATCCCCATCGCCATTCTGGTCACCTTCATTCTGATGGCGGGCTTCGGCCTAACCTTCAACATCATGACCCTGGGGGGGCTGGCGCTCGGCATCGGCATGCTGGTAGACAGCACCATCGTCATGCTGGAGAACGTCTATCGCCACCAGCGCCGCGGCGAGCCCAGCGTCGCCGCCGCCAGCAAGGCGGCCGACGAGGTCACCAGCGCCATCGTTGCCTCCACCTCGACCAACCTTGCGGCGGTGCTGCCGTTCCTGTTCATTGGCGGCCTGATTGGCTTGCTCTTTCGCGAGCTCATCTTCACCATCTCAGCGGCCATCCTGGCATCCATGATGGTGGCGCTAACGCTGGTGCCGGGGCTTGCCGGGCGTGTACCGGCCGCACGCGAAGGGTTAGTCCGCCGCGGCGTCAATCAGGCTATGGAAGCCTTACAAAACGGCTATGCCTGGCTGCTTGCCCGGCTGCTGCGCCTGCGCTGGCTGATCGTCGCGCTGTTCGTTATCGGCCTGATGCTGACGGTGCCTGGTTTCTTCGGCGGCAAACAGGCGTTTCTACCGGAGTTTGACGAGGGCGATGTACGCATCAGCCTGACCGCGGACACCGGCATCAATCTTGAGCAGATGGACGCTCTCACCCGCCATATCGAGACCATCGTCGCGGCGCGGCCCGAGGTGCGGTCCATCTTCACCACCGTCGGCGGTTTCGTGTTCGGCCGGTCGAGCTTCGAGAACAGCCATCGTGCCAGCCTGCAGGTGCAGCTCGCGCCAATCGCAGAGCGCGGCGACATCAGCACCAAGGCATGGATCGATGAGGTCCAGACCGCCATCACCGAGGCCGGCATCCCTGGACTCAAGGTCTACCTCTACACCAGAGGCATCCGCGGCATCCGTTTCAACCGCGGCGACGACGATGTCGGATTGCGGATCAAAGGACCGGACCTTGATACCCTGGCGAGACTGGCCGATTCTGTCGTGGCGCGGCTGAAGTCCGTCGAGGGCTTGAGCAACGTCCAGCACTCCAACGAGGACCTGACGCAGGAACTGAAGGTCCGCCTGGACCGTCGCCGCGCGGCCAGCTACGGGCTCGACGTCGAGGACGTCGGCAGCGTGCTGCGGTACGCATTGGAGGGCCAGACGGTCACCGAGTACATCGACGGCGACCGCGGCATCGACGTGCGGCTGCGCCTGGACCGCGATGATATCGGCACGCCCGGCGATCTGAAATCCATTCTGCTGTTCAGCAAGACCGAACCGCGCACGCCGATCCGACTCGGCGACTTGGCCGAGGTGAAACTGCTGCCGCAACCCGCCGAGATCTTGCGCGACCGTCAGCAGCGGGTGGTGGAGATCTCCGCCTCGGTCGGCGGCGACCAGCCGCTGGAGCAGGCGGTCGAGGCCGCGCTGACCGCGGCCGCGGAGGTCAAGCTGCCGCCCGGCTATGTGCTCTACGAGGCCGGCAGCCTGGAGACCCTGCAACAAGGCCGAGATCTTGGCCGGATACTGCTCGCGCTAGCCCTGTTTCTCGTGCTGGTGGTGATGGCGGTGCAGTACGAATCGCTGCGCAACCCATTGATCATCCTGGTCTCGGTGCCGTTCATGCTGATCGGCGTCGTGCTCGGACTGCAATGGAGCGCAACCCCGCTGTCGATGCCGGTCTGGCTCGGACTGATCATGCTAGCCGGTATCGTCGTCAACAACGCCATCGTGCTGGTCGAGTTCATCGAGCTGCGCCGACGTGGCGGCGACAGCAAGACCATTGCCATCGTCGAGGCCGCACGGCTACGCCTGCGGCCCATCCTGATGACCACGCTGACCACCGTGGTGGGCATGCTGCCACTGGCGCTGGCCGTGGGTGAAGGCTCCGAGATGCTGCAACCCCTGGCGCTGGTGATTGTCTGGGGCTTGAGCTTCTCGACCCTAGTGTCGTTGCTGCTGGTGCCGATGATCTATCGGCTGCTCGGGGCGCATAGCTTGCCGCGATACCCAGGGTCGGCGCAGGGATCAATGGGTGGCGAGGAGCCCGCGGCCAGGTCGCTGCGATAACCAAGACAGCCCCTTCTCCGGCGAACCCGGAGGTCACCTCCGCGCTGCCGCTGATCGACGCGACGAGCGTCTGGACGGCCTCATTCGCCGCGCTGCCTCGGCCCTTTACCGGGCGAGCCGCAACGGCCGAACTTGTGTTGAACCCGCGCAGAGTAAGCCCGAATTACCATGGCGTCACGCGCATAGTCAGGAAAGTCAGGATTCAACCAGCCGTCGTCGGCCAGCTTGCGTGCTGGCGGTCGTAAGCGCGAGCTGTAGTCCAGCACCGCGGCCTGCTGCTCGGCGGTAAAACCCTCAATCTGCTCGCGCATCTTTGGGTCGGCATTCTTGCGCTGCCCGCCGCGGATCTGGTCGAACTGGCGCATCAGATAAGGCCAGTGTTGGCCGGCAATGGCAGGAATGTGCTCACCCAAATCACCCTCGCCAGCCGCACCATGACAATCGGCGCAATTGTCGACATAGAGTTGCTCGCCGAGCGCCAGCCTGTTGCCGGGGCCGACGGCATTGTGCGGCGACATCGGCAACTGCGCCACATAGGCGGCTACATCCGCGATCTCTTGTGCTCCGCCAATGATACTAGGCACTGAAAACGGATACATCAGCGGGTTGTCGCGGTTGCCGGCGCGAAAGTCCGCGAGTTGCTTGATGATCACGGTGCGAAGCTGGCCGGCGATCTGGGGATAGCTGCCATCGAGACTGCCCCAGCCCTCTGGCAGGTGGCAAACGGCGCAGGCCAGATAGACGCGTCGGCCGTTGTCCAGGTTCGCATCGAGCCGCATGACCTCGTCATACTCCGATTGCGCCACTTCGGCCCGTGACGTACCCGGTGACGCGGCCACAGATGCGGCGATCACCGCCAGCACGGCGAAGAGCGCGATCAACCCCAGCCCCAACAATCTTGATCTCAGGAGGTTGCGGGTTGCGAGGTTCCGGGTTCTGTGTCCGCGATCAACGGGGCCTCGCGACAGACGCGACAGAGAGGCCGGTGATCCGCGCCCGACTAGGGGCGATGTGTTCGTCTTCATGCTGTTCTCCCATGACTCGGCTGTTGTGCGATCCGCGCTCTTGGCACGCCTAAAGCACGCCGGAACGGATTGCAGCCAGCGGCGAAAAGCCGCCAACTCCACAAGATTGTCCGCCGCTAGTCGGCGTTAAGCATACCCGTCATGTTGGCGTGAAAGATCGCCTTGTGCACATCACCCAGCGTCAACATGCCGACCAGTTTGCCTTCCTCGGCAACCGGTATTCGCCGAAAATTGTGGCGCACCATCACCGTAGCCGCCCGCAGCAAATGCATCTCCGGGTCGACGGCCACCGGGTTCGGCGTCATCAGTGCGCTGACCGACTGCTCCAGCACCTCGCCGTAACGGCCCATCTCCCGATCCATGTCCACCGTGGCCATGCCGTGCGCAATCATGTCCTCAATCTTGGGAAAAAGGCTATGCAACACATCTTTTTCCGCGATCACGCCAACCAGTCTATTGTCGTCATTGACGACTGGCAGACCGTGAAATCGATACAGGCACATCAGTGACGCCAGTTCCAGCACCTTGGTCTCGGGTTTTACCGAACGCGTGCTCGTGCTCATCGCATCTTTCACTTTCATTGGTATCCTCCGTCTATTGTTTTGCGCGAATTAAGGGTCCGCCAAGAACGGCAAGGCTTGCCCGCACTTGGCCTGCTGCGTCGCGGCATCTGGCCGCGACCTGACATGGCACGGCGTGATCGGCCCCTGGAAAACGCCCCAAGAGCTAACGCCCTGAAGCAAGGTTCAGGTCTTCATCGCCGAGAACTCGCCGAGAAGTATCGCATCGGATCAAGGCGCTGTCTCACCGACATCGCCCCAAGCTTCCACTCGGCAAGCATGGTTGTGGACAAACCCGCCCAGCAGGTGCGGCATTTACCTAACATCCTTGATGGTCGTACAATGATGGGCTACTTACTCGGCAAGTTTTGAACAAACCGTCTAAGGGTTTTCGTTGTCGTTGTCGAGTATTGGCACGACAACAATTCCGGCTCTGCCGGTTTAGGTTTTTTGGGGCTCAGTTATGCCTGATCTTTGCGGACGCGTAAACTGGTCAGGCAAGGGCACGCGCGTCGGCCCAAGGACCAACCAGCCTAACCAGTACAATCGTGCAATGGCCCTTTGCGGCGCATGTCGGTGTTTGCCTGACCTGAAGCAGCACAAAGAGCAAGCAACACCACGCCGCGCCTCCCCCGGCCCAAGAGCCATGCGAACCCGCCTATCAGGACGTTGGAGACCAATCTCTCGTGAGCGATTATAGAAATAGCGAATGGACCCGTTCCGGCGCCAACAATACCGATTCGGACGGGCCGCCAGCACCGATGGCGCAACCAATAACGCGACCGCGAGTGAGCCGGCGCCACTCGCGCAGCCACCGCTCCTCCGGCAGTAGCGAGCAAAAGCGTAAGCTTAAACGCATGATGTTTGTGGTCGTGGTTTTGCTAGTTACGCTGGTGGGGCTGTCGGTTGCCACCGTGGTCATCTTTTTCAAGATGCAGCAATACTACGGCGACGCACGGCAGTCGACGCTGGAGCTGCGCCAGGCAGAGGGCGAACTGGCCCGCGCGCGGGAAAAGGTCACAGAGATGAACAACGATTTGCGCATCCTGCTCGCAAACCGGATCCCCGGTGTCGCGGAGCTGATCACGAACCGCCAGATCGACATTAACGATCAATACGTGCGCAACATCACCTTCGTGCGGTCCGGCGTCGGCGATGCCAAGACCATCGAGTTCAGCACCGTGCTCGAAAACACGCGCACCGGCCCGATATTGCCGAAGGTCGACATCGTGTTGTTCGACGCATCCGGGCTGCAAACCGGCGCCGTGCGGCTCGACCGAGAGCAAACGGTCAGTCCGGTCGACATCCCCGAGATGCAACCCGGCGAGACCCGCACCTACTCTGGTCAGGTCGAACTGCAACGCCAGACACCGTCCAAATATTTCGTCGTTGACGTCAACTAGAACTCGTCTTTCCGAAGCACTGCCTCGCCAGGTTCATCGGCACTCCCGCGACCGACCTCCTTACCCTAATCCTGCTCCAGCTCCACCGCACGTCAGCATCGCCGATGCTGGGCAGCTCCAATTGGGCGCGACAAGACCTCACCTCCGACCGTTCGTCAGATGACCGGTCGCCACCCGCGCCGACGCCACGCACCTTAGCCGGCGGTCGGCGTAATCACCTATCCACAGCTCAATCAAGCAACGGCGCCTCCCAAACTGCTGTCGCGACCGATTTATCCACAGGCTACGCACCGATCATACGCAGGCTTTTCCACAGCTTTACCACAAGATGTAGTGGTTGACAGTATATCGGCAGCGTATATATTGCGCCCAGAAGGCTTACCCTTCTCCACCCAGCCTCGCCTTAGCCTGCTGGATGGACCGCCGGAATAAGACCGCGGCCCGCTTCGCCACCGACACGCTCCAAGGAGACCGACCTATGACCGACGCGACCAACAGGGACAACTCGACTCTGTCTGAGACGACCGTCGCAAACGCGATCCAGACCGAACCTCATCACCCAAAGGACAAAGGGGCGGAAAACCGGGCGAGCCATCAGACAACAAAGCAGGCGGCGCGACCGGTAAGCGCCGAGCAGCACTCGGCCGACATCGCCGCCCATCAGCCAGGCAAGGTCCAAGTCATTCGCCGCAACGGTAAGGTCACCCACTTCGATCCCAACAAGATTAAGGTCGCGATGACCAAGGCCTTCCTCGCCGTTGAGGGCGGCAATGCCGCCGCCTCCAGCCGCATCCACCACACAGTGGATCAACTCGCCGAGCAAGTCACGACGGCCCTAACGCGCCGTCTGCCCGGCGGCGGCACCGTACATATCGAAGACGTACAAGATCAAGTGGAACTGGCGCTGATGCGCGCCGGGGAGCACAAGGTCGCGCGCGACTATGTGCTCTACCGCGAGGCGCGCGCCCGCGAGCGCGCTGAGAAGGCCGCCGCCGCCGCACCGGTCAAACAGCACGGCCTCAACATCACGCTCGCCGACGGTAGCACCCGGCCGCTGGACACCGAGCGGCTCGCCCGGCTGGTGGACGAGGCCGCCCGAGATCTCGACGGCGTCGACGCCGAAGCCATCCTCAAAGATAGCCTGCGTAACCTGTTCGACGGCGTCAAAGAGGCCGACGTTGGCCAGTCGCTGGTCATGTCCGCCCGCGCGATGATCGAACGAGAACCCGCCTACAGCCAGGCCGCTGCCCGGCTGCTGCTCGACATCATGCGGCGCGAGGCGCTGGGCCTGCTGGACTTAGGTCTGGGCGTCGAGACTCAGGCCGACATGCAGGATCGCTATCCGGACTATTTCACGGCCTACATCAAACGCGCTGGCGACCTGGAACTGCTCGACAAGCAACTCGGCCGATTCGACCTAGCCCGCCTGGGCGCCGCCCTGCGGCCAGAGCGCGATCTGCAGTTCACCTATCTGGGCCTGCAGACCCTCTACGACCGCTATTTCATTCACACCGCCGGCGGCATCCGCTTCGAGCTGCCGCAGGCCTTCTTCATGCGCGTCGCGATGGGACTGGCCATCAACGAGATCGACCGCGAAGAGCGCGCCATCGAGTTCTACGAACTGCTGTCGTCGTTCGACTTCATGAGCAGCACGCCGACCCTGTTCAACTCCGGCACACTGCGCCCACAGCTCAGCTCCTGCTATCTGACCACGGTGCCGGACGACCTCGACGGCATCTACGGCGCCATCAAAGACAACGCCCTGCTCAGCAAATTCGCCGGCGGCCTCGGCAACGACTGGTCGCGCGTGCGCGGCATGGGCGCCCACATCAAGGGTACCAATGGCAAGTCTCAAGGCGTGGTGCCGTTCCTGAAGGTGGCGAACGATACGGCGGTGGCAGTCAATCAAGGCGGCAAAAGGCGTGGCGCCGTCTGCGCCTATCTCGAAACCTGGCACGTCGACATCGAAGAGTTTCTTGATTTACGCAAGAACTCGGGCGACGACCGCCGCCGCACCCACGACATGAACACCGCCAACTGGGTGCCGGACCTGTTCATGAAACGCGTCGCCGAGGACCAGCACTGGACGCTGTTCTCGCCCGACGAGACCCCGGACTTGCACGACCTCACCGGCCAGGCCTTCGAGGATGCCTACCTGGCCTATGAAGAGCGCGCCCAGCGCGGCGACATGCGTGTCGGCAAGCAAGTCAAGGCCGTCGATCTGTGGCGCAAGATGCTGGCCATGCTGTTTGAGACCGGCCATCCCTGGATCGCCTTCAAAGACCCGTGCAACCTGCGTTACACCAATCAGCACGTCGGGCAGGTGCATAGCAGCAACCTCTGTACCGAAATAACCCTGCATACCAACGACCAAGAGATCGCCGTCTGCAACCTCGGCAGCGTCAACCTGGCCAACCACGTCGGCGAGCGCGGGCTCGACACCACCAAGCTCAAGCGCACCGTCAGAACCGCGATGCGCATGCTCGACAACGTCATCGACTACAACTTCTACAACGTGCCCCAGGCGCGCAAGTCCAACCTGCGCCATCGCCCGGTCGGTCTGGGACTGATGGGCTTCCAGGACGCGCTGTACAAGCTCGGCATCGCCTACGCCAGCCCCGACGCGGTGCAGTTCGCCGACCAAAGTATGGAGATCCTGAGCTACTACGCCATTGAGGCCAGCACCGATCTCGCCGAGGAGCGCGGTCGCTACCAGAGCTTCGACGGCAGCCTGTGGAGCCGCGGCATCCTACCCATCGACAGCGTCCGGTTGCTGGCCGAGGGCCGCGGCGGCTACCTGGAGATGGACAGCGCCAGCACCCTGGACTGGAAGCGCCTGCGTGATCGCGTCATCAGCGTCGGCATGCGCAACTCCAACTGCATGGCCATCGCGCCCACCGCAACAATCAGCAACGTCGTCGGCGTCAGCCAGTCCATCGAACCGACCTATCAAAACCTGTTCGTCAAATCCAACCTTTCCGGCGAGTTCACCGTCGTCAACCCTTACCTGGTCGCCGACCTCAAGGAGCGCGGCATCTGGGACAGCGTCATGGTTAACGACCTCAAATACTACGACGGCAGCGTGCAGCAGATCGACCGCATCCCGGACGACCTCAAGCAGACCTACGCCACCGCCTTCGAGATCGACGCCCGCTGGCTGGTGGAGGCCGGCAGCCGCCGCCAGAAGTGGCTCGATCAGGCCCAGAGCCTGAATCTGTACATGAGCGAGCCCAACGGCAAGAAGCTCGACAACCTGTACAAACTCGCCTGGGTGCGCGGGTTGAAGACGACTTACTACCTGCGCTCGATGGGCGCCACCCATGTCGAGAAATCGACGATGAACGATGCGAGCAAGTCGAATCGGTTGTCGGCGGTTGGGGGGAGTTACATCAGTATGGATAAGGGCAAATCGAATGGGTCTGGGAAGGGTGCTAGCGCGCCGGCGGCTTGTTCAATTTTGGATCCGGAGTGTGAGAGCTGCCAATAGGAGAAGTTTGTAGTTCGATGTGTGAAATGCCCAGCGCTGGCTGGGACTGCCGGCCTCCGCGGAGAGCCGCGGAGATGCGATGGGTATAATGACTTTCTGGCTCCCACGCTCTAGCGTGGGAGCGAATCACGACGCTCCAGCGTCGCGTAGGCGATAAGCTCGAATAGGACTCGCCGTGGGAGCGGCGGCACTTCGTTCCCACGCTGGAGCGTGGGAACGAGATACTCGGACTATCAAAAAATGCGGGCGAAAGGCGTACCCGTGATTCTCATTAGAAAACAGCGCATGAATGGCTTTAGCATTGAGGGCTTCGAGAGGCTCTACCAATGAAGCGAACTAATAAAGCGAATTGAGGCGACGTTGAGATCTTGCTATCGACATCATTGAGGTTCTAACCAATGCCAGAGACAGCACGGAAAGTCTATCAATTGAAGGTGACTCTGAAGGGGTCCAAACCACCCATCTGGCGGCGCTTGCTCATCGCCAGTTCAGTCACGCTGCCCGAGTTGCATAGCGTGCTTCAGGTCGTGATGGGTTGGTCGGACTATCATCTGCATCAGTTCACGGCTGCTGGACGTGAGTATGGCGTGGCTGACCCGAACTTCGGGATGGATGACGTCACGGACGAAAAGGGGGTGAGGCTAGACCGGCTTCTTGTCCGCGAGAAGGATTCCATACGCTACGAATACGATTTTGGCGACGGCTGGGAGCATGTGATCTTACTGGAGAAGGTGTTGCCGCCGGAACCCGGCAAGGCACTTCCGGCTTGTATCAAGGCCAAAGGCGCATGCCCGCCAGAAGACGTTGGCGGACTCTGGGGATATTACAATTTTCTGGATGCGATCAAGGACCCGACGCATTCGGAGCACGAAGAGCTTAAGGAGTGGATTGGTGGTGAGTTCGATCCCGATGCCTACGATATGGGCTGGGTTAACCAACAGCTCAGGGGGTTTGATCGGCCTTAAGTGCGGGCGACCGCACACCGCCGACGACATAGCCTTCGATCCCGACTGGACGCTCCCGTCACGACTTACCGATAACCCAAGGGTCTGGATAGTATCGATCTATGGTTTCCTTCTAGATGCCCGGTCGTTGGAGCCGGAGCAGCAGGCCGTATTACATTCGGCGGGGCTGATTCCGTTTATACACGCATATCAGGCAGCCACCAGCGACGACAACGGAGACGGTGCTTAACGATGAACTACAACGCCATCCTCGACGCACTGAACCAGGCCAGCCTGTTCGAATTGCATCGGCTGAATGCCGCAATCCGCAACCAGCTTGAAGACCCCGCTCGCATCCGCAAGGTCAAACAGGTGCTGCGTGTTGGACAGACACTGACTTGGTTCGATGAGCAGGAGAACCGATTGCTGGAAGCACGCTTGCTTGAGATCAGGCGAACGCGCGCGCTGGTGCAAAACATCGGCGACGGTAAGCGCTGGAATATCCAGTTCTATCTGATCAATGTCGACAACCAGGATATAGAGATTGCCGCGCAAGACCGACGTAAGCTGGACCGCAACAGCCTAAGCGTCGGTGACCGAGTGGCCTTTAAGGACCGCCACGGACACGAACGTTTTGGCGAGGTCGTGAAACTGAACCCCAAATCGGCGGCCGTCATGGTCGGCACGACACGCTGGCGTGTCGCCTATGGACTGCTAATGCCGGTGATCGACGGCGACCTAGGCAGCGATGGTTCCCCGGCACTGCAAGGCGAATACACCAGACTGCCGAACAATCACGCGCCCCTGCAACCGATGCGGACGGAGGACACTTTATGCGCCGACGACCGACGAACCAAGCCAGATTGACCAAGATCGAACCCATGCCGCGCAAGCGGTTGGAATCGCGCCGCGCACGCAGGCATCACCACGACCTAGAGGACACGAGATGGCCGCAGACGCATCCGGGACAGGCATCCCATGGTGGCAACTACCGGACTATGCACGGGTGGCGATGGTCCTAATCGGTCTGGTCATCACGGTTGCCTTTGGTACCCTGCTGCTGCGCCTAGGTGGCCGAGGGGCGGCCCGGCGACCGCTTGGGAGGCTCCCCGCTCCCCATATCGACAACCGAGCGCCGCGGCACCAGGAAAAAATTGACGCGCACACGGCAGGGACCGCAATGAACGAACCGCCCTTGGAGCAAAATCACAACGGCCATCAAGAATTGTCGACACAGGCATCCGATCCGGTGCTGCGGGTACTGCATCGCATCATGCACCTGGCGACCTATGTGCTGGCCATCGCCATGGTCGTGGTCATTCTGGAGGGCGTCATCAGCGTCATCTACACGATCTACCTGAGCATGACGACGCCGCCCTTCTTCATGGTTCCGGACATCGTCAAGACCTTCGGCGCCTTCCTGGCGGTGCTGATCGCCTACGAGATCTTCGCCAACATCACGCTCTACATCCGTTCCGACGTGTTTCCGGTGAAGCTGGTCGTGGCCACCGCCGTGATGGCGGTCGCACGCAAGATCATCGTCTTGGATATGGACGAATACACGGCCCTGGACCTCCTGGGTATCGGCGCCGTGGTGCTCGGGCTGGGCGTCAGCTACTGGCTCATCTCTCAGGCTGACTTGCGCTGCGGGCCGGCTCGCTCCGGCGCCAGCAATGTCCCGCCGCCGCGGGAGCCGCTAGGCTAGCATGCGACCGATGCAACCTCGGAGCGGTCATGGCATCGCGCAACTCGCAATGGTCGGCGCTCGAGGCGCGCTGCGTGAAGCGAAGCCCGCGGTGTTACCAATCCGCGGCATGATCGCGCGCGTGCAGCTGCTCGGCGGTCGGGAAGATGATCTGGTCGTCCTCATCGATCAGATGAATCGACAGGGTCGGGCAACCCTCGGCGATCAACCGCAACCGCGCCTCATCGACAGTGATGTTGCCGGTGGCGGCCGCCTTGAGTTCGCCATCGAGCCTGTCCTCGCGAAACAGTTCCGGATTGGAGACCCAGCAGGTGCCGCAGCCAATGCAGGAGGGTTGGTCGACGTCGAGTTTTTGAATCATAGGCATGAGAGTCCGAGAAAAGCGGCAGGGTCGGCTAAAGCGGAGATTGTAGCCTAACAACCCCGCCCCTTGGCTTTGATCGACCGCAACTTGGTCACGGTTTGCGGCACAGAGCCGAGAACCACACAACCACAATCAAACCAACTGGAGATCTTTAATGTTGAACTGGGACGATCCACTCGCCACCGTCAAGCCGCGGCCTCGAAACGCACCGGCCCGAACGGCACCGCCACGGATCGACGGCGCGTTCGCCGATCAGCAAGACGACAACTTCGAGTTGCCGGCAAGCGTCGACCGCCTGCAAGCCCGCGGCACCGATGGCCATGTCCGACCAGGACAGGGCGTCGTTGCCAACGAGGTCCTGATGAGCACCGCTGGCGCCGCGCCGGTGGTCAACCCTAATCCAATGCCGGCACAGCGCTCGCTGCTCGACGAGCCGCAGCCGGGTCTTGGCGCACGCAGGCAATCGGCAGCGACCGCCGACGACAACGCCCAAGGCGGTCGCACAGGGCTAGAAGACCTGGAAATGGGTGCCGGGCGCATCCGCGTGGATGACAAAAAGATCATAAACTGCCATGCCGATCTCAACCAGCTAGTACCCTTCAAGTATGACTGGGCCTGGCAGAAATACCTCGACGGCTGCGCCAACCATTGGATGCCGCAAGAGGTCAACATGAATGCGGACATTGCGCTCTGGAAGGACCCGAACGGCCTGACCGATGACGAGCGCACCATCATCAAACGCAACCTTGGCTTCTTCTCTACCGCCGACTCGCTGGTGGCCAATAATCTGGTGCTGGCCGTCTATCGCCATATCACCAATCCGGAGTGCCGCCAGTACCTGCTGCGTCAGGCCTTTGAGGAGGCACTGCACACCCACGCCTATCAATACGCGGTCGAGAGCCTGGGTCTGGATGAGGGCGAGATCTTCAACATGTACCGCGAGGTGCCGTCGGTGGCGCGCAAGGCCGAATGGGCGCTGCCCTTCACGCAATACCTGGCCGACCCGCACTTTCAAACCGGCACACCTGAGAACGACCAGCGCCTGCTGCGCGAGCTGGTGGCCTTCTACATCATTTTCGAGGGCATCTTCTTTTATGTCGGCTTCGTACAGGTCTTGAGCATGGGGCGGCGCAACAAGATGTCCGGTACCGCCGAGCAGTTCCAATACATCCTGCGCGACGAATCGATGCACATGAATTTCGGCATCGACGTCATCAACCAGATCAAGATCGAAAACCCACATTTGTGGAGCGAGTCCTTCAAACAGGAATTGGTGACCATGATCCGCGAGGCGGTGGAGCTGGAGTCCTTATACGCCCACGAGACCATGCCGCGCGGCGTGCTTGGCCTAAACGCGCCGATGTTCGAGGAGTACCTGCACTTCATCGCCAACCGCCGCTGCGCGCAGATTGGCCTGCCCGAGCAATACCCAGGCGCAACCAATCCCTTCCCCTGGATGTCCGAGGTGCTGGACCTGAAAAAGGAAAAGAACTTCTTCGAAACCCGCGTCACCGAGTATCAGACCGGCGGCGCACTGAGCTGGGACTAGGCCGCTTGGGGGCCTTTTTCTTCGCGGATGCGGCAACTTTGGCCGCGGCGATGAAGAGGGCAAACCAAACATCGTTGTCGTCATTGAGTTACCGCACGATGACGATTGCGCCAGCGATAAGACCGCTCACGAACTGAGGCGATTTTCTAGTCTTTCTGAGAGGTCTGAGGCAACACAGGTTGCGGAGGGTCTCGCTGTCGCTCGCTCGCCTTACAGAAGGTTCAACAAGGGTCGAAAGCGGCTGCCCAAGAGACAGTTCACTTGCAGAGATGGCCTGCGCACAGATCTTCAGCAGGCGTTTGACTAGTGGGAAAACGGCTGGGGGAAAACGGAAGCCGGTCTTAGAGATGCGGCCTGGAGAGTATGGTGCCCAGGGACAGAA